>Ga0209284_10003299_pt1 | contig 20096 bp, 20 predicted proteins | sample FRY03_FD_187211 | JGI IMG/M metagenome (GOLD analysis project Ga0209284, IMG submission 187211) | Freshwater microbial communities from Lake Fryxell liftoff mats and glacier meltwater in Antarctica - FRY-03 (SPAdes) (version 2) | ecosystem: Environmental > Aquatic > Freshwater > Ice > Glacier... | reverse complement strand
CACCAACTATATCATCTTGATAAAGTGGTATCCAAACAAGACCGTCTTTTTTCACGAATTTATCTGTAATAGCATATTTATTTACTATTTTCATCATTTCTATATTTTTTTTATCTACTTTTAGTTGTGTCCAAGACTTTTTAAGATTTAAACCAACAGACGATATTTTCATTAATTCATTTTCATAATTCTGGGATAATGAAGCAGGTGTCATTATTACAATTTTCTTACGATTTATATATCCCTCCGCAGCGGCTATAGATGCTGCAGACTTTCCAGAACCCAGTTCGTGATATAACATAATACCTCTATACGGGCTGTCAAATTGCATATAATCGCGTATTATTCTTTGTTGAGGGAATAACGAAAGTTGTTTGATATTTACATCACATGATTGCTCAAAGTCCGAGTGATACTTTGATGGGTGAAAAGTTTTATAAGTTTGTTTATTATATCCAATTCTATTAGGGAGTATCCAATTATCAGGTTTTGTCTCAATATCCATATCCTTCTAATATAATAATTCAAATAAAAAAAAAATAATCATATATATATATATAATGATTAATAATGCTGCTAAAATATTGGATAAATGCGAGGCAATGTCTTTATTGTGTTCAAAAGCTGCAACACATTGGAGTTTTGTTAAATTTTGTTTTAATATTCCGTTAGTATTAACAAGTTCGGCAATGTGTATAATCAATAGTATTAGCGTTAATGCGAATGATGTTAAAATACCAAATATTGTAGTTAATGCAATAAGTGTTCTCATAATGTCTTTGGCAAGTAATATAAAAGCAAGTGAAAAGTTTGAAACTTTTAAAAAGTTATCACAACAATTTATGGTTCTTTCGCAAGAAATAGAATCTTACGAACAGCCATTAAAAAAAGAACATTATAGTATAATTATTTTAAAATATGATAACTTAATCCAAGACTGTATGTTTGAAGAAATACCATATCGACATAAAGTAATTGTAGCAAACTGTTTTACAAAAGCTGAAAGATATATACCAATACAACTTAATGGTATTATAGGAAATTCTTTTGTAAAAAGAAATAGTGTAAAATTAAGTTATACTGATGCAAATATTATCATACCAGATTTAAAAAGTGAAGTTATTTCATTATCATCGGAAATTGTCTAGTTTTTAGTCAAATAAAAATCCCATTTCTTGTTTATCCATTTTATCATCATCATCTTCGTCATCAAAATGTGATATAATATGTTCACTGTTTATATTTCCATCTTCGTCGGGATATATATCGTTAAATGCGTTATTAAACTCTTCTTCTTCATCTATTTTAAGAACTTCCTCGCTTATTTTTTTTATCAAATCTTCATCTTCATCTATTTTATTATAATAATCTCCCTTATTATTAAATAATTCTTTATTATCATCATGCATTAAATTATGTTTAACACCAGCTTTTTTAAGGTCTCTTATAATTTGATTTTTTTCATTTTCGTTATTATTTAAAATATTTAACTTTTGTTGTTTATTTTCTTCTCGCTTTTTATTTATAAAGTCAATATTTTCTTCCATTGTAGGGAATATAGCAGTTTTTAGAATTTTCAAAACTTCATTATAAGTATTTTTAGTATGTAATTCTATATAACCCTTTGGTATATCAATAATAGACTTTAATATACCATTTAATATATTATCTGTACTAAAAGGCAAACATAATGCTCTACTTACGATATAAGCAATTATTCTATGTACGTCAATTATAATATCATCATTAACTACTTTATTCAATGCGTATATATCTTTTAATATTCTTTTAATATCATCTATAGACTTTTTGATTAATATATCTATATTTTCTTCATTGTTTATATTACTTTTATAAAGTATTTTAGAAATAGTTAATAATATATTCTTATAATTAATTTTACCTACTACAAAATATTTATGAAAGTCGCTTGACGAATGTGATGTTTTTATAAGAATATTGATATTATCTTTAATTAATATATCTATATTTTTAGAATTGTTTTTTATTTTATCAATAATATCATTAGGCAATAATGAATTTTTATCGTACATTTTATCTAACCATTCTAACACAATGTTTTCATCATTTTTTACATTGTAAATATATTGTTCTGTTTTCATATATGCTATATTATTTTCATCAAATCTTTCTGTTTCATCTTTTTTATTTATCACAGATATTTTATCTGGAACATATCTTAAATTACGAGGTTTATTAGTTTCTTTATTAATAGCAAAACGGTTTTTAATTGCTATTAAATCTTTTCTACCTGCTTTATCCAAATCTCCATCAGCATCAAATGTATCATCTATTTTTTTAAGACAACATCCCAATAAATATTTATGTATTTTTTTATAATTAACACCAGGCATGTATATTAAAGCATTGACATATTCAACTTCAACCTTATCAACATTTCCTTTTTTTTCTATAAGTTTATTTTTCAAATTATCTCTTTCTTTCACTCCTCGCTCTACTTTCTTTTTTTCATTTTGTTTATCGTGTTTATTTAATAATTCTATAATTTTATCTTTATAATTATCTTCAATATTTGATATTATATTTTCAACCATATTTTTCGTATCTATATTATTTGAATTTGTATCTTTAAAATAATCTATAACAACATCTGATATATATGGCAATACACCATTTTTTACATTTTTTTTACCATCAATTCCATACAATGGTGAACCATAAGCATACCATTTATATAAAAATGCGTTATTAAGGTAATTTTCATTAATTAATATAGTATCGTGTAATATTTTTTCTTGTATATCAATTATCCAAAATGTTATTGCAGATACTAACATGCTATTTAAAGTATTTACCCAATCATTATTAACTGTCAATATAACATCTTTCATATCATTTAAAGCATCTTCATTAATATTAAATATATTCAGTTGTTTCAGACCTTCTATAAGTGATTTTCCATCATTAATATCATATGGTTTAAAACGCGTTAGAATATTTATATCAAATCCTGTTATATCTATTCCATTATCATTAAAAGCTTTTTTATATTTATCGTATTTTGTAGGAATACTTCTATGATATTTAAATAATTCACTTGATAATAAATCATAATCAACATCTATAACTGCAGACTTTTCAATTTTTTTCATCATATTTAGAATAATTGTTAAACATTCTATAAAACCTATTTCGTTTTTATAATTAATATTTGTTAAATATTTATCAAAATTTGCTTTTTTATTACCATATATTTTTTCATCAATATCATTGGCTATATTATCAATATCTTCAATATCCATTATATCATTCATATTTTGTATATCCAATATACCTTCATAATTTTCGCGATCAGCTCCATCCTTTATTTCTTTTGTTTCCCGATAAGATATTATATATGCTTTTCCGTCTTTATCATAATCAAAAATATGTTCGCGAGAATATTTTAAACGATTCATCATAATAGACTTTTCATTAACTATATCGTTAGATTTTGAATGTGTATTTAATATATCATCTATACTTTTTAATATCTCGTTATTATTAATATGTTTTATAGTTTCTCTAATTTTTTCAATTATTTCTTCAGGATCTGTTATTTCTTTATGAATATTATATATAATATCGTAAATATCAATATCTCCAACTTTAATTAGTTCTTTAGTCTGTATATTATTTAATTTATCATTTTCAATAAGTTCTTTAACCTTTTCTAAAAACTCTATTGTTTTAATATCGTTATTTAAATTAATAAGTTTCATACCAGATTCTAATTTATCAAAAAATGTTAATTTTTTATTTATAAGGTCTGGTAATTTTATTTTATAAGGTTTTTTTATAGTAAATCTTTCTTTTTCATTTTTTGTTAATGATAACATATGATCACACAAATAATCAAAATCTGTTTTTGTAATAAAGTCAAATGAATAACCAAACCTATTAAAAATATTATCAATATAACTATAATCTAAAGCGAAACAATCCTTTAGATATTCAACTATATTTTTAATATCGGGCTTTACATTTTTAATTAAATCATTAACATTTTTATAATTGTCAGAATATACTAAATTAATATTTACACTATTAGATAAATGTGATGTTATCTTAGAATATATATAATCATTAATTGTTGATGTTGGTATTTTATAATACGCCGCAATAATTGGTATATTTACATTATCCATTGGAAATACAGGGTAATATACTGGATATTTGTTATCGTCGTTTTGTAATACTGCGTTTATTTTTGAAGGTGGGTTAAACCTAATATTTTTAGACTTATCATTATATTTAATGGAAAAAAAATAGCGATTTTTTGCTTCATCGTGTCTAATAGTATTGAGTTTCATAAGTTTTTCAAAAATATTAACATCATCATATAGTTCTTGACTTTCCATAAAGTTGTTATCTTTTACAGCATCAACCTTAAAAGCATAATTTGAATAATCCTCGGGTTTTCCATTAATTTCATTTTTATTTTGTAATATATCATATATTAATTGTGTAACATTTTCTGCTTTTTTATTATTAGTAAAAAAATCGTTTAAATTTTCATATATGTCTGTACGTGATAATGAAATAAAAGATGGATTGTCTTTTATTATTTCGTCTAATGTAAGTATTTCAAGATATTCAATATCGTCCAATTCTTCATCTTCAATGTCAAATATTATATTTTCTATTTCTATTGACATTATTTGGTATATGTATATCTCTTTAATAAAATAATATATAATATATTGAGAATTTTATGAAACATTATTTTCAATAGAAAACTTATTCCAACTTGTTTTAATATTTACAATCTCGTCTATAATTTCATTACATATATCTCCAAAGAACAATTTAAACTCATTTTCGTCTGTTACATCAACGAGTGTTATACGAATAATCATTATAGACTTTAATGGGTGTGGGCAAATATATCCTGCGAAAGAACAATTAATAGTTTTTTTAAATAATTTTTTTTCACGAACATATTTATTATGTAGATAAGATTGAATTATATTTCCAAGAGTATCATCTTCGTTTTCAATTATAAACTCATATGTACTTGTTATATCTTGAAATTGTTGAACCTTTATTTTTTCAGACTTTTCTGTATCAACCAATTCATGTCGAATATTAGATAGTTTATTTACGATGATATCCAATGACTTTGGAATTAAATATTTTGGACCGACATTAACATTAATATATTCAATATCAAATTTAAATTTACAAGGATCACCGTATTTATCTTTATAATAACAACGCTCTTTATCATTTACATTTTCATATTTTGATGCTTCTTCAGGATTTTGTATATATGAAAAGTTAGATAACGATACTGGGTTAAAAGATGCATTTTCGCGTGCGGTTCGTTTAACTATTTTTGTTGTAAAATGAAGGCTTTCACCTGTTCTTAGACGTGTTATTAAAATATTATCATTTGATACCTTATTTGGCGGAAATAGTAACAATAATTTTTCATTTGTCAATTTTTCTCCATTCATATATCCCGTAAAGTCTTTTGTTGTAACGTTAATTGTGGTATTCGTTTCATTTTTAACATTTAATTCCAAAACAAGCATGTCATCTTGATAAGATTCTATTTCTTCTTCTGTTAAACATATTGGTATTAATCCAACACGGTGAATTATAAATTCATTATGTAATGCTCCTGTATTTAATATAACATCAACAGTAGGTTCATCATTATCCAATTTTTCACCTATAGCTCCTGGAATTGGAATATCTGTTAAAATTATACGGCGTATACCATTAACAATAGCTAGATCGATATTATGAATATCAAATGAATGATTGTTTGAAGGATCTTTGGCGTCAAATGAATAATTGTAAAACATTCTATATTAATATATTAATATAATCTATCTTATATATCAATTTTTAATAAAAAAAATAAGTTTATTTAGACTTGTATTAACAAATTTGTTTTTAGGGTGTTGTTGCAGTTGTTGCAGGTGTTGCGGTTGTTGCAGGTGTTGCAGTTGTTGCAGTTGTTGCTGTCGTTGCAGGTGTTGCTGTTGTTATTGTTGTTACTGGTGTTGCTGTTGTTACTGTTGTTGCAGTTGTTACCGGTGTTCCTGTTCGTATTGCTAATGTTTCAGCAATTAATGTATCTTCTGCAGATCTTTCTGCAGTTAATGCTTGAAGCGCGGCTGTTTGTTGTGCTAATGTTTGTTGTGCCGAACTTTGAGCAATTAATGTTTGCGGGGTTGATGTTCGCGGAGCTGATGTTTGTATAACTGATGTTCGTGGGATAGATGTTTGCGGTGTTGATATTTCGGGAACAGATGTTTGTGGCATTGTAGTAGTACTTTTACCGCTAAATATCCAAATAATAAAACTAAAAAATAGAATAATAATTATAATTACGAATGGTAAAATTGTAAAAAGTGTTACAACTGTCCAACTTAACATATGACACTCTCCAAATGTTAAACAAGACATATAATAAGTAAAAAATATAATAATACATATAGCAATAAAATATGTAAATACGATACCAATTATAGTTCCTACTCCTTCGCTTGTATTATTATATAGACCGATAATAGTCACGAGTGTAGCTAAAATAAAGTTTAATATGAAATAAATCCATCCTTGTTGTGAAAAATAGCTCATGCTTCTAATATTAATAATATAATAATTACGAAATTAAACTGTTCATTATCGCAAAGCACATAGAAGTTCTTGAGTTCATTTCATTAACAGGATTAGATGCGAAGAATTGAATAAGTGTTTTAATATTTTTAATATCATTACATTGACACAAATAGTGATATACATTACGAGAATTAATAATTCTAGCTTTATATGTTGTTATTTGAAGACTTCTCAACTGTGCTAAATGATACTGAATGATTGGTGGAAATTGCTTATCCATCTCTTTATTCATTTTAAATCGCGTGTATTTAGGATAATACAATGTTGTTAGAATATAATAACTATAAAGAATATCTTTAATACTTGATATAATTGTATGAATTAAATATGTAGGATCTATTTCTCTATTATTATTATCAATTGGTAGAGATAGTTCTTGATTATAGTCATTGATATAATCTTTGATTGTATAATCATTTTTATTTTTCATATATACGGCGAGAATATTCATCCAACTATTAGGATGACAAGGATCAGTTTCCTCACGATGTCTTACATAATCTGTTGAAATTTTATATAGTTGCTTTGATGTTTCTAATTGTTTTTTGATAATTAGCCCATAACTTCTAGGATTTAATGAAATATAATCATGTGCTTCTTGTAGCAATTCAAATTGTTTGGGATATACTACTCCCATATGTACTAAATTAGGAATTGATGAAGAAATATCGTCCCATTCTTCGCGTGTTTCTCTATTTTTTGTACTAATATGTAGCAATTCCATATAATTTTCTCCAAGTTCTAATGTGTAATCAATAATATGAATATTTTCATAGTGTACTATGATAAACTCATATGCCATAGTAATATCCAAATTAGAAACAAACATTTCTCTTAACTTTTTAGAAAGTTCTAATTCATCGTATGTTTCAAAAGTCTCTTCAATTGTTTTTTGATAAAGTTTCAATAGGATTTCATCAAACATATTACCATGTGATTTAGTTGGATGTGAAAACTTTGAACTATTGGCATCAGGACAACTTGATGTTCCAAAATGCCATTCGCCTTTATAATTGTAAATTGTAATAATTGTACCATCATATGCCTCAAAACATTTATCTTCATTTTGGTAAAGTGTAGTATTATAAGTATCATAATTAACACGAATTGGGATTGAATTAGCATATGTAACTACAACATTGTTGTTAGTATCATTAAAGTCTAATACGATACTTCTACATTGTTCATACAATTCTTTAAACTCATTATCTTTATTCATTTTATAATTACTATGAAGTAGAACAATATCATCGCGATTTTTGAACTTCTTTACTTTAATAGTAGGCCACAAATGATATTTTTTAATAATGTAAATCAATGATTGAGAATGCGTTTTATTTTCTTGATTATTATTATTATAATTTTCATATGTTTCATAAATTAATTCATTGATATTTTTGGGGAAAGTTGAAGTAGAAACCGGCGAATTCATAATTTAGTTGTTATTAAGAATAGTATATGTAGTATGTATTACTTTATATCAATTTTTATTTTTTTACATTATTTATTTTTAAATTTTATTTTTGCAATATTTATCAAACGATGTTTGCCCAACCTCTTTTGACGCGTTTTCTGATGTTATTTTCTTTTTTACAATATCTTCTCTCATTTTAAGAAAATATTCAAAATTAGAATAATCAAAACCTTCTTCTCTCGTAACCATTTCATATAATAAAGGATATCTTTCTAGAAAAAAAGCAACCTTACCATTAATTATATTATAATTATTTAAATTTTCTTGATGTGTATTTTTTCCTTTATGTTCAACCAAATATAGCATAATATCCTGAACAATATTTTTTATATCGTCTGTTGTCATACCGTCTTTTACAAAGTCTTCTGTGTCATTGTATTTTGTGCGTTTATTAGGAGGAGGTTGTTGCTCTTTTTTACTCATAATATACTATTTAAAAATATTTAATTCCTTATATCTTAAAAATGAGTACATAATCTTTTTATTCCAAGAATATATAGAAAAGTTTTAAAATTATAGAAATAAATAATTATGTACTCATTTAAAAATTGATATTTGTTATATTGTTAATAACATAGAATGATTAAAACTAAAAATGTATCTCCATTAAGATATCCTGGGGGGGAAAACCAGAGCTTGTAAGTTATTTGATGAAGCTATATTAAAATATTTTAACATTAATAATATCGATATTATAATTTCTCCATTTTTTGGAGGAGGTTCATTTGAGTTTTATTTACAAAACAAGTATAATATTAGATTAATTGTTAATGATAAATTTAAACCATTATATAGTTTTTGGAAACAGGTTAAAGATAATAAAAATATATTATGTGAAGAACTTAGAAAAGTTCAGTCTGTTTCTAAAGAACAATTTATTGATTATAGGAATACCATTATGAGTTTAAATGATAATATACTACAACAATCTATTCAATATTTTATTATAAATAGATGTTCTTTTAATGGGTCTACATTATCAGGAGGATTTTCAAGCGAAGCAAGTAATAAAAGATTTACAGAATCATCCATAAACAGAACTCAGTCTATGGACTTTACGAATATTGATATATATAATGAAGACTTTGTAGAATTTATAAATGATAAAAAATATGAAAAGTCTATAATGTTTTTAGACCCACCATACTTTTTGGAAAAAAACTCAAAATTATATGGTAATAATGGAGATATGCACGAAGGATTTAATCATGATTTACTATTTGATATATTAAATAAAAATAAAAATTGGGTATTAGCATATAATAATTGCGAATACATAAGATGTCTATACAAAGACTATATTATTATAGATGTTAAATGGTCTTATAGTATGAATGCTACAAAGAAGTCTTCTGAAATTATTATTATATCTAATTAATATATGTTAAATCAATGATAGCAAATATGTTTATTTACATTAACATTTTTTAAATCATTCCAATAATCGCATTTATTAGAGTTAATCATAGGTTTTTCTATTATATATGCTAAATCTTTTTGACGAATTATATCATAATATTTTACATTACGACATGTTAGTAATATGTACCCTCTATATATATATCCATATTCATTATTTTTACTAACAATTTTATGTAAAAATAATAGATGATCGAATATTGTAGGATTATAATAAGTAGTACTTGTAATAATTTCAAAAGTATCATCGTATATAAATTTAACCTTACCCAGATGCATTATATTATAAATGTTGAAATATTTAACATTATCGCAAACATTAATTGAATTAGCTGAAAATATTACATTATATTTGTCAACATTTTTTTTTATTACATTTATTGGTAATTCTTTATCATATTTAGTAATTTTTAAATCTTTAATTACATGCTCTATTTCTTTTAAATAAAGTTCCAGTAATATGATATTTAATTCAATTATATGATTATGTTTTTGTATATAATTTTCATATATTTTAGATACATACTCATTGTAAGGACAAATGTTTAATATAGTCTCTATACATTTATAATTAACAATGATTTTAAAGTTTATATTAATTGGTTTTATTGAATTAGATAATTTTAATGTCATATTTTTTATAATTCTGTAATAACAAAAACAACTACTATATTGACGATGAATACAACTATTATCCAAATATTTTTTATAATTATTTATCATAAAGTTTATACGATTCATATTTAATATATTTAATATATTGTTTCATTTTATATATTGATAATATATTTTGAGTACATAATTATATATTTCTACAACTTTTGACATTTTATATATTTTCTTAAAAAAAAAAGATTATGTACTCAAAATAAATATAATAATATTACATATTAATATCCTCATTCTATATAGAATAATGAAAAAAGAATTAGAATACGCGGAGTTAAACTATGCTCCAAATGTTGGTGTTCCTGAACCTCCAAAAAACGCTGGTTTATATACTGGTGAAGTTTTATTTGATAAAAAACCATGGGGAAATAATTATAAACAACCTTCTGTTTTTCCAGATGCTGTTGACTTTAGCGCACAATTTTATGCAAGTCATCATATACCATCATATAATAGACCAGGAAATAATACTGTTGTAACGAGTATGTTTAAAAAATATAGTGATGATGATAGTGTTGCAACTACTCCTGATAATTATAACATATTTTGTCATACTAATAGCAAAGCACTTGGATGAGGTTTTTTAATAATATCCTTATGTTTTCTTAAAAAGTCGCATATATATTTGTAAGTTTCATCAACTTGTTCGAAGGTAACACCTCCAGTTATTAGGACACTTCCGCTTTCAAATAAAGCTCCTGTTACTTTTTTGCAATCACCAATGCGTTTACCCGTTCCTTTACCGTAACAATTTTTAGGACATGAACATATCCCGTTATTTTTAATATTACACTCATTCCAGAAATATTCTAATTTGACGCCTTGATAAATACCCGGTTGAAATGAACATTTATTATTATATTCATCACCAATGAATAACTTATGAATTTCTCTTCTTTTTACTTCAAACCCTTTTGTCATTTCAGGATCAGTATATATCTTAAAGTCTGTATTGATCATTCTAATTTTAAAGTTTTGATATTTTAAATCTAATACATAATCATCAGGAACATTAATAATAATTTTTTTGTCAATATTATTATATATGTCTTTGATATTATTAATAATAGTATTTACAATTATTTCTGTATCTTCAACATTTTTAATTCCCGTAAGTTGAATATTGCCATTTTTGAATATTTTTACATTAGGTATATATTTCTCTCTAAATCTATAAATAACAGTTACCTGATTATCAAATCTATTTTTTTTCATTTTATCTTTTTTACTTTTCCTTCTCTTTTTAGGATATACACCTTTAGATACATCTACACCATCTTTCATAAACTGTGCCCATACCAAAGAATTATCTATTTCAGGCGTTTCAGATACTATAATATTATCAAATAATATCCCTAAATTGATATTAACTAAACATCCTATATTAGCATTACACGTAATTGTGGAAATTCTATATTTTGAAAAATATATGTCTGTCATATTTTCTTATATATATAAATGTATAATCTTATATCATTTTTTATTAAAAAACGGATTTATATTTTTTGTCAATTCTAATTTATCCTTACCAATATCTTTTTTGATATGCATATTATCTGTTATATTTTTTAAATATGATGTATTAACAATTTCATAATTATAATTTGTTAATATCATCGGTGGTAAGTTCAATAAATGCGTTTTATCATTTGTTAAATGACCACTTCTAAACTCTTCAATCGTCATAGGTCCATTAAATAGTTTTAATAAAAATCTTGAAGGGGCTGGGCGAACAGGACGTGAAACACCAAAATGCTTACTTAACATTTGTATTAAACTATTAATTTCCCAAACCTTATAACTCCCACAATGGGAAGAAAAATTATAAGCATTCGCACATTCTAACGAGCAAAAGTTCCCAAATAATATATATGTATCTGTTTTAACATTATATTTATAAGGCATTCCAAATGTTCTATTATTTATTGGATGACAACACCAATAACAATTATTATGTGTATTTATAATATTTTCATTATATTCTTTATTAGATAATGATATTCCATTATCAGAATATAAACTTTCTTCGTTTATAATATTATCTTGAATGTTATTATAAATATTTGATTCATTTAAATAAAAACAATTAGGTTCGTATGGTTCTGGGTTTTCTAATATTTCCACATCAACATTTTCATTCATTTTAGATATTTGACATTCAGATATTTGTAATTGCAGTATAATATCTTCATTATCAACAACTGATATATCTTTTACCATTGTATTTAATAAGTTTTTTTTCTTTACATTTATAGTTTTATCATCAATAACTTTTGCTTTTCTAGGCATATTTTATTTAAACTTTTAAATATAGTAACTGCTTTATCATTTATATATCTTTATTATCAAAAAAGTCTTTAAAATAACTAATACTATTTATCAAATCTCTGTTAATTTTTAGATTAGGTTTTTCAGTTTTTATTTTAAATTTTACATTATCGCTAGACTTTATACATTTATCCTTTATTTCGCTTATTTCTCTATTTAATGAATTAATTGTATCAATTAAGTATTTTATAATGTATCCTGCTAATAAAATTATAATTAACGTAAATAAATCCATTATACTTATTATAAAAACAAGATTATAAAATTACACAAACTTTAAAGACGCACTTCCATTAACAACAGTTAATATATTAATTTCTATTATAAATATACTAACATCGTATTTTACATTTTCAACAGTATTTGTATGAAAGTTTATATTATTAATCATATTTTTATAATCAGGATCATTACTATAGTCATTTAATTCTAATTGAAACGTTGTTGTTATTTTTGAATTATTATAAGAGCCTGATGTATTAATTTTTTCCGGAAATAAAGCGAACGAATAACAATAAATACCTGTTCGTGGAATATTTGTATGATTATAATATGGCTGTATTTGATTATAAAAATTAGCATCATACTCTACGCGATCTGTCTGATTAATCCATTTTATATTTGCTTTTTTGAGAATGCCCATATTTTCATTATATTTGTGGGATGCTGTATAGTTAGTATAATCATTAAAATTACTAATCATATCACTGCGTTTAATAGTCCATACATATTCCTTAATATGATTATTAGCATTAGTTATATTATATTTACCATCTTCACCGTCTCCAATTGCCATTTTAACCGTATCTATAACATAATTTATCGTATTTGTATCCATCAACATTTTACATCTCTCATTATTATCCAAAAATACATATGTTAAATGTAATTTATTATTTACATCAAATGGATTCAATACTGCATCATATTTTATAAAGTTATATATATTGATTTTTTTATTAGGATTAAGTTTATTGAATAAAGAACTACTAACGTATATATTTAATTTTTCTGACCATACCTTATATAAACCTTCGATAGCATTCAAATTAGTTTCTACAACAAGTGTTATTTCATTATTTGCTAGTTTTAATAATGGTAAAGCTAGCGATGGATTTCTCGTAAACCAAAAATGTAATGGAACTTGTATCTCTCTTTCTTTTATACTTGGTTTATTATCGAATAATTTTGATTTTGTTGGATAATTAAAACTAATAATTTTATTATTAACAACTGTAATTTTTGAGTTTTCAGAAACAGGATTTGTATATTCTTCGGTATTCCCAATTAATTTATTATATGAGGTTCCATCTTTATTAGTCAATTCATTCCATATATTCATCCATTCGCCATATATTGTCTCTATTTTTCTTCCCGCGATTAAAATAGATACCCTGTGTATATAATTAAATCCTAAATTATTAACCCATCTAAACTTTAATTCGTTAGATGAATATATAGCTGGTATTTTAAAACTTATATAAATATTACTTAATAAATCCCCATGTCTTTTTATTTCATATGTCATTGTTGCACTTCTAAATAATCCATTATTACCGTTATTTATTGGTGTTATTTCGTGATTTTCCATAGAAAAATTGGTATGTTTTTTATAAACATATTTATAGTAATTAATACTAGCATTTGTTAATATAAATTCTTCCATAGCATGCCCTGTTATCACTAATTGCATTAATCCACCACCCATTTTATTATATTAATACTATAATAATATTTTAATATCATCTTATATATTTTTACTGTCAATGAATGCTGAAATAGCATTAAATGTTCTATCTCCGTTATAATGTTGTACAAGTTCTTCATTTTGTACAAGTATTATAGCTGGAAATCCTGTAATATTAAACTTTTCTATTCTGTCCATTTTTTCAATACGATTATATTTTTTTAATTTTACATTTTTCCAGTTTTCCGCTTCTAATTTATCCCATATTTTTGATTTATTAAAGTCAGTACAGTGTCCGCAACCATCCATGTAATAATATTCTAAAGTATATTTTTTATCATTATTGAATTTTTCTGCTATTTCATTATAATTTAATACCACTAAAACAATAATAGCAATAATAATTAAAATAGCCATTATAGCAAAGATTTCATTCATATACCCTTTTTTCATAATATACTCTAAAATATTATCAGATAATAAAATCACCATTGTGTTTAACAATTTTCTTGTATTCTATCAATAATTTTTCTTTATTACATTCTTTCGTAAAAGCAAGTAAATTATAAAATATTATATCTTTATATTTATCATTATTATTAATATCTTTTATAAAACTTATGAATATATCTTCTTTAATAATAAAAATTCTTTTGTCTATTAAATCATAATTAATATATTCGTACTTATCTATAATATGAACATTAAAGTCTTTTTTCTTAAAAAAATCAATATATAAATCAATATTTTCATTGCAAATTATTATTGTTCTATAAATAGAATGCGTGCTATATATAGTTTCAATATCATATAGAAAGTCTTGGTATACCGATATATCGCTTATAATATTCATTGATATATTATATATTATATTTTTTGCTTTATGTATAATACATATAAGATTATTCATATAATGTATAATATAAATGACGCAACAAATTGTTAAAATTAATTTTTTAGAGTTTCAAGATAAATATAATAAAATATCTTGCATTCCACCTGATATTATATCAAAAGTTTCGGTGTTAAAAGAAAAATATACTTGTTTTAATTCGTTTTATGACCCAAAAATGATATTAGCGAAAAAGGTATATACTAAAAAGGAAAAAGACGGAGATTATAATAATAAAAAGAGATTTCATATAATTATACCTAACTTTACAAACAATTCTATCGTAAAAAGAAATCTAATCGGTCATCTTAATAAATTAACTTTAAAAAATAAAGATGTTATTTATGAAAAAATAAAAAATATAATTATTGAAAATAATAGCGAAGAGTTTTTTACGTTAATATGGGGGTATATTAAGATAAATGATGATAAAATATATGTTGATATATTATTTTTCTTCGAAAAAGACTTTTATGACGAAATGATAGAAAAATTATGGAAAGATTATAATGATAATGAACAGTGGAAACCACCGCAGTATATATATGATAATAATTTACTATTATTAAATGATGAATATGAATTATATTGTAATTATATAAAATGGAAGAAATGTACTCATAATATAAATAAAGCATGGACAATAATAAAAAAAGAAGAAATACAGAAATTAATGAACATAATATACGAATATATGTATAAAATAATAAATGAAGGAACTGTTCATAAATATATTATTGACATATTTATGGAACAAATCTATAAGTTTTTACAAATTCAAAAGTCTCTTGAAATTATTAATAAAATAAAAAGTCTTGATATTACTAATTATAATACAACAACAAAATTTATAATCTATAATATTTTAGATTTATAAATATAAATAATTTCTATATAATAGTATAGAGAAAGAATAAGTAATTATGAAAGGTTCGGGAGAAAACAACTTGTCATTTTACAGTAGTGTTATTATTCAAATGATATTTGCAATATTATTAATTATAATTTACGCATATTTATATAAACTTGAAAATATCGGTTGCGAATGTGCCGAACATCCAAACAAAGAATTTATTAAGAACTTTACATTAGTCGCATTAGCTTATTTCTTAGTAACTTCATTTGTTCCAATTTCTAGTATTTCTAAAAATATGGGTCCAGCTATCGTACAATTATTATCTATTGGAACCTTCGTATTTTTCCTAATATTCGTTGTGTATATATATTATGCATTTGATTATGTTAGATTTTTGACAAATGAAAAATGCAAATGCTCAGACGATATGAGCCGTGATGTAATAGCTGTTGGAACAATGGTATCATTATTCTTATTCCTCACATTACTATTTACTATTATTATTGTCCCAATTTTAATAAGCACATTGTCAAGTTTATTAGGTAAAATAGAGTTATTCGGTGAAGAGGTTGAAAATACAGTGTCAAATCCTTTACAGACTATCCGTAAAACTCCTGGACTTATTTCAAAATCAGTAAAGGATATAGGCTCTTTTGTTAATAAATCAGCTCAAAAAATAAGTAATGTACGCTCAAAGTCTAAACGATAAATTATATTTATCCTCCTTTTTTTTATAATAATTAATTTAAATATTTAATGTGCGTGTATTTTTACGAGAACGCCCTCCCGACGATTGTCTTAAAATTTTAATATCAGCTGTATCTTCTAAAATTGATGTTATTTCTTCATCGCTAACAGATAACGTTTCTATATTATCGTCATTATCTTCAACAGAAATCTTACTATGCATATTTCTTATGATATTATCAATATCTTGATCAGATCTATTTGCAGAATTATTATTCATACCTGAACTCATATTCATATTATTAGAACTTTGCATTTGTCTAGGCATAATATCAGGAGACATAGAACCACCATTTAATGTTCCAAAAATATTACTTACCATATTAAATAATCCCATACTATCGGAACCATTATTATTTTGTTTCATTGGTGGTTCTATATTATTATTACCCATCATATATTGTTTGGCTGCGGCATTTTGAAATTGTTTCATTAATTCAGGATCTGATTTAAGTACATTTTCAACATCAGGCATAGGTTGTTCTTTAAACATACGACTTGTCAAATGAAACATAAACGCACTTCCAGATAAAGAAATAAACAAACGAAGTTCTGGTGCCATTTTTTTACCGGTTGATTTATACTTACAATGCAATTCTTCAAAAATATCGTCATAATCATTTATATTTTCATTAACTTGTTCAGACCATCCATCTAATTTAATTGTAAAAGGATCATATCTACTATTCATATATTCAGTTCCTGAGATAAAAGCCATTAGCATCTTTTGTTGAAATCTTACACTTCCATCTAACTCTTTCTCGCGAATTATACGATTGTATTCAGACTTCATCTCATCAAAGTCGGAGTTCATATTAAACTTAAAAGGAACCTTAAATCCCTTTGATTCCAATCTATCTAATTGATATAGTATCTCTTTTTTTTCATTTATTTCATTTTTAATTATTTCTTTTGGGCTTAAATTTCTTTTTTTAATTATTTTACTCCCCTCGCTTCCACTATAAGACTTTACGCTTTCGTCTTGTTCATCGCTTTCAAAACTACCGTCATTACTTTCATTTTCTTTACTAGAAACACTGCTTTTACTGCTTCTACTACTACCGCTACTTGATTGACTACTCGCAGTATCATCATGTTTAGATTGTTTTTTTTTATATTCATGTCTTGATTTATTATTCATATATTTTTCTCTATCTCCATTTCCGGATATAGAACTAGCTCGCGACGAAGATCTAGAAGACATAGACATAACATCGGAACTTATTTTGCTTTTATTAAATAAAACATCATCGTCTATAAAGTTATTTTGTTGTACTCTATTTTGCTTATTTGGTATATCAAAATTAAAAGAATTAGTAGAAAAACTCTTTTTATTTAACTCGATTAAATCGTCATTTCTATTATTAAGATTTGATATATTGGACATATTATATATTTAATTGGCTATCAATTGTTTATATATTATAATAATTTTAATACATATATAAAAACGCATAATATATATTGAAAAAAAAATTTAATTATATAATACATTATACTTGTCTAATGCCTCGTCTTTGATATTTGTTCTAATATATGCAACTGCCTGAAGACACGCGTCGCTCAAATCATCTTTCTTTTTATTTTCAGCGAAAATACTTGACAATACATCATTATCTTTAATATAATTAGAGCATATATCAATACTTAGTTTTTTATTAATTTTATATTTATCTTTCCGAAATCCTTTCGCATTTTTAGGACTTTCAATTGTATTTTGTATTTCTGGTTTGTAATCGTGTGTTTTAGTCTTTAATGAAGCATTTACGAGTATTACATTTTTAACGTCTTTATCCCAATATTTTATTAAACTAAAATAACAATAAATTATATGTTGAATTGTTTTCATAATTCCATTTAAATTGGATGGTTGATTTTCTATTAAAACATAATCTATAACATCTATGCCTCTTAATTTTAAATCACCTATAATGTTATCCATTTCAATATATATTCTCTCTGATATATCATCTATTCCTTTAATTTCTTTTTTACTCTCTGCTAATGTGATTATTCGCCAATCTATAATTGTTATAACATCTGTTTTTTTTAATACACATAATGCTAAATTTTTAACACCAATATCAAAACTTATATAAATCATTTTTAGAAAGATATTACTATAAATCATTATATCTTTATACTTTTTTTCATTATGGATAAAGTATTTTTATTATATTCTTGAATATTATTATTTTTAATATGTATTATCAAATCCTTCCAAAAAGTATCATTTCTATATTTATAATTATATTTATTAATTTTTTTATATTTTTTATATAACCATTTATGTACTCTATCTTGAACTTCACTTTTTTTACTACGAATATTATGTATTTTTTTTAAAGATATTAAAGATGAAATAAAAATTTTCAATAGTTCATTTTCCAGATATTCTTCTGGAATATTATCCCATAGATCATTATATTTTATATAATTATATGTTGGGCATATTAATAAGTTGTCAGTATAATCTATGAATGTATCGTTATTATCTATTATAAGAAGTTTTTTTGAAATATCATAAGTTTTTGGCATTTTCATAGACTTTAAAATTAATGGTAATATTTTTACAATAGACTTCTTATATACACCATTTTTGTCTATTATACAATTATTTCTTGTGAATAATGGTCTATTAAATTTAATATTATTTTGCTTTTCTATAATGCTAATTTCTTTATGTGCCCATAACTTTTCTGATGCTGTGTATATATATATAAAACTATTAGGGTATTGTTTTTTTATTTCCAACATAAATTTATTAAAAAATGGTCTTATTAAAAGGGAATCACTATTATAACTATCGCATAAACTTTTTTCACATAATGTATTATTTTTCAAAAGCTTTTGATAACTATTTTTTTTTATTATTTCTTGTATATTATATATATCGCACTGATATCTACAATCGCCTATTATTGTACCATCTAAATCTAAAATAAATATATATGGTTCTACATTATTATTCATTAAATTATAGTATAACTACTTATATTATATTTACATTATTTAATATCTGCATATTCTAATCTTTTATCATATTCTTCTTTTACAAGACTTCTTCGCTTATCTATAAATTTTGACATACTATCATAACCAGCAAATATCATATTTTCAATCTGGCTTGTTGTTAATATCATTTTAACACCCATTTTATTAATTTTAAAGTTTAATGTTTTTTGATTTGTTATAATACTTGGCATATAATAATTATCTATTTCCGAAGAATTTATCTGTTTTAATAAAACTTGTTGTGTTCTTAAAATATCAAAAATATTAAACAATTGTTTTAAAATATAAAAAATATTTATTTTCTTATTCTTTATTACATCATCTTTGTTTTCTTTATTCGATGAATATAAAA
>Ga0209284_10003296_pt1 | contig 20102 bp, 21 predicted proteins | sample FRY03_FD_187211 | JGI IMG/M metagenome (GOLD analysis project Ga0209284, IMG submission 187211) | Freshwater microbial communities from Lake Fryxell liftoff mats and glacier meltwater in Antarctica - FRY-03 (SPAdes) (version 2) | ecosystem: Environmental > Aquatic > Freshwater > Ice > Glacier... | reverse complement strand
CTAACTTCGAAAATCTAAGTTTTCGCAGTTAAGAGTTTGTAGAAATTTCGGTTAAAGCGCCTTGAGGGCGGAGACCACCTTTGTCAGTGAGGCTTTAGCATCACCGAACAAGAGCATGGTCTTTGGATCATAGAGCAGTTCATTTTCGATGCCAGCAAATCCTGGCCGCATGGAACGCTTCAAAAAGATGATGTTGGCGGCGTTACTGACTTCCAGAATCGGCATTCCATAAATTGGACATCCGGGCGAAGTTTTTGCCGCTGGATTTACGACATCGTTTGCACCAATAACGATTGCCACATCAGTCTGTCCAAAGGTTGGATTAATTTCATCCATTTCAACCAATTGTTCATAAGGGACATTTGCTTCCGCAAGTAAAACGTTCATGTGTCCTGGCATACGACCTGCAACCGGGTGAATTCCGTAAGCAACATCGATGCCTTTTGCAACCATCAAATCAGCTAATTCGCGAACCGTGTGTTGTGCTTGGGCCACTGCCAGTCCGAATCCTGGAACAATCACAACCCGCCGGGCATAGTTAAGCAAAATTGCAACATCATCAGGTGAACCGGAACGAACTGCACGATCTTCAGCGGCGGCCGAAGTATCCTGCGGCTTTGCGGTGAAGGCACCAAAGAGAGTTCCAAACAAGGAACGACCCATTGCTTCGGCCATCAAACGAGTCAATACAGTTCCGGAGGCACCAACAAGAGTTCCAGCAATAATTAATAAAGTGGAATCAAGTACGTAACCACTTGCGGCAACGGTTAAGCCAGTAAATGCATTTAAAAGCGAGATTACAATTGGCACATCTGCGCCGCCGACTGGAAGCACAAATAACACGCCAAAAAGCAATGAGAGCCCGGCCAGAATCAGAAGTGGCGAAGTTCCAAGTGCGGTCACAACCCAGCCACCAACGCCTAGAACGAAGACTAAAGTAGCCGCAATAACAAATCGGCCAGCCGGGAAAGTTACTGGACGGGTGGTCATTAACTCTTGCAGTTTTAAGAAGGTAACTATTGAGCCGCTAAAGGAGACACACCCAACAATCACAGTAAATACTGTGAATACGACTTGGGCAGTTGTCGCATCTTGGCCTAAGTTCAAATACTCGACAATGGCTACTAGCGCCGCGGCGCCGCCACCTACTCCATTAAATAAGGCAACCAACTGTGGCATCTGTGTCATTTGGACTTTTTGGGCCGCCGGAACGCCGATCACTAACCCAACACCAATTGCACCAAGAATCCAGCCAAGGTGATTGAGCGGCAAGCTGGAACCTGGGTTGGCATAGAAGAACACAGCTAAGGTCGCAATGGTCGCACCAAAGGCACCGATCAAATTTCCGCGCCGCGCCGTCTTGGGATGAGACAAACCTTTTAGCGCAAGAATAAAAGCCACGCCAGCAGCTAGCCCGATCAAATCATAAATGTTGCGGCTCATTTTTTCTTTCCCCGGAACATTTCCAGCATGCGATCGGTAACCAGAAAACCACCAACCATATTGATTGTTGCCAAAATGATCGCCGCCACCGAAAGCCCGAGTTCCAAGTTAGTTTTGCTGTGGTCGGCAACAATAATTGCACCAACCAAGATAACACCGTGAATTGCATTTGCACCTGACATCAACGGTGTGTGCAAAGTGGATGAAACTTTTGACACGACTTCAAAGCCGACAAATACGGCCAAGACAAAGATCGAAAGAATGGTCATGTCGCTCATTGAGTTGCTCCTCTTCGTGCGCCACCATGCGTAAGCGCAGCACCATTGATAATTTCATCTGTAAAATCCAAGTTAAATGTCACCTTCTGATCATCCTTGGCGGCAACCGTGAACAGTGTCAAAAGATTTACCACGTTTCGGGAGTACAAAAATGAGGCATGAAACGGCAGTTGACTTGGCACATCTTTGCCGCCCCAGATCCGAACACCGCCAGCGGTCTCCACTATCTCACCTGGCTTGGAGCCCTCGACATTGCCGCCGGTTTCAGCGGCCAAATCAACAATTATTGTTCCGGGCGCCATCGAATCAACCATCGCTTGCGTCATTAGGCGTGGTGCTTGCCGGCCCGGAACAGCTGCGGTTGTGATTACAACATGCGACTTTGCAATAAATGGCGTTAGTAGTTCTCGTTGCTTAGCCGCTCGATCCTCCGTCATTTCTCGGGCATAACCACCGGCGCCCTCAAGTGCTTCCAGTTCTAGTTCAATAAAAGTGGCTCCCATGGATCGAACTTCATCTGCCGAGGCGGGTCGAACATCGTAAGCTGAAACAACAGCTCCTAAGCGACGCGAAGTCGCAATGGCTTGTAGTCCAGCAACGCCTGCGCCAAGAATTAGTACTTGAGCCGGGGTGACCGTTCCGGCGGCGGTCATAAACATTGGGAAAAATCGCGGGGAGAGTTCGGCACCCACGATTGCGGCTCGATAGCCAGCGCAAAGGGCTTGCGAAGTAAGCGCATCCATTGATTGCGCCCGTGAAATGCGTGGAACCATTTCTAGTGAGAAAGCAGTTACTCCAGCAGTTGCTGCCGCTTCAATGGAATCCAGTGCGGTGACTGGGGAAAGGAAGGAAATTGTGATTGCGCCATTTTTTAAGGTAGCGATCTGTTGTGGTGTTAGTGGTTGAACTGAGAGGACTACGTCGGCATCGGCAATAACACCACCGTTTTTAACGGTTGCACCAGCGGCCGAAAATTCGGCATCGGTTGCTTGTGATTGAGTGCCGGCTCCAGCTTCGATTACTACCTCAAGGCCTAAGCGAGTTAATTTATTGATTACATCAGGGACTAGCGCAACGCGCTTTTCACCCACTTTTATTTCCTTTGGAACGGCTACGCGCATGGTGCGTATGTTAGTGCTTACCGCCCTGCAAGTCATTATTTATTAAGTGGAAGAGAATGGCCTGAATGGTTGTACGTCGGTGATACGCCTCTCGCCACACGACCGATTGCGGACCATCAATTACAGTAGCTGCTACCTCTTCGCCGCGATGCGCTGGCAAACAGTGCATGAATAATGAGTCTTTACTTGTTAATGTCATTAAATTATCGGTGACCGCAAATGGAGATAATGCTCGCACCTTTTCCGCTCGATCATCTTCGGAATCACCCATAGACATCCAGACATCAGTGTACAAAACCGATGCATCACGGGCAGCAGCTTCGGGATCATTAGTGATTTCAACTTTTCCGCCACTTTTTGCTGCGAGATTTTTTGCAACCGCAACAACTTTTGGATCTGGTGCCCACTTACCACTAGGAGTTGCGGCCACAACATGTGCACCCATGATTGCACCCATGATTAGCCAAGCATGGGACATATTGTTTCCATCGCCTAGGTAAACAAACTTGCGTCCAGCAATATCGGTTCCAAAATTTTCGCGAATAGTCAACCAATCTGCAAGCAGCTGTGTTGGATGATCAGCATCCGTTAACGCATTTATTACTGGGATCGAAGCATGTGCACCAAGTTCATCAACATCAGACTGGGCAAAGGTGCGGATGATCAAAGCACTGCAGTAACTACTAATAATTTTTGCGGTATCAGCAATACTTTCACCGCGTCCCAGTTGCAGTTCATCACCACGAATAAAAATTGGCGTGCCACCTAAGTGAGCTACCGCGGTTTCCGATGAGAGCCGAGTACGGGTGGAAGGCTTAGTCATGTAGATCGCGACACTTTTATTTGCTAGCGCGGTTTTAGAACGCATTGGATTCTTAGCAAACTCAGCAGCGGTGGACAGCAATAACTCGACATCGGCGCGGGATAGGTGTTCGGTACGCAGTAGGTCCTTCATTTGCGAATTATAATCGTAATTTTGGGGTACTCAAAGGTATCCTTATCCACCTCATGGGTATCTTCAAGAAAATTGGAACCGCGGCAGATACTGATCTGCTGACTCGCCCAGCTTTGGATTTGCAAGAAGATGATGGCGGCCATGATCGATTTTCCCATTACGTGAAGAAAGAAAAAATAGTTGAATCAGCGGTGACCGGAAAAGCGGTGAAAGCTCTGTGCGGCAAAAAATGGATTCCGAGTAGAGACCCAGAAAAATACCCGATCTGCCCAACCTGCAAAGAAATTTATGCGGGATTGAAATCTGCACCTGAAGCTAAATAAATATGAAGCGCACGATTGGCTTTATTCTCTCAACCACGCTCATTTTAACTCTTGCCGTCCTCCCAAGTTCAATTCAATCTGCCGCCGCCGAGGAAAAACAACCTCGCAAAGTTGTCACGGGTTGGATTCCTTATTACTCAGTCCGAACGGTTTTACCTTTAGTTCGTAAACTCCCATCTGCCGTACCTGAGGTTTTAGGAACCCCAGCTATCTGCGATGCTTCCCAATACGGACCGGCTGAAAATATGGCTATTGAAAATTCGTACTTATTCAAAAATAAGGATTTAATGAAAGAGGTAATGCCTTTCTGGTACAGCATAAAGAGTCCCACCCGCATTCGTGATGATTACGTAACTGGGAATCCATCCTGGCCAATTGCCAACACTTTATGTTTGATGCGTCGGGCTGGTCTGCAAATAATCCCCACCATGACCGACGGAACAGACAAACTGGTGCTAGCAGGTTACTTAGCAGACGCGGTGACCCGCACCACAATCGTCAATACAATTGCTGATCTAGTTAACAAAAATGGATTTGATGGGATCGATTTAGATTACGAAGGTTTTGCATTTGTTGATCCAAGTACAACCTGGAGCAAGACGGCACCAAATTGGGTTGCATTTATCAAAGAGTTAAGTGTTGTCCTGCGTGCCAATAATAAATTACTCTCGATTTCAACACCTTACTTGTATGATCCGCGGGAAAAGCAAAAGGGATACTTCGTGTATTCGTGGGCCGAAATTGCCACCAGCATCGACCGCTTGCGAATCATGACTTACGATTATTCGGTCGCCAAGCCCGGTCCAATTGGTCCAATTGCTTGGGTTGAGCGAACACTTCGTTATGCAATCAGTGTGATGCCGCCGGCAAAGGTTTATATAGGTCTACCTGGGTACGGGCGAGATTGGATTACCTCCGTTCAAGGCAAGTGCCCAGTTTCGGCACCGCCGGGGATAATTGGCGGGGCAAAAGCTGCAACATTTGTAATGAGGAACGCCGCAAATAAAGCGGCAATTGATAAAGCGACGCCGATTTTTGATGCAAAATCTAGTGAAGCCACCTATTCCTACACCCAGAATTACAATGGATTAACGGCATCGGGGGCGGCGACTGCATGCAAAGTTAGCCGGACTGTTTGGTATCAAAATGCTCGAAGCTATGCCGAGCGAATGGCATTAGTTGCAAAGTATCGCTTAGGTGGCGTTTCCCTGTGGACGCTGGCCATGGAGGATGCCGGCGCCACAACTGAAATGCGAAACGCTGCGCTAGCAATTGCCCCTGACTCAGTTGAAAGCACAATCAGCATCGAAGGTCTTGAGCAAGGCTCCGTTTTCTATGCAGATCTCTTTACGGTGAAGGGATTGCTTACCCTGAAAGATAAGTCTCCAATTGTCGGGTTAGTGGTCGCGCTTGAATTGAAGCGAGCTGGTGTTTGGACAAAGGTTACCGATCTTGTAACCGGCGCCGATGGAAGAGTTTCTACTTCAATGAGTTTGGGAACTCCTGCGAGTTTGCGCCTGACCACTGCTGGAACTTGGGAGCGAGCTGAATCAATTAGCGCTGAACAATTAGTGATGGTCAAAAGTAAATTACAGATTGATCGTCCGGTCTCTGCATCTAGGCCTGGGCCAATCACGATTAAGGCGCAACTTCTTCCCCGAATTGCCGGCAAGTCGGCAACCTTGCAGAAACGAATCAAGGGAAAGTGGCAAAATATTGGTGCATCGATGGTTTCTGATGTAGATGGTTTGTTCACCTTTACGGCTACTGAGGCAAAACGAGGAGTAGTCATCATGCGAGTCCAAGTTACCGCTGACATTGCTTCTAAACTTTTTGCGATTGTGATTCGATAAATATGGTGAAACTAAACGAAAAAATTGAAGAGGAGTTACAAACAATTCTTAGCAGAGATGTTCCCTGGATAACGATTGTTTGGGATGATCCAGTAAATTTAATGACATATGTAACTTATGTATTAATTAAGCTTTTCGGTTATAACCAAGAAAAGGCACATGAATTGATGATGCAGGTGCACACCCAAGGCAAGGCGGTAGTTTCAACTGGAAGCCGGGAAGAAATGGAACGAGACGTTGCCAGAGTTCATGAATATGGGTTATGGGCTACTTTGCAACGTGGTGATCAAGAGTGACGGGCCAAATTCAACACGGATTTTTTCGCCACGGTGACAATACCTATTTAGCAAATTTTTCGGAATCTGAACGGGAAGTTCTAAAAAATCTTGCTGAACAAATGATTGAATTGTTAGCCGAACGCTTTGACAACCACAACGATGATCCGTTGGCAGCAATGGTGGGAATAACCGCACATGACACACCTCCAGATGATGAGGTGCTGCTGCGATTATTGCCAAATGCTTATGCCGATCAAGTTGACGCTTCTGAATTTCGTAGATATACCGAATCCACATTAAGACAAAAGAAACAATCGCACGCAATGTCAATGCGGCTAGACGCGGAGAGTGCGATTGATGGCGTAATCGAAGTTGATTGCGATGGGGCTCATGCCTGGCTTGGCGCAATAAATGATGTACGTCTTGCCTTAGGCGTTCGCTTAAAAGTGGAAGAAAATTCACATGAGGATTTGGAACTTTTGGCACCTGGTGATCCAATGCGCGGGGTTTACGCGGTTTATAGCTGGTTGGGCTGGCTGCAAGAGAGTTTACTGAAAGCACTGATGGATGATTCCTAATACTTTAAATTCGCAAGGTAGGCTGGGCTCGTGAGTGATGCACCAATTGGGATTTTTGATTCAGGCGTAGGTGGACTGACCGTTGCTCGTGCAATTTTGGATCAGCTGCCCAATGAAGCCACGCTTTACCTTGGCGATACCGCCCGCGGACCCTATGGCCCACGTCCACTCGCCCAAGTTCGAGAGTTTGCCTTGGAAACAATGGATTATCTGGTTGACCAAGGCGTAAAAGCGATTGTTATTGCTTGCAACACCGCATCGGCGGCAATGCTTCGTGATGCCCGGGAACGTTACTCCATTCCAGTCATCGAAGTTATTCAACCTGCCGTTCGTAGAGCAGTAGCGGCGACTCGTTCCGGAAATATCGGAGTCATAGGAACCCACGCGACTATTGATTCAAAAGCTTATTTAGATGCCTTTGCCGCCGCTCCACAATTGGAAATCACCTCAGTTGCCTGCCCACTTTTCGTCGAGTTTGTCGAGCGAGGGGAAACTTCTGGCGAATTAATCACAACAATTGCCCGCCAGTATCTAGCACCAATCATGGCGGCAAAGGTAGACACTTTAGTTTTAGGTTGTACCCACTATCCATTACTTACTGGAGTGATTTCGTATGTGATGGGGGAAAGCGTCACCCTAGTTTCCAGCGCAGAAGAAACGGCGAAGGATTTGTACCGCACATTAGTGGAAAATGATTTATTACGAACACCCTCCACATCTTCTGCAACACATAGATTCTTAGCAACCGGTGATGCCCAGGCCTTTGAAACCTTGGCACGACGTTTTCTAGGGCCAGAAGTCACCGAAGTCGAACACAAATCCCTGTAATCACGCACTATAGGCAACAAGGAGTTTTTTATGACACGCAATGATGGTCGCGCAGTTAATAATCTTCGCGAAATTAAATTTACCCGCGGTTGGTTAGATCATGCCGAAGGATCAGTATTGGTTGAGTTTGGCAAGACGCGCGTATTATGCGTTGCCTCTTTTACTCCCGGTGTCCCGCGCTGGTTAAAAGATAGCGGAAACGGTTGGGTGACTTCGGAGTACGCCATGTTGCCACGTGCCACCCATACCCGTTCTGATCGGGAAAGTGTTAAAGGAAAGCTTGGCGGACGGACGCAAGAAATTTCTCGACTAGTAGGTCGATCACTTCGGGCAGTGGTAAATATGAAGGAACTAGGCGAAAACACAATTGTGATCGATTGCGATGTGTTGCAAGCAGATGGTGGAACACGTACCGCGGCTATTACCGGTGCATATGTTGCACTCGCAGATGCAATTTCTTGGGCAAAAGCACAAGGCCATCTTAAACAAGGAGCGAAGCCGCTTAATGATTCGGTGGCCGCGGTAAGTGTCGGAATTGTTGATGGCGTTCCAATGCTTGATCTTTGTTACGAAGAAGATGTACGGGCCGGCACTGATATGAATGTGATTGTGGCAGGAGATGGACGATTCATAGAAGTGCAAGGAACGGCCGAAGGCGAACCATTTGATCGAGCACTTCTTAATCAATTACTAGATCTCGCGGTTACCGGCTGTGAAACTTTAAGTGAGTTACAGAAAGCTGTACTAACTAAGTAATGCGAAATAAACTGGTTTTGGCTACAAGGAATCAGGGCAAAATTGTTGAGTTCCGCCGAATTCTTGATGAGCTAGCCCCGGGAGCGATCGAACTTATTGGAGTTGATCAATTTCCAGACTTGGTTGATGTCGATGAAACTGGTTCAACTTTTGCCGATAACTCATTATTAAAAGCGCGATACACCTGCCAGGCCACCGGACTACCGGCGATTGCCGATGATTCTGGTTTATGCGTTGATGCACTTGACGGCGCCCCTGGGATCTTTTCGGCCAGATGGGCCGGCAGCCACGGTGATGATCAAGCCAACCTAGAAAAGGTGCTGGATCAACTCAAAGATGTTCCAGCAGAAAAGCGCACTGGCCACTTTATTTGTGTGGCTTCCCTTGTTTTGCCCGACGGCCGACAACAAGTTGCAGAAGGCAGGTTTGATGGACATATCCTGCTAGCACCCGTTGGTGAAAACGGATTTGGCTACGATCCGATTTTTCAACCAGGCGGCATGACCATCTCTTCGGCACAAATGGGCGCGGCCGAAAAGGATCTAGTCAGTCATCGTGGAAAAGCACTTCGTTCAATCGCACCGCATGTCATCCAATTGCTGGCAAGCCTGAGGTAACCTTTACCCATCAAAGTGCGTTATTTACGTGCGTACCGCAACCCAAGGAGTTACCGTGGCCGTTAAGAAGAGCGCAAAGAAGGCAGTTAAGAAATCTCCTGTCAAAAAGAGCGCCGCTAAAAAAGCTGTTGCAAAAAAAGCTGTTGCCAAGAAAGTAGTTGCCAAGAAAGCAGTTGCAAAAAAGGCAGCTGCTAAGAAAGCGGTTGCTAAGAAAGCAGTCGCCAAGAAAGCAGTTGCCAAGAAAGCAGTTGCTAAGAAACTCGCTAAGACCGCTCCCGCTAAGCGGAGTGTGAAAAAAGTAGCGGCAAAAAAGCCAGCGGCAAAGATTTTGGTTCCACCGGTACCAGTTAACTCTGCGCGAGCGGTGTCAAAGGTTGAAATACCTGCAGTAATAATTGCGCCAACGCCAGTTCTTGCTTTAAAACCAGTCGTCGCGCCAAAGCAATCAACATCTAGTCGCACAACGTGGATTGTCATAATTATAATCCTGGCACTCGCCGCAATTGTTTGGTCAAACTCATCAAAATCAGATGAAGCTAATGTGCCAGTTCCAACACCAACAATTTCGGAATCTGCCGAGCCAACACCATCGGCATCACCCTCGGAAACGCCAGTTGTTGCAGCAGTTACTGCACCAACAAAGTTTGTCGCCCTCAACAGCGCGGATGGATTGAAACTTCGCTGGGTTGCACCAACGGCGGTTGCAGGATTGACTGGATATAACGTTGAAATCCGGTCAAATGGAACCGGCGATTGGATCGTTATTGCAACAGTTCCAGCTGATCAATTAACTCAAGATGTCGCCAAGACAAGTGATTCCGGGTGGACCCAGTTCCGTGTTTCCTCTGTTTACGCAAATGGAAAGACGGCTGCAGCAACTGCTTTTGGAATTCCGGGCGAGTTTCAGTAACTACCGAAAAAAACCAACCTTAGTAAAAGTACTCTCATCTACTCAGTGGGAGTATTTTTTTAGATAAATTAAAGTTGCGCGGTAATTGCATCAACATATGCTCGGACACCCGCAGGCTTTAGGTGGACACCATCGGGTCCAAAGTACTCGGGATGGCCCTTTGAGATTGCCGCCCAATCAACCAGTTTTGCGCCGTAGATGGTGGAATATTGCGAAATCAAAAGGTTGTTTTCATCGCGCCAGCCACGCGGAACTGCCGTGTTGACCACGATGATTCGCGGCTGCTGCGACAACTCTTGAAAGATGAAGGAAACCTGATCTTCCGTAAGTTTGCCGTTGTTTCCAAGATTGAAGATAACGGTTGAGCCCAACATATTTGTTTTATCATTTCGGATTACTTCTAGTAGTTCGGTAGCTTGTCGCCCTACCCGAGCATTTATTAGGCCTATGTTTTGACGGGCACCGAGTTCAGATCTAATTCCGAGAATTACCGAATCGCCGGTAACCCATAGACCACCTGCCGCAATGTCGGGAGTAATAATTGGTTGTTCTGGTTGTTCCAGTTGGTCCTTGAGTTCAACCAATTGCTGATCACCAGTTGCGATCGCCTGTACCGCAATCGATGCGGTTGCGGTGATGGCAGTGATAACGATGAGGGCAACGCCAACCCGCTGTCGAACTCGGACTCGTTTCGTGCGGTACTTCATACCTTTAAACCAGTAATTAATTAAACCTGTACGGATTGGAAGTTCAACGAAACGGAGGGAGATATCGGCAAGGGCAAAGACAATTAAAATGCGGAGCGCGTAGAGCGCCCAGGTTGAACCTTCGAGATCATATTCTGGACGGGTTATTTGAAAGATCACCCAGTGCCATAAGTAAATGGCATATGAACGCTCGCCGATCCAAACAAATGGTCTACTGCTTAAAATCGGTGCAAAGCGGGAAGCTGGATGAACAATCGAGGTAATTATTGCGCAACCAAGTACACCAACAAGCGGGAAGGCAATTTTATATAGCGTCGGATCGCTTTCATCAATAAATAAAAAGGTGGCAATGATTCCCAGGAATCCCACAACTCCGATCCCATCAATAAAGTCTTGCGCCTTGCGAGACACCGCTAACTTTAAGTTTTGTGGGATCCAACGGACTGCCAGCGCTGAGCCAAGAAATAAACCAATACTGTGGGTATCGGTTCCAAAGTACACATGGCTTACTTGTGATGAATTTGCTGCATCAACTTGTAGCGAGACAAAAAACAAAGTGATACCGGAAATTGCCGCAATCAAAAGTGCGGCACTAGAAATTTTGTTCCTTCCAAAGTAGCGTAAAACCAAAAGCAAGATCAGTGGCCATACTAAGTAAAACTGGGCCTCAACACCCAATGACCAGGTGTGTTGAAGTAATGGTGGCCGACCAATTGCTTCAAAGTAATCAGTGTGGCGAAAAACTAGCCACCAGTTCATGCCGCCAAAAAGTGCAAATGGAGTATCTCCCAAAAATCTACGCATCGTGTCTGGTGCCCAAAAACCTACAATAATTGTGGTCACAATTATCATGAAAACAAGTGGTGGCAATAGGCGCCGAATCCGGGCTACATAAAACGCACGCAGATCTAAACCCCCGCTTCGCTGAATTGAATCAAGCAGAAGTCGGGTAATGACATAACCTGAAATCACAAAAAAAAGATCTACTCCCAAAAAGCCGCCGGGAATCCAAGTAAAACCAAGGTGATAGAGCATTACCGCAATTACGGCTACCGCCCGTAAACCATCTATGGCAGGTATGTATCTGACACCACGGGCAGTAGCCATAATCTTTAGTCGTTAATGTTTAATTAGCGCTTTGAAGTTTTCTTCGTAGCGCTCTTCTTTGCAGGTTTTTTAACTGGGCTCGTGGGTGGTGCTAAAGCCGGCAGGGTACGCTGGCTAGAAACCTTAAGTGGTGCGGGATTAATTAAAGTGTCATCTGCATTCAAATTATCTTGCACACTCTTTTGTAACTCTTCTAGTCTCTGGAAGGCACCATCTAGCCGGTTGCGAGACTGCTGAATTGCAGACTCAGCGGCATCAAGTGATTGTTTTTGGATGCGATACAACCGTTCGGCCTCAGAAATTACACCCGTTAACCATTGGCGATAGCCCGAGACCTGAACCGTTGCTTCCGAAATAATCCGATCACCTTCTCGACGCGCGGCAGTGGCCAGCGTAGAAATTTCACGTTTCTTACTTTCGATTAAAGTAATTGCTTCGGCTTCGGCATTCGCAACCTTTTCTTCAGCTTCAGTTTCTGCGCTCTGAATGTACTTTCGTCCACGTAATTCGGCGCCGCTCAAAATAGCGCGCGCCTTTATATCTGCAGCATCTAACTCTTCTTTGGTTGCTCGGGCGGTCTCGGAAATTAATTGGGAAGCGACCACATGTGCTTTACTTTCCCGGGCCTGGGCAGATTTGATCATGGACATTGCAGTTTCAGTAGCCAGGATTTCAAACTCTTCTTTAGTTAAGCCGGTGATATCACGGCGAGATTTCAAATCAGCTATCTGTGCTTCGAGTTCACGGATGCGCTCGACTGAGGACGGAACATTGGTCGTTTCATCCTCGCCGGTGAAGCCAACCCAGTTAAGGAAGCTCTTCTTTTCGCCCATCATTCACACCCCACTGCTCAATGAATTAAGATCCCTAGATTAGAGCAACCGGCTATTTACTGTAAATCGCCACTGAAATGGCTATATATTGCGAAATCCATGCGGCCAGCACGAAGATGTGAAAGAGCTCGTGGAAACCAAAGTATTTTGCCTCGCGCCCCGGTCGCTTCAGTGCGTAGAAAATAGCCCCGATCGAATAGAAGAGGCCGCCGATCACAATAGGCAACAAAACCCATAAACCACCCGCGCGGTATAACGCCGGTGTGTAGGCAACGGCTACCCAGCCCAGGAGTAAATAATTTCCAACATAGAGCCAGCGCGGGGCACCAATCCAAAAGACCCGTAACCCAACTCCTATAGCGGCACCAATCCATACCACCAACAGCAAAATATTTCTTTCACGTCCCTCTAATAATGCAACCGCGAATGGGGTGTAAGAACCGGCAATCAATAAATTAATATTGGCATGATCCCATCGGCGCCAGATTTTTTTCTTTTTCGGAACCCAAGGGACACGATGATAGATGGCCGAAACACTAAAGAGCATAATCGCGGTAACTGAATACACCGCAACCGCGAATCTAAGTGACTCTTTGCTTAAGATAAACAAAACCAATGAGGCGATGACCACCGCTGGCGTAGCACCCAGGTGGAACCAACCACGAAGCTTGGGCGGGCTAACTTGAGTCATGTCGTAACCCTACGCCCATAATCTGTATCCGTCCGTGGACAAAGCGGATTTGCGCTGACAAACTAGGCACATGACGCATAGATCACCCATATTTGAAATAAGTGATGTTTATATTGACCAAGCTGCCGAACTTAGCCCAATGGATTGCACCTATTTGGGCAATGGTTTAAACCAGGATAAGTTAGATGATTTTTCATTGGCCAGTGCCGAAAAAAGTGCGGATCTAATTCGCGAAACTTTGACGAAGTTGGCCGCAATGGAACCAATTGATGAAATTGATCGCATTGCAAAGGCTGTAATGATTGAAAGGTTAGAGTCGGGATTGGCTTTACATGATAGCCAAGAAGCATTCGTCTTGTGGGGTGTCATAAGTTCACCGCCATCAAATATTCGTTCAATCTTTGAGTTAATGCCAAAAAGTGATGATAAAGATTTTGAGAATATTGCCAAGCGTCTTGCGGCAGTAGCTGGTTCATATAAATCTTGGTGTGAGACCATAATGAGCGTTGCCAAGAATGGGAAAACAACGGCACAACGCCAAGTCACGGGTGTAAGCGAGCAGTTAGATGGCTATGCAAATGGTGGATTCAGCGCCATGTGCAAAAACTTTGATACCGAAGGTAATTATCCGGCAATTCATGAGGCAGCAAAATCAGCTGAAAAAGCTGCTGGCGAAACTGCAGATTTCCTTCGCTCTACATACTTCCCAATCGCAAATCCGGTTGATGCGGTAGGCGCCGACCGCTATGCAGTCTGGGCACGTTTTTTCACCGGCGCCAAGCTAGATCTGCCAGAGACTTACGAATGGGGAAAGAGCGAGTTAAAAGCGATTAATGAGCGCATGTGGGAGTTAGCCAAACTCATTAATCCAACCGCAAAGAGTTTGCGCGAAGTAGCTGACACTTTAGACAATGATCCCAAGTACAAAGTTGTGGGGGAAGAAAATGTAGTCAAGTATCTGCAAGATTTCACCGATGCGGCAATGAAGCGGTTAAATGGCGAGTTTTTTGAAATAGATCCGCGAATTGCCATCTGTGAGGCGCGCCTAGCACCGGAGGGAAGTGCGTCTGCGCCTTATTACAATCCACCTTCAGAAGATTTGTCACGTCCTGGTACGACTTGGATTCCAATGTTGGGCAAAGATGAGGTTAGCAACTGGCACCTGGTTTCAACTTGGTATCACGAAGCGGTTCCGGGGCATCACCTTCAAGTTGGAACTGCAACAATTGAAAAAGATCGTTTGAGCCGTTTCCAACGTCAGGCGGCCTGGATCAGTGGTTACGGTGAGGGCTGGGCGCTTTATGCCGAACGTTTTATGAATGAACTTGGCGCATTTGATGAACCAGGAATTGAAATGGGATACCTATCGGCCCAAGCACTGCGTGCTGCGCGAATCGTTGTAGATATTGGCATGCACCTTGGCTATAAAGATGACAATGGTGAAGTGTGGAACGCCGAAAGTTCCCGAAAACTTCTTAATGAGCAGGCCTTGCTTGATGAGGATCATTCACGTAGTGAAACCGATCGCTACTTGGGTTGGCCAGGCCAAGCAATTTCCTACAAAGTGGGCGAGCGGGTTTGGATGAGCGCCCGGGAAGATGCCAAGGCACGCCTTGGAGATAACTTCAGTATTAAAAAGTTTCATAACTACTCGCTCAAGTTAGGGCCAATGGGTCTTGACCCATTTGCCGCTGAAATGGCTATCTGGCAAGGGCAGTAAACTCTCAACAAAAGTAACTCACCAGTAACATGAAGGCGCACCCGAAAACTAGGAGCGAACTTCCCTTTTCATGCTCAAAAGCATCGAAATATTGGATAAGAAACTCCGCAAATTCGCAGTTTTGATACTGCAATTTCAAGTCAACAAGGGCATAATTGAAGTCATCGCTGGTCAAAGGAGCTCCTCGAGGTCTCCTTCTGAGCGGCGGTTTTAGAGGTCAAATTGCCTCTTCACATTATCCTCACGGAGGAGTTGTACATGAATATGGTTCAACTAGACCAAAACCAGTGGAATATTGTTTATAACATATTCTCACTCGGATTAATTTCCATGGTCGCTTGCACAGTTTATACACTTGTTTCTCAGCAAAGTGTTCTAGCCAAGTATCGCAAGGCGCTCGTTATGTCATCAATGGTTACTTTTATTGCCGCCTACCACTACTTGCGAATCTTTGATTCATTCAAAGAGGCTTCAAAGGGCACGACGGTAGATCTTTCTGGTGCACCAGGTTCATTCAACGAGGCATACCGTTACGTTGACTGGCTACTAACTGTGCCGCTACTTCTAGTAGAGGTAATTGCAGTTCTAGCTTTGGCTGCCACAGTTGCCCGCTCACTGATCATGCGTTTAGTTCCAGCATCGGCTGCGATGATCGCACTTGGTTACCCAGGGGAAATTTCAAATGATCAGAACACTCAGGTTCTTTTTGGTGTTCTTTCAACACTTCCATTCCTTTACATTCTTTACATCCTCTTCGTTGAACTTGGAAAGTCACTTGACCGTCAGCCAGAAGGTGTCGCAGCAACAATCGGTCGCTTGCGTCTACTTCTAATTGCAACATGGGGTGTCTACCCGATCTCATACATCCTAGGTATGGGTGCAGGATCACCATCCGCTGATCAGTTTGTTGGCGTACAAGTTGGTTACACAATCGCTGACATTCTTGCAAAGTGCGTATTCGGATTAACAATTCTGAAGATCGCACGTATGAAGTCAATTGCTGAAGGCATGAACGCCGATCAGTTGCAGAAGGTGTGAAAGTAATTCACTAATTAATAATTAGTGAACATTAGTTCACAAATATCTTGAGAAATAGGGGTGTCGCGAAAGCGGCGCCCCTATTTGGCTTCTTACACTTAAACCATGGATAAAAATTGGATTAACAATTACCGAATGGGTGGCTACCTACTTTTTGCATGTGGGTTGATCAACTTGCGCTATCAATGGGGAGAACCAGATATCGCCACTCGCAGCGCCGTGATCTTTATCCCTGGTGTCTTAATCATTCTCGCTACCTTCATACCGGCAGCGCTTAAGTTACTTGAACCTCGCCCAGTGAAAGCACTGTTAGCGGTTGTGGGCCTACTTCTTATTGCTTTCGCACTTAAGAACTAGACCCACAACTAACAACTTTTATTCAGTTACTTTCTTGGTAATTATTTAGCTGCCGCAAATCCAATTTCAAGATCAGCTTTGAGGTCTTCAATATTTTCTAGTCCAAGGCTTAGTCGAACTAGCCCAGGAGTCACTCCGGCAGTTAATTGTTCTTCGCTAGACAGTTGTGAATGAGTCGTTGTTGCCGGATGAATAACCAACGAGCGCACATCGCCGATGTTTGCCACGTGACTAAAAAGTTTGAGCGATTCCACAAACTTCTTGCCAGCTTCGACTCCGCCCTTTAATTCAAAGGAAAGAACCGCACCTGGTCCCTTTGGTGAGTATTGCTTGGCTAAGGCGTTCCATGGCGAAGAAGCAAGTGCGGCGTAATTAACTTTTTCCACACTTGGGTGAGCTTCCAGCCAGATCGCGACCGCTTTTGCATTTTCAACATGGCGCTCGATTCGAAGACTTAAAGTTTCCAAACCTTGGGCAAGTAGCCAGGCATTAAATGGCGCAACTGCGGCTCCGATGTCGCGCAGCAGTTGCAAACGAATTTTAAAGATATAAGAAAGATTTGCCCCGAAGGCAGAACCAACACCTAATGCTTGTGAGTACACCAGGCCGTGATAGCTAGGATCTGGCTGATTAAATCCCTTAAATTTTTCCGGGTATTGGGCGTAATCAAAGGTTCCAGCATCGACGATTGCACCAACCACTGCATTGCCATGGCCAGATAAGAACTTAGTCGCCGAGTGAATAACTACATCTGCTCCAAAATCTATTGGCTTAATCAAATAAGGCGTCGCGACGGTGTTGTCCACAATTAGTGGCACGCCAACTTCATGGGCGATATCAGCTATCGTTTTGATATCCAAGATTTCATTTTTTGGATTCGCGATAGTTTCACCGAAAAATGCTTTTGTGTTTGGCCTAACCGCGTTGCGCCAAGATTGTGGATCACCTGGATCATCCACAAAAGTTACTTCAATGCCAAACTTTGGCAGCGTGTAGTGGAACAAGTTGTAAGTACCACCGTAAAGACTGGGGCTAGACACAATATGGTCGCCCGCCTCTGCCACATTCATAATTGCAAATGCAGTTGCCGCAGAACCTGATGCAAGTAACAAAGCAGCTACTCCACCCTCGAGGGCGGCGATCCGCTGTTCCACCGCATCTTGGGTTGGATTCATAATGCGGGTGTAGATATTTCCGAGTTCTGCTAGCGCAAATAGATCCGCGGCATGTTTGGTATCTCGGAATTGATACGCCGTTGTTTGATACAACGGTAAGGCGCGCGAACCCGTTGTTGGATCTGCGGTTTGTCCGGCATGAATTTGTAGTGTTTCAAAAGACCAATTATTTGACATTTTTTCGCTCCATCGCAGTAGGTGTCATTGATCTGCAAACGAGGGTATGAAATTACCAAGTAATTAATACCGCGCTTGTCAGTTTCCTGACCAGTTCGTCACCCGGAGCACCCCACCGCGTTGGAGGGTTGCCGCCTACTAAGCCGGGGCTAAGACGTAGGACTCGTGAACAAGCCAATCTTAACCCCAGAAGTCGAAAAATTGAAACTCAATTCTAACCCTTTCCCCAACAAGTGCAACCCGTTCGCAACTAGTACAGTTGGTACAGTCAAAGGAGCATCATGCAAATAAACATCGATAAGAAAACCGGCATTTTCTCGGGCGTAATTGTTGCCTTAGTAGCGGTAATTATTTCGTTGGCTTTTATAGCAAAAGATGATGATGGCTTCTTTGGCATGGGGCATTCATCCATGAATGACTCCGACAACTCGGCTTCAATGGGTCAGTTAACCGGTGCGGACGTAATGTTTTTGCAAGGGATGATTCCACATCATCAGCAGGCGGTTGAGATGTCAAACTTAGCGCTGACAAATTCAAAGGATGCCGAACTCATTGAACTGGCCACGGCAATTCGTGATGATCAAGCTGATGAAATTATAATGATGAAGGATTGGCTAAGTCAGGCTGGTAAAAGTGTTGAGATGGGTCATTCAATGGGTCATTCAATGGGTGGCATGATGACGGAGGCCGAAATGTTGGCACTTAAAAATGCTTCGGGTTCACAGTTCGATTTACTGTGGCTCAAAGGCATGACCGTCCATCATGATGGCGCTATTGTGATGACCCAGATGATACAGAATGCGAAGAACCTGGAAATTAAAAAATTTGGAGAGGCAATTGTAGTCGCACAGACTGCTCAGAATAAGCAGATGGAGTTAATGTTAAAGCGAATCAGCTAGCTTTACTTTAGCTAATTACTTTCGGAATGCGAGATCGGCCTTTTTTAATTCACTCACCAGAATTCGAACTGCGTTTGTTCCCATGCCATCTAGCTCCTTCACGGCAGCGAGTGAAACTTTACGCAGATCGGTTAGTTCTAACAATCCATCAGCTACCAGCGCCCGACAAGCTGCGGCATCTAGGCCCAATTCCCGCCAAGAACCAGCAAGGGATTCGTATCGTTCTAAATCAGCATCACTATTGTTAATGGCGGGTTGATTTTTTTCCTGCTTGGCCGCGCGATTGGCAGCCGCCGCCCGTTTTGCTTCCGCGGCAAGTTTCTTTATTTTAGCGGGTGAGCTTTTTGCCATAAAACAAATCTATCGTGTGCGGGAGGCGGGACTTGAACCCGCACGTCCGAAGACACAGGTTCCTAAGACCTGCGTGTCTGCCATTTCACCACTCCCGCAAATCCTTACCAAAGCGTTACCGCTGAAGTCTGGATAGGGGACAAGATTAGAGTTAGTTGGCGGTTAATTCAAACCGAGCAGCTTCTTAGTGAATTCATTGCTGAACTTTCCGGCTGGATCAACTTTTGCAACCAGTGCCAGGGAATCTTTCCGCTGAGTAAAAAGCAGTCGGGAAAAGAAGAAAGGGCAATATGAATTCTAAGAAATCTCACCCTTAAATTTAACGATTCGGTAAGGACCGCCTTGGTTCGCGCTAACCTTGCCCAATGTCGACACAAATTGAGCAGCTGGAGTGCGCTATCAAGGCTGCGATCGCTCGAGCGGTCGATACCAAAGCCCTAGCTGGGCAGGCCCCGGAAGCCATCAAGTTAGAGCGCCCGAAAGATCGGGGTCATGGCGACTATGCCACCTCAATCGCGTTGCAGTTAGCAAAGGCTGCCGGGAAAAATCCCCGCGACGTCGCGCAAATTATCGTGGATCAACTACAAGGTGTTTCAGGTATATCAAAGGTAGAGATTGCTGGCCCTGGATTTATTAACATTACTTTAAATCGAGCGAATCAGGCAGCTCTAGTCGAAACAATTCTGGAAGCAAAGAGCGATTTCGGAACCGGCACTGAGCTTGAAGGTATCAAGATCAACTTAGAATTTATTAGCGCAAACCCAACTGGGCCGTTGCATCTTGGGCATACCCGTTGGGCCGCGGTAGGTGATGCCTTAGGTCGGGTTTTAATCGCGGCCGGCGCACAGGTGACGCGCGAGTTTTACATCAATGATCGTGGAAATCAAATGGACTTATTTGGGCAATCGGTGGCAGCGCTCGCACTTGGAAATCCAATCCCAGCCAATGGATACCAAGGCGAATACATTAAAGATTTGGCCGAAGAAGTTCTCACTAACAACCCAGCAATTAAAGCGCTGCCAGAGCCCGATCGACTTGTGGCATTTCGGGAAGCTGCTTACAAAGTTCAACTAAAACAACAACAGCAGGTGTTGGAAACTTTTAACA
>Ga0209284_10003290_pt1 | contig 20132 bp, 19 predicted proteins | sample FRY03_FD_187211 | JGI IMG/M metagenome (GOLD analysis project Ga0209284, IMG submission 187211) | Freshwater microbial communities from Lake Fryxell liftoff mats and glacier meltwater in Antarctica - FRY-03 (SPAdes) (version 2) | ecosystem: Environmental > Aquatic > Freshwater > Ice > Glacier... | reverse complement strand
GTGTCCATTCCCATTTATATTAACTCCATTTTTCAACGTGATTTCAACTGCTCCAGTTTCTACAATGTCAGAAAACACTTCTACAACTTCACCGCTTACTGCCGCTGCAATTGCTAGCGTCAAAGTTGCGTAATAGGTATACACTCCTGACGCGTTTGAGATTCCGCAAATACCACCGCTCCCACCTGCATTCGCCAAAACAAATGCCGTAGTTGCAAGTTGCGTTGTGTTCGTTGCTAATGCCGCTGTTGGTGCTGTTGGTATTCCTGTGAATGTTGGACTAGCAATGTTAGCCTTCAAGTTTAAAGCTGTTATTGTTGCATAAATACTAGGGTCTACTTCTGTAATAAACCCTAAATTGTCATTTAGAAAAGTTTCAAATATAGCAACAGAAGCGAATGCAACAGAAGCGCTATCGACAATATCAGCAAAAACAAACTCTTTTGCAACCGATCCGAGAATGTACATCTTTGTAGTGTCAGATGTTAGTTGAATGTTCGAAATAAAAACATAGTTTCCAGTGTTATTTTTCGACCATTTCACCATGTCTCGAGGCTCGTTTATTTCCGTAAAACCCGTTACCGTGTCAACTATATTGAAGAAATTACCCGCTTTTATTATCTTATATGACATTGTACATAGATTTTTGATTAACTACTTTATCTCCAAATTGTGCGCTTAATTTCATTATTCTTGCATTGCCAGGATATTCCACCGAAACATTACCGTTCAAAATTACTGAAAAATCTAAATATTGACTATGATTTGCCTTATTAAAATCGGACAAATAACAAGTATCTTCATTTAGCAGGTGCATGTCCAACAATAAACCACTTTTACAGTTAGTGATAGGTTCTGCAATTAGTTCATAAGTGTTCAAATGTTCACGAGTTGTTTTAACTACTTTACGACCTGTGTTCACTAAATTACTAACCTCCGTGTTTGGTTGTCTTAAACCGAAATAGCCCTCAAATCGTAAGTCATCTATTAAATTTGATCCTGTGAAATCAAAATCCATCTTTACATTATACGAAGAAAATTCACTTCTAATTCTGCAAGTATTATCTAGTCTTTCAGTTGAATATTCTGATAGGTTAAATATTCCCTCAACAAATCCACCTGTTACACCTGAAATAGTAAACGATTTTGATATTTCATAACATCCAACCCCATGAGCAGTTAAATATCTTTTCCAATCATAGATAAATCCAATTCCTAAAGGCTCATTCGGAAAAGTTGCAACCGTGCCTAAATTAGCCAATATTACATCGTTCTTTTTAATCACGAAAGTAACTGAATCACTCAACGAAGAGCGCTTTAAATAGACCCCTTTAACATCATTTTTCCACGTGTCATTGCTCGTTAAACTAGCAACAACATCATACGAGCAACAGCATTCGATAAGCCCTCTGTCCTCTTCTACAATTCCTGTTGGTATAGTGACTACACTAAACGATTTCTTTTTTCTATAATCCATAATAATCGACAATATTTGTTTCAATAACTACTCTTTGAGCCGATTTATCTTTATTCCATAAAACCATTTCTTGAAACAATCCGCTTCCACTTATTCCATTTGCACGGTTAATTTTAGTAAACAAATTATTTTGAAAAACATCAGCACTTGAATGCGAACCGAAACCATTAAAATATAAGTCCGTTTGATTAGATCCATGAATGGTTGTCAATAATACATTTCCCGTTCCACTATCAGCCGTGTATAATATAGGAGAAGCACCTAATCCTGTTCTTATATTATTCACATCTACTGCGAAACTAGCCCAATACAACGTGTATTTTTGATCTGCTTCATTTCCTAAGCCAACAATAGAATCGGATGTTGATAATCGAGTTAAAACGTGCGTTGTAAATGAATCAACGGACGTTGATATTGCTACGGGTAAATCGTATTCTGTGTTTAATTGTCGTCTTGCAGCAACCACACCATTTGTTGGGTCAACAATTAAGATGCCAGCCAAAACAATAGTGTCCATTTTGGTTTTATCCGTTTGCGTAACTGCATTTACGTCACCATTTTGCGAATAATATTTAGAGATAAAAACAGTTTCAACACCCGCAAATGTCAGGAGTGCTGCCGTGTCTAAATTACCATCAATATGACCAATATCCATTGTCGCGTTATCGCTATCTCTAGTAACTTCAATTAATGCACCTGAATAGACCGAATCATTCGATAATTTACGCAGTCCAATAGCAAATGACGCATCCTTGTTTAGTGTTATCATGTAGCCGATTGAATCTCTAGGATTGGAATAAACACGATAAGTTAATGAAACATTTTGTGCATTTAATAGGTTAGTATCGATTAATACACTAGCTGTTAATGTCATTCCACCATTGACAAGACTTACTTTCGTTTGTCCAATTATAGGCTTAATAGGGCAGCCCGCAATATTTCCAATATCTTCAAGTGAGTTTCTTATCCAACGATTCCCGCTCTCGTAATCTTCAATTGTAATTTCCACCCATTCAGCATCAAATAATTGATTCCATGCAAAAGTAACCGCCAATGTTTGTAGGTCATTACTTAATAGATTTGTCGCTACGGTTGCATTTGAACCCGTGAATGTTTCTGTTGCTGTTACGCTTGGGTCATCTTCGTACGGTCTGTTTATGTACGGTAAATGATTAAAATCTTCAATGCCATCTTTGCGTACGTAAAAATCAATGTTCAAATCCCATTCTCCGTTTTGGAAACGCTGCCAATTCTTGTTAAGTCCGTTATTTGGCTGTGCTAAATCAAAGAAGTCATTATCTACTGAACTATCAGAAACCCAATAACGCCAATCATTCATGAAAGCGTATGATAATTTAACACCATACAACCCTACCGCATCATTAAGTGCATTTAGTTCTAAAGTAATTTTATTTCTGTTTGATAAAGGCGAAATGTTGAACGGTCGATTTATCGTTTCATTCAATTGATATTTTCCCGAAACATAAGGAACGTTTCCGAAATCAAAGAAGTTACTTTCCAACTCAAATGATTCACCTGTAATGTTGTTTTTTGCAGAAATAGCGCACCGAATACCCTCATAAATCGTGTTTGTTGGCAGTTGAATGTCTGTGATATAGAGTAAATTATCCTCGGTTGTTGTGTTTGGAAATGCTGACGAAGTTATGTTTTGGTCTGCAATGTCAAATAATCTTTCCTTTACTATATTTGGATATTGAACACCAACGGCAGGAGCATCAAAACAATCATTATTGTAAATAAGTACATTTACCTCATCATTCAAAACACCTGTTAACGCGTGATTCGATACCTGAACCCACATGATAATATTACGCTCACCATCAGCAAGGTCATCAAAGAAAGCAATATTTGCTACGTTTGGAACTACCTTACCGCTTACCGTTAATACACCTGCAGCATGGGAAAATTTTAAATCAGTTAAGTTGTAACCTACACCATCAGAATTGATTGCCCCCGTGTAAACTGTTGGGCTTGAAACTGCAGAATGTAAAAAATTAACTTCTGGAGCGTTTATAAGTAAATTATTTTCTTCGCTTGTTAATAGGTTCTTGTAAAGCGCATCCGTTACAGGGGTGAATCCTAGTCCAATTCTATAAACACTCGTTGCGTTCAATTGGTCAGGAGTTGTTAAAGTTGCTGTAAAGGTACATTCATTCGAATAATCTAATTTTGGAATAGAATTACCCAACGAATCCAGCCATGAGATGCTGTTGAAAATATAAGGATTTGCACCACCGTTGTAATTTTCGCCAAAATAACCCGTATTCGCTTCTTTTGCTCCATTCGTGTCTGTTTGTTTCCCGTTTGGATTACCCGACAATGGAAGCGTGATAGCTTTAATAAATGGAGTCAAACAACTTGCAGCACCATACAAATTCGCATCTTCAAACAAGCCGTATTGCATGAATTTAAACGTGACTTTGTAGTTTGAATAAGAATAAACACTTGCAGTTGTATCAGCTAATCTAGTAAGTACAACATTTTTTATGATACCTCCCGACTTATTACCTAATTGCACCATGCTAGCAGTTGCTAAAACAGCCATTGATTGAACGGAATTATAGATGAATCGATTTAATTCACCATCAATAATGCTATCTTGTGACGTTACACCATCTTTTGTAAGGTTAAATGTAAACTCAATAGATTGCGGTTGCTTGATAGCTTTCACCGACATCCCTGTCGTAACCCCTGATTCAGGAAATGAAACATTTGTAAACGGAGAAGGTAGAGCTGAATCAATATATATTATATTACCGTTAATATATGTAATTGTCCTTGTTGCTGTTTGCGCTCCAATTGGTAAAACAAAAGACGACCACGATAAAGTCAATACGTCACCAACAACAAAACCGAAATCAGACCATTGCGAAAACTGAACCGTCAACGTATCACCTAATGAAATAATTTTATTTGATTCTCCCGAACCCGCGTAAAAATCATTTTTGATATTGAATTCACCATCAATCCATTTACCAGCATTCGCATAAAGCGCAGGTAAATTGTTGTATTTTTCAGCCGATATTTTACAACTCATCTATCTTTGTATTTCGTGCTTTATTAATTTCCGATTGCTGCTCTTCTGTCATTTGCGACAATACATCAGGCGTTAATATCGTTTCCAATAACTGTTTCGCCTGTTCCAATAAACTTAATTCTGTCATAATATTACAACTGTTTTAGTGTTATTTCCTTTGTCGCTAAATTGCGTGTATTCAATTTCAGCACTTGCAGAAGAATTTACGTAGTCAAAATTAATGATTTCTAATTGATTTCCAACCTCATCATAGACAACATTATTTGATAATAACGCATTAAATTGTTTTGGGCTGAATGGAATAGTCGATTTATGTATAGTTTTAAGGTTTTCTTTGACTTGATTAATCGCATGAAAATTATTATAAATTGCAGTTGCGCCAATAAAATCTAAATAGTTTGCGGGCTGTTTCCCTCCAACCGTGTACATTAATTTCGTGTTTGTATAATGTTGTTGACTTATTTGCAAAACACCAATTCGCGCTGAAATACTACTTGCTAAACTAGAATTACCACCAAGGAAATTAACAACCGAATCTCCAAACGTAGCGAGAGTTAATAGTTTGTTTTCCGCGTAGTTTAATTTTTCTTTCCTGTAACCTAGCGAAAGTAATGGTGCAACATCAACTAATCCTTTAATCGAAACCAAATCACTATTCAAAACATTGATAGGCTCTGTTGATCGTTCTGTCTGCATACCTTGGATTTTATCCAGCGTGTGCATATCTGACATATCGAATTGATAGTGTAAATAGTAACGCTTCCATGTTTCGCCAAAATTGTAGGTAAAGGAATTTTCTCTTCTGTCCTGCAAGTTCAACGTGTTTACAACCGATTGGCTCGATAAATTATACCAATAATCGTGACGCTCCAAATGAATAGTATTTCCGATTAGTTTCACCCGCCCGTTAATAATTTTCTTTACTTCCATTATGAGGCTGCCAACTGTTGAAACACTATCGCTTGCGCTCGGATATTTCTTATTATAGTAACTTGTCGCATTACCTAATAGAATATCGAAAATCGAGTTATTCGTTTGAACTAAAGGAACTGGTAAAATAGTAAGTCCTGACAAACCATCTAAAGCCGTTGAACAGAATTGATACCCTAGAAAGGCACAACCTTGTATTAATAAGTTCTTAGCTTTTTGACCGTTTAAATAGCGAACTTTTGGCACGATTAACTCAATTAATTGCTTCAATAACACAATCAATGCGGCTATTATAACCGCTAATTTTATTATTTGAGCAGCTAAATTTAGAGCAAATGCAATAATATCTCCCGCATCTACTGAAGGAGGCACACCAACATTTGGAGTACTTGCCTGAATCCCTTGTGATATTGTCGTTTGTAAGTCTTGAACTGCTTGCGCCAATTGTATAGTCATTGACGCTGTTGCTAGTGATGTCATAACAAGCAATTCTACTTGATTATCCTTTACGATAATGTATGGAACATCAAACGCCCCCGTGATTAGAGTTGTCTTGTTTATAAGTTCCCAACTTGTGCTATTCGCTTGCGTCATAAACCAATCAACCGCCCTGCGTTTCTGTATTTTACATTCAACAGTGCTATCCGTAAATTGTGCATTTTCAGTTAGATTAACGAAGTAATCAATTGACAAAGTACCCATTTCAATGCGATAAGGTACGCCCTCAAACAGTCCAATATTTGCAATACTAGCGTTCACAATACTGTACGCTTCATTTGACAAAACAACGCTATCCACGTTTAACTGTGCCTCTTCTGCGTCACCTGTGAAATCTAATCGAATACCAATATTATCCGCATTTAACGGTCTTATTTCAATTCCGTTAATGAAGTGTTTCATTTCTGCTACCATCTTATTTCACTTTAAATATTGATCGTGTCGTTCTATTTCCCTGCTTTGTCGAATGGATTATTTCCATTGTCTTCTGCGTGATTTGCCCTAACTGAATATCGGTAACGGGTTTATTTTCAATTGCCTTGCGCACTTCTGATAATTCAGATTTCAATCCATTCAATTCAGCAAGTACTTTAAGATTACCCCATCCGTCCGAACTAATCGTACTCATTGAATCGGTTAGTTTGCTGTTTTGCACAATGCTAACAACCTCCGCATTCGATAAACCACCTAGACCGATATTTTGTTCTTTTGTCATTACACGTTCATTCGGGTGCAAAATAGCGTGAAACCCTCCATCATTATCTAATATCCCACCTGTTCCAGTGTCTTCTGTTCCTTTCAAGAATGTTGGTAAAGTTGCCAATATAGACTCCAAAGTAATCTTATCTAAACTCGCCTCTGCAAATGCTTCTGTGCTTGTTTTACCCGCTTCTTTCGCGTTCAAATAGCTTGTGAAGAAAGCAGTAACCGCTTCTAATTGTGCTTTTCTTTGCGTTAATTTAGCTTGATTCTTAAATGCTTCGTTTCTTATTCGTTCCTGTTCTGCAATAGATTGTTGAGCGTTAATATTTCCGTTGTTCGCCTGCTCTCGTAAATCGTCTTCTTTGCGTTGGCTTGCTTCAACTTCCTGTTGCAACATTGCTATTCTATTATCCAATGAGCGTTTCAAATAATCATTTGTAAGATTAATGTATTTTTTTTGATTGTCGAATCTATCTTTGTCTAACTTTATTAGCTTATTATTTTGGCTTTCTTTTTGCGCTTTTTCCTTTTTTGCTATTTCTAAATCAATATCAATCGTTGATATTTTTAAATCTCTAAATAAAAGTTGACGTTCTTTAAGTATTCTAATCTCAAAATCTCTCAAATCATTCGCTATTTCCTCCTGCGATTTACTGCTTTCTAAAAGTAATATTTCATACTCTTTTAGTAGTCGCTCCGAATGTGGCAAATCAATAATATCTTCACCAACAACATCGACCATTTGAGAATTGAAATCATCAAGCAACTCATTTCTATAATCAAGCAAGTCGGTATTTTCTTTCAATGCTAGTGCCTCATTATCAATTGCTTCTGTATTTTCTTTAGTCGATCGCGTTGACTTAGTTATTTTAGAATTATTATCTTCTCTTTTATTTGTATTATTTTTTGATGCAATAGTTGACACGTTAAGATTGTGCAATTCGTTTTTCAACTCTTGATTGTATGCGTATAATTCACCTCTACTTTCTTTTAATGCTTTTATTTTTCCTTTTTCTGCTCCTATTAATAATCTGTTTTTTAACGGGTCACTTTCTAGACTTCTAATGTCTGCCTCAGCCAATACAATTTGCCTATTGACTTCATCAACCTGTCTTTGAATTTTTCCGAAGATGTCAAAATTTTCAGTCTTTGTTTGTCCCGTTCTAAAATCGGAAACCTCTTCAAAAAATCTTTTTTCTTTTAAAAACGCCTTTCTATCTAAATCAGCTTGTTCCTGTGAAATTTCTTTATTCGCAACCCTTAATTCTAGCATCTTATTATTAGCGTCGATTTCTTCTGTTATTCCATCTATAAATCTTTTATTCTTACCTGCTTGTCCTGCTTTATACAAATCAAACGCTTTTGTTTTAGCAAGGGCAACATCCGCACCACTCGCAACATCATAGAACGCCAATGCCAATTCAATAGCCAACCCAATAGCAACCGATAAACCTATTCCTTTCAATGCACCTCCGAAACCTTTTGCGCTTTTCTGTGCGTCTGTTAAATTCTCGCCTGTTTTCTTAATCGCATCAGAATTTAGTTTCCAATTCTGATAGCTTTCTTTAAGTTTTAAAGCGGCTTGAACGCCTTTGTAAATAAGGAATACTTTAATCAGGTTTCCTGTTACAGATATGATTGATCCTAAATTTACTCTAATGAAATCCAACGCTCCAGCAAAACCCGAAGCAGCATCTACACCGTCAGCAAATGATAGTATTGTTCCGTTTACCGTTTCTTTTAAACTGTTGTACGCCTCTGATAACGTTTTGCTTCTAACAGACGCCTGTTCAAATGCCGTTTGAGTTCCTGTTACTTGCTCGTTTAATTCTTTTATACGTTCCGTTGAACTAATTAGGTTGACCGCTGCAACCGCATTTTCTGTTCCAAACACCTTAATTAATGCTGCATTGTCTTTTAATATAGGCTTCAATGCATCCAATCTTTCAGCAAATGGCTTAGATGTATCTTTCAATTTCTCGAAGTCAACGCCTAAATCCTGTAACATCTGTTGTGCTTCTTTTGGTAGTGCATCAGGAGCAGACAGTTTTAGCATAACATTTCTCAATGCCGTTCCCGCCTCCGCACCTTTCAAACCTTTTTCGGCTAAACTTTCAATTAATGCCGTGCTTTCTTCAATTGATACATTTGAAGTCTTAGCAACCGCACCAAATTTTAATAATGCTTCGGTAATCTGTGGAATTTCAGCAGCACCAAATTTAGAACCCGCAGCAAGTACATTCACAAACTTACTCGCTTGATCCGCACCGGCACCAAATTGATTCATCGCATCTGTCAAATTTGCAGCAGCATCTGGAAGTTCCATACCACTCGCTTTTGATAGCAATTTAGCTGCATCCGTAACCTTTATAAGTGCATCGGCATTTGCTAATAATTCAGGTTTTGCCGAACCTATTAATTTGAACGCTTCAACAACAGCCGCAGCACCGCCTTTCGTAGTGTTGCCCATTTCAATGGCTGCTTTCTTGTATTTATCCAAGTCCGCACCACTTGCACCTGTAATGGCACTTAAATCAGCTATTGCACTATTGAATGTACTAATTGTTTCAATCGCTCCTTTTAAAATAGCAACACCTCCCAATGCTAAACCAAACTGCGAAGCAACGCCAATAAGTCTAGAAAACTTACCTTTTAATCCATCTAGGGCGCTGCCGTAATTACCTACGTTTCGTCTATGGTCGCCTGTCGCACGTTCTAATTTACCTATTTGATCGGTTAATTTTTTCTTGCTTTCAAATAATCGTTGCCCTCGCTTAGTATTTTCAATTTCTTCTTTCGTAAGTTTTGACCATGCAACCGTTACTAAACTAAGTTTTGCACGTAATGCCTCGATACTGTTCTTTTCAGCAAGTTTTAATTGAGCGACTTTCTTACTTTCAGCGTTGGCAGCCGCCAAAACTAATTTGTGTTTTTGCTCTTCAACTGTTAAGGCACGTTTTACCGTTGTCTTTAGTTTATCGGCTTCTGCTGCTTGTTTTGATAATATTGTTCCCTTAGCTATTTCATCATTCAACAACTTTAGATTTTTCGGGTCGGACGGATCTATTCCACTAGCTGTTTTCTTTGTCGAAGAAGCATTCTTTTTGATTTCCTTACTAATTGTGTTGACCGTTTCTAATGCAGTCTTTAATACATCAACACTTGTTTTTGTTGATTCAATGTCTTTTCTTAATTGCTCAAATGTTCCCGCTTCAATTAAGTCTATTTTACTAATTTTCTTTGCCATCTTTTCCGTATAATTCTAACATTGTAAAAAATTCCTTTACCGTTGTATTGTTTGCTGCAACTTTTTGATTCATCCATTTGCTCAATAAAATGAATGTCGTTGTAATATTTCCGCTTTCAGTAGAAGAAACTAAGCCGTTTATCTCCATTTCTAAATCTTCAATGTGATTATGCAAAAACATATCCTCGGTTATAATCAAGTCCATTCTTAACAATATCAATTGTTTTTGCAATTGCATCATGTGTATGTGTTTCCGAGTCAATCCAAACGTCATTACATAGTCATAATTCAAAGCCTCCCATGCCGTTAAATCTTCTTCTGCATCGCCTATTTCAATATCTAATCTTGTATGTGTTAAATCGCCTCCCTGACATTTAAGCCATGAATCCATCATGAAAAATTCAATGCTATGATAATGCTTCATTTATCAAATATTTAATGTAATTCTCAATTATCATTCCTTGCAAATAAACTTTATTTTCATCGGTTAAGCCTAAAACATCATTTCCGTAAACCTCGAACAATGCCGTATCTTCTTTCTGGTCGTCTGCGTCTAGTGTAAATCCATCTGTGTTCACGACAATTCGCCAACTATCATAGAATTTACCCGTATCTTTTAGCGTAATATGGTCAAATCTTTGCCCTTTACTACGTTTTCTAATTATCGTGAATGGTGAATACTCGCCAAGACTACGACCTAAACTATCTATACCGGCTTCTTCTAATTGGTCTTCTGTATTCATTCTGATTATCTCATCCTGAACTTCTAAGTCAATTGCGAATTTCCATATTTTACCTTCGTCAATTGTTGCCAATTTATTAAGCATTCTATCAAGACGTGTAAAATCAATCTTCATCTTTTTGGTATAAAAAAAGGGAAACTTTTACATTTCCCTTTCCCATTAAATTTATTTACCTTTTCGGGGCTTCAATGCCCTGTTAGGATTTGCTTTTTTCCAAGCATTCACAACTCGGTTGTCGTCTCCGTGCTTGCCGTCAAAGTGTTTGATTGCCTCTTCAACGTTTACGGATTGAAGATAAGCAACGTTAAACCAACTATTGCCCAATCTTCCGTCCCAACCATTCATTAAACGTCTAAGTATTCTACACTTGGCACGTCGTACCCAGTAGCTGTTGTTACCATTCTTAAAATCGGTGTACCGACAATAGCTGTATAACTAAGGACGTACACTCCCTGTGAAGTTTCAGAGAATCCTGTTATTCCACCCGGAATTGCAACTCCTGTGCTTAAATCTATGATTGAGAAATTACCCACCAATAATTGCTTCAAGAAAGTAGTTTCTAATGCGCTACCGCCCGGACGTGTAATTGTAAACGTTGCCGAAGTAGTGGTAATTGCTGAAACAACAGGTGTATCTACACTCTTCAATCCTACCAAGGTAGTCGCTGAATAGCCTAAATCCGTCGCAGTAAGATAGTAGATACTACCATCATTGAAATACTGCGATTGATCGAAATCAATAGCTATCTTCTGAACTGTCGTGTCAGTTGCATACATCAATATCGCGTTATACGTTGATTGGCTCATTGGAATAGGGAACAATTCAGTACCCGCAGCACTTTCTTTGTAACCTTCAATTTTGCCTTCAATATCAACAACGAAATACGATAATGCCGTGCATCCGAATTTATTCGCTTGCTCCAACATTCTAGTAGAAGAAAGTTTGTCGTTCAACTCAAAAGAGAAAGAACGAATACCATCTTTAATTTTATACTTATTACCACTTGTCGCTGTTTCATAAACAGTTTCAGACTTCGTAATAACAAAGTTTTCAGCAAATGGAAACGGAAATAAACGATTTTGCGCAACAGTAGTTGTTAAAATCATCGCTTGAATGTCAGCACCAACCGTTCCTGAAGTAAGATCAATTCTGTTCAACGTTCCATCCGCAGCATATCTGTTCATAACGATAATGTTATGAGGCACTTTACCGATTACAGGGCAATTATCCGCTCCCATATTTCCGTACGCTGTTCCCGCGCAATCACATTCTTGACTCATCTTATTTTATTTTAAAGATTTAACAATTAACACACGATTGTCTTCGTATTGTCAGGGTAAATCGCATTTCCACCCCTGCCAATTCTGCATCTATTATATTCGCATCAAACCCGTTTGTTGTTTCAGTTCCAAACCTTGTAAAATTCTTTAAATCAACACTAACAGCTAATCTTTGAAACCATTTAGGATTCGTATTTATAGCAGTTTTAATAGCATCAACTAGATTGTACAACGCTTGTAATCTATTCTCATGAACTTCTTTTGTCAACCATTTGTTAACTTTGGAATGGTCTAATAGAATAAAAAACAAATCGCTCTCACGCTCATTACTAGATGTATCAGGTTGTTCACGTTCCTTAGTCGGTTCAACCATCCAGATAAACGGTACTTTTTTCATCTCGTTTGATGAAAATTGTTTCCATTCAACATTTGTTTTTAAAGGAGTACCTAGGAAAAAATACGGTAACTCAATTAATATACTATTGCTAGGAACAGAACCGTTGTCTGTAACTGAAATAGTATTTTCTTCGTAATCAACCGAAACGATATTAAATACTACGTCGTTTGAATCGGTGATTGTTTTTCCAACCCTCGCCCATTTAACGGAACATTGAACATCTAGTGTCCATACGCCCGCCAAAAGTGTTTTACTTTTTAGCTCAATAGAATTGTCTAGTCTTGCAACTATTTCATCTCTCACTATAAAATAAATATCTTTCATATTGGCAAAATTGGGTATTTTCTTAATCCTTTGAAGGTAGGGTAAATCGCTTCGTTCTCTAAAATATATTGCTGAATCGCATCATAAGTTGTTAAAGATTCCAAATACTTTATTTGGTACATGCTTGCTGGAAATGATACGTTATCTGAATTTTCGCCCTTATTTTTTACCGACCCGAATGTCGTAGTTTGGCTATAAATTTCTCGCTGATACTCGCACCATATAAAACCCTGCAACATGTCTTTAACCCCATTCGATACTAATAAATTACTCCAAGTATCTTGTTCAATGAATTGCAACTGTATCTTAGTGTAAATTGGATCAACTGCAATAACTCCTAGCGTGTATAGTGCGAACAATTCCACACCTAGCAATTCGCTCATTAATCTGTCTTCATACCTTTCGATACAAGCCGTTAAATCTAAAACTGTATCTTCGTTAAAAGCAGCCTTAAATTTTCCATTCTCAAAATCTGTAGCAACAACAATCATCTTTTAAATTTGAGTAGCTTTTCCGCTATTGATTAGTATTTCAGCTAACTTTCCATCAACTTCATATTCAACACCTTTTGGCATGCTTAAAGCCGTGCCAGTAGATTTGATGTTGTACATTTTGTTGTGGTCTAATTCTGCTTTTACTTTCGCTTTCGCTTTGATTTCCTTTTCCATTTCAAAAAATATTAAGGGGATATATTGCAATCCCCGTTAAAATTATGCTGTTTCTAATGCTGCCATGTTAGTAGCGAAAACACCTTTGACAAATGCTGTTCTGTCGTTATTCTTAACAACCATTGCACCGCGGTATTCAGCGATTATAGTACGTAGATTTTTTGTAAAATCGTTACCATCTAAACCAACCTGAATTGTTATAGTCCCCTTAGAATACAAAGTTGCAAGAGGGAAATAACCTATTAGGTACGTTCCTGCTGTTACTAATGTAGTTTTAATGATTGGGATACCATCCAATGATAATTGACCTGCAACCAATACTAAACGATCAACATAACGCTTATCAGAAGCACTTACTTTAATAACTAATAATTTAGCGACATCAGTAGGGTGCATTAAGATAGCGTTTGGCTCTTCTTGTTCTGCAATTGCTATTTGATTAGCTGCAACAACAAGTACATCAACTTGATTAGCATTATCAACCGCAAGAGCAAAGTCACCAGCAGCAAAAGCAGTCGCAACCGTATGAACACCATTCATATTTGGAGCTGTTCCGTTTCCTGAATACGCTGTAAGTTCAACATCTTTCATCAATTCGCGCATTAACTCATTGTTAATTTCACTTTCGATAAAATCAATATCGTCTAACATTTCAGTTGATACTTTGATAAATGCTGAACGCTTAACAATAACCTGAGAAGCAACCACTAAATCGAAATCAATTTGATTCTTTGTAGCACCTTCAACTGTTCCACCTGCTGCACCTTCTTTACCTGCTTGGTAAACCCATGAGATAATGTTAGAAGTTGCCGTACCACTTGATACTAAATCCATCAAACGAATTCTTCTTGATGCAATAGTGTTTAAACCTGCCAATCTTTGCTCAACTGGAACATTCCCACCTGAGATATTTACAGACTCTAACATTGTGCCAACTGCTTTTATCTCCATTGAGAATTCAGCATCACGGTGACTTTCTTTTTTGTCAGACTTAAGATTCTTTAAGTTTTCAAGATTCTTTGTCAATGCCTCACGCAACGTTCCTGTTCTAGTCGCTTTGATTGGCTCTGAACTAGCTTTAATAGAAAGACCGATTTCTTTCATCGCTTCGTTCAACGCTTTCATTTGCTCTAATTGAGAATCTTGCAACGAGTTGATAGCCGTGTCAATATCTTCTTTAGACGCTTTTCCATCAATCAATGACTTCATTTCAGCGTTTTGCACATCATTGAAATCATTGTAAACACCTGCCATTTCATCAGCAGACATAGCAGTAAACTGCTCATTTGTAATTCCTTTACTTGTAAGGAACAAATTAAATTTCTCTTTCATTTTTATTTAATTAAGAGGTTAATAAAATACTGTTTTCCATCCTTTGGAACAGTTGTATTTGTTTGAGTGTCTTGCAACGGCTCTGTTATATGAGTGTCTGCTGACGGCTCAATGTTTTTAATTTCTGTGGATAATGTCGGAGTTGCAACGTTTGAACCAATTGGAACGGCTGAACCTTCAATCATTTTAGCTTCATAAACCGCCCAAAAATGACCTACATTTTCAGCATCTTTTCGGTTCACAATACTATCAATGTGTTTATCCCAAATAGCCTTTTCTTTTGGATAATCTATCGAGTTAACGGCAAGTTCTAATTTAGAGTACCTCATTCCTACGCTGTGATTTTTTACGTGTCCTTTCTCATATTCTCCAAACATATAAGCATTACGATCTCTTTTCAATTCAGCATCAAAAATAAGAGCCTGTGTCATACCTTCCGCTTTCACTCCTAGTTCTTTCCAACTAACATTTTGAACACTAGCAACAACTTTATCTGAAATAATAGTGCGAAAACTCATAACGTGTTCCTCTAATAGATACACGTTCTTTTGCTCCTTTACCGTTTTATTCCATATTCCATCAATGTGGACGTCGCCATGACTGTCCAATATGTTAGTTGTATTGATAGCGACTTTCGCATTAATGACATTTCTATCTGTATATCCGTCTGCTGCTTTAGTAGTGTCTAGTGTTTCGATTGTCGGTTGGTACATCGTTGAATCAGTGCATTTTGTTTGCATCTTTTTACTCGCTGCAATCGCTGATTTATTAGCAACGACAAAATCAATCGTTTCTTTTATAGTTTCAAAATTTGGAATCTCCATTATTTTACAATTATAATTTGGTCTTTCACTTGTTTTGTCTTGATTTTACGCAACTTTTTAATCTCTTCTGGCGTTAATTTTTCAGTTCTATTTAACATAATACTAAGCTATTTAACATAATAAGTATCAAATATAATGTTATTATGTTAAATACAATTATATTTGTTAAAAAAAAATAATATGCAATTTCATCCCTTAGCTTTTATTACACGACTATTAACAGGAACAGACGCTTATCAATCTACTCCATCGTTAAATCACATGTCGCAAATCCTTAATGGAAAACCTGAATTCCTAGCCCCCGACACGTGGGACGCTTATGATATTTATTTGACCACTCCGCAATTGTACGCAGTCATTCAAAGAAGAGGTTATTTATTAGCTAGTGGTCAATGGAAGCATTATAATAAATTAGGTAAAGAAATAGAGAATAGTCCTTATGTTCAACTATTAGAAAATCCTAATCCACTAATGAAAGGCAACGACCTTATAAGACAATGGAATGAAAATAAGTGTATTTATGGCAATAATTACGAATATGTTAATCGTGCTTTCGCTACTGCCGACCCTTCAACTCTGAATAATTTACCACCTGCCCAAATGGAAATGATTATTTCGGGAAAAATATACAAGCAAACGAAGATTGACGATATTATTTTAGGGTACAAATTACGCACAGGAATTGATATTGAAACGTTTGAAACGAAAGATATTAATCATACACGAGTTGTGAACGGTAAAAATCCCGTGAAAGGTGAAAGCCCAATGATACCGTTACACATGCCTATATCAAACATCCGTGCTGCTTATGGTTTTAGAAATGTAATAATCACAAAAAAAGGTGCGCTGGGTATATTATCGAATAATGCCAAAGATAGTTCTGGAGCTATTCCATTGAATGAAACTGAAAGATTAAGACTAGAGAGAGAATATCAACGTGCATACGGAATGGGTGATACACAAAGTCAGGTCATCATGACAAACTCGTCATTAAATTGGCAGCCTATGACATACCCAACAAAAGATTTAATGTTATTTGAAGAAGTTGATATCAATTTCAAAACAATCATAGATCAATACGGGTTGAACGACAATCTGTTTAGTAAAGATAAAGGCGCAACTTTCGAGAACATGGCAGAAGGCTTACGTCAAGCGTATCAATCTACAATTATTCCTGAAGCTGAAGAGTTAGCTATGAACCGCACAACGTTATTCGGTCTTGAAAAGAAAGGCGAATTTTTAGAATTAGACTACTCACATATTCCAATCTTACAGCAAAATCAAAAGGAGAAAGCGGAAATACTAGAGAAAAAAGCTAATGCAATGAATATATTGAGCCAATTAGGCACTTATTCAGCGCAAGAACTAAAAGATATTATACAACTATAAACTGTAAAAATATACTTTTGGCGCACTTAAACGGTGCGCTTTTTTTATCCCCATAAATGACTATGGAATGATCGAGCCATGCTACATAGCCCCTCCAAACTATCGGGCGCATCGTCATGTTCTGATTTGCCGTCTTGCGTATATTCAAATATATTAGTCATAAATTTATCGTAATCGCTTCCAATTTCATAATCCTCACGGAAAACACAATAACGCTTAATAAATCCTGATAACTGCATTATTCTACTATGCTTATTTGTCGTGGCTCTAATTGATAGCGGTGTAATGTTACCATTCAATAAAGGAGTCAATAGACTTGAATACATTGAGCCTCCAAAGTTAGACTCTATACGTACAAATTCGGGTTTATGTAGGTTTAGTATATCGGCTGTCATTTGAACGTTTACCGTAGTTCCTAGCTTAGTGAATAATACATCATCAATGTATATTTTATCGTCTTTCAGTATCCCAATTGGTACGCTATGAAAGTCATTGCCCTCATCAGCTACATCAATGAATGATAATTTACCTATTGCATCCTTAAAATCTACCTTATCCTTTGTATAAAATTGTAGTTCACGCTTCTTAAATAACGCGTCTTCCTGCTCTGAAATCCACCCCCCTAATACAACATTCTTATATTCGCTAGGGTTTTCTTCCTTTAGTCTTTCGTAATCTCTTCGTATATTGTCGGGTATAAATTCAGGGTTGACATCCAAATAGCTTGAATGTATGTATAGCACGTTATCAACGACGCCACAGAAACCCTCTGGAATGTTTTTTTTACTGAAAAAATGTTTAAATATCCAATGTGTTTTAAGTGTTGGATTTAAAATAAGTATAGAAATATTACGTCTATCGATTGATCGTATCGAATAAAACACTTTCTTAAATGTTTCAAAACTAGGTATCTCATCGGCTTCATCAACTACAAAGCAATTGAAGCCTTGTAATGATTTTAGATTAGCTGTTTGACCTTTTGACCCTGTTTTTATTCCCTTAAACGAAATTGAGCCTTCACCATTTTTAGCCGTTATTCTATTTTGGATATCGTCAACTTTATTTTCATAATTCAACAACTCTATCTTGTCCGAAACCTCCGACTTTATACTGTCTCCAATAGATGTATTTGTAAACCTCGAATAAAGTACTTTCCAATGATTCTCTACTGTCCCGATTAGATTTAATAAAGCTACATTAAAAGACTTACTAGAAGCTCTCCCTCCTGTTAAAATAACGGTATCAACCTCAGGCAAATAGTTGTCGTCTAATAGCCTGAATAAAGGCTTGAATTTACTAGATATTTCAATCGGCATCTTCTTTAAAATCCTTAAATAAAATCGTTGGTGCTACGTCTTTTCCGTTGGTTGTGATATCAATCGCCTGTCCTGATTTTCCTGCATACCTATCCAATACTTCTTTAATTGCATTCATATCGCCTTTTACTGCCATTGTAGTGAGTTTATTTATAATAGCCGTTAATTTATCAACTCCGTTACTTTCGGTCTGCAATTCAGCCATTAATACATCTTTCAGCATCTTTGTTTTGGGTGCTCCTTTTCGGTTTATGTTCTGCGGGTTTACATCAAAACCACGTGCCTTTTTTAAGTTTTCATTATTTGCCATATCTCAATTGTTATTCAATAGTTACTTTAAATTTACAAATGCTTTTAAAGGGTAAAATATAAGTGAGTTTCTGTACCCGCCTTCGTGTGTTGGTACAATTGGCGTAACTCCGTGAATGTTTTTCCACGCTGGATATACTAAAATTGAATTATTTGCGCTATCCATCGTTGCGTTATAATCTGGCACGTGTAAATTACCACCTTTTGCGTTTAGTCTTTTTGTGATAATTACGTTTACCGCTCCGACTATGTTACCTGTATCTCTGTGAAATTGTGCTGAAATATTATAATTTGAAATTGAACTTGTCCAAAGGTTTCCAAACTGCCATTTTTTGTCTACTTGTTCAAATAGTTTTTTTTGTGCTTCGTATTGCCTTGGAAGAATTTCTTTTATTAACACTTCACTTTCTTTTGCTAGTAGCAACATCGCTTTTATAAATGGCTGTGCTGTTTTTTCTAAATGTAATTGTGTTTTTGTAGCGTAAGGTCTTCCAAATTGTGGTTTAGGAGGAACGCTACCTAATTGCGTACATTTTTGTCTTACTTCTTGTCCGCTTATTTCTGCATACCTATCTGTTCTTATTGTTTTGCCATCAATAATAACTTCTTTCATATTTACTCGCTTTATTGTTTGTTTTTTTACCCTATTCGAGTTAAATTCGGCATTTGCCAAATCAGCAATTTTGCACATTCGCTCGGGCATCTGTTTAATATAAAAACCGACAGCAATTCCATCTTCATAAAATATGCAGTCTTCTAAAATGTTAGGCTCAATATAAGGACATTCTTGCCCTATTTTTGTGTCGTGTTCTACTTTTATTAAATCAATTCTTTTCATAACAAAATACGTTTGTGCATGCTGGAAACCATGATTTTTGCCAAGTGTCATAATCTCTACTTATGAACTTCGCTGTGTTTCCAATACTTGCTATTTTATAAATACTTTCTAATTTTTCAATAATATTCCAAAACCTAAATAAAGAATCATCAATATCAAAACTCCATTCAAAAACCATCTTTTTAAACTTCCTGTTTGTTGTTTCTAGTATTGACATTTCCGCGCCTTCAATGTCAATTTTTATGCAAACTCCATCTTGAATCACGTCGTCAAACTTTACGCAATTAACTTTAATTCCTTTGCCATTCCAATTTTTAAATAATGAATTACGCCAAACATTGCCATTATTACCTACGTATAAATTTGCTTGTTTGCTATCGTTGTGAACCAAAGCAACATTTTTTATTTCAGCATTAAAACCGTTTAACCTTAAATTCATTTCAATCATTTTGCAGTTGCTCGGATCTGGTTCGTAAACAATAACTTTTGCGCCTAAACTGCAAGCTAATAAAGTAAACGCCCCTACATTGCCACCGCAATCAATCCATGTTTCACCCGCTTCAATAGTCATTCCTTTTTTTCGGTAAACGTCTTTACCAATCACTTCTTCAAATGTTTTTAAATCGCTTGTTCCTTCTCTATGGTAAAATTTTATGCCTTTTATTTCTGATCGAATCATATTTTTTCTTTTTCAGATTTTAAAAAGTCTAAAATCATTTTACCTACATAAGCGTCTTGCTCTCTCCAAAACTTCACAAGTGCATACGCTTCTTCGTAGTGGTCTGGCTCAAACTCAATTT
>Ga0209284_10003288_pt1 | contig 20152 bp, 16 predicted proteins | sample FRY03_FD_187211 | JGI IMG/M metagenome (GOLD analysis project Ga0209284, IMG submission 187211) | Freshwater microbial communities from Lake Fryxell liftoff mats and glacier meltwater in Antarctica - FRY-03 (SPAdes) (version 2) | ecosystem: Environmental > Aquatic > Freshwater > Ice > Glacier... | reverse complement strand
GGCGTTTGATCAGATCCTCGTTGTTGGTCCATGCGGCGGTGGCGGCGGGGTCCATGGCGAGCGCCAGCATGTCGAGTTTGAGGCCGACGGGGACGTGCATCTGGGCGCGGGCCGAGCGGATATCGTCGATCAGGCTGGTGACCCAAGTGAGTTCGCGGTCGGCGTCGGCGTCGATGAGGTCCGCGCCGTAGCTGGGCCAGTCGGTGTGGCACAAGAGTTTTGCACGGGCCCCGGTGGTTTGCCAGAGTTCCTCGGTCAGGAAGGGGCTGATCGGGTGCAGCAGGATCATGCACTGGTCCAGCACCCAAGCCATGGTTTGCCTTGTTTCGGCGGCGTCGGGGCCGTCGAACAGGGGTTTGGCAAATTCGACATACCAGTCGCAGACGCGGCCCCAGATGAAGCTGTAAAGCGCGCTCGCGGCCTGATCGAAGCGGAAGTCGGCGAGGGCCGTGTCCACTTCGGCGCGGGTTTTGGCCGCCTCGCCGATGATCCAGCGGTTGACGGTGGCGCGCGGGTTTGGCGGGGCACTGGTGGCGTGGCCGTCCCAGACGCCGTTCATTTCGGCAAAGCGGGCGGCGTTCCACAGTTTGGTGCCGAAGTTGCGGTAGCCTGCGATGCGGGCGGTGTCGAGTTTGAGGACGCCGCCGAGGGATGCCATGGCGGCGTTGCCAAAGCGCAGGGCGTCTGCGCCGTATTCGTCGATCACATCGAGAGGATCGACGACATTGCCGAGGGATTTCGACATCTTCTTGCCTTTTGCATCGCGGACGAGGCCGTGCAGGTAGACGGTGTGGAACGGGACTTCGTTCACGACGGCCAGTTGCATCATCATCATCCGGGCAACCCAGAAGAACAGGATGTCGGCCCCGGTCACGAGGACGGAAGTGGGGAAATACCTTTCCAGTTCGGGGGTTTGTTCGGGCCAGCCGAGGGTGCCGATGGGCCAGAGGCCGGAGGAAAACCAAGTGTCGAGGACGTCGGGGTCGCGGGTGAGCGGGATAGTGCCTTGAAAGTCGCTGCCTTGAGTGCCGGGCTTCGGTTCAGCACCAACGCCAACCCAAATTCCTGTCCTCCGGCCCTTGAAAGAGGGCTGGGCGCCATCAAACAATGCAATAATCACGTTTGCATCTTTGCCATAGTAGGCTTTTGCCAACGCTATCGCAGATTGCTCAGTAGAAGCGCAGAACGGTTCGAATGATCCGTCACTGCTAAGGCTTCCATCTGGGAGCTTTTTCGGCCCATACCAAACCGGGATCTGATGCCCCCACCACAACTGGCGCGAGATGCACCATGGCTCGATGTTTTCCAGCCAGTGGAAATACACCTTCTCGCCGCTTGGCGGTATGATCCTTGTCCGCTCAGACCGCACCGCCTCCAGCGCGGGGCCCACGATCTTGGCAGTGTCGACGAACCATTGGTCGGTCAGCATCGGCTCGATCACAACTTTCGAACGGTCGCCGAAGGGCTGCATGATCTTTTTGGACTCGATGACGGGTTCCAGCGTCAGGTGTTCGCTGCCGGTGTCTTCATCGAGGGATTTCACGAGAGTGGTGACGGCGAGGCCAGCGGCGTTGATGTCTGCGACCACCTGCGCGCGCGCCTCGGTGCGGTCGAGGCCGCGGTATTTTTCGGGGACTAGGTTAAGGCTGTCGACCTCTGCCTCGGTTGTGGGGTAACCTGCGGCGATATCACGGGCGCGGATAACGGCCTCGGCGTAGGGGGCACCATCGGTGCGCATCGTGCCGCGGGTGTCCATCAGGCGGTAGCAAGGCAGGTTGTTGCGCATCGCCACAGCGTAGTCGTTGAAGTCATGCGCGCCGGTGATCTTGACGGCACCCGAGCCGAACAGGGGGTCGGGGTAGTCGTCGGTGATGATCGGGATCAGGCGGTCGCACAGCGGCAGGTGGACCATCTTTCCGACGATGGGGGCATAACGGGTGTCGGAGGGGTGGACGGCCACCGCACCGTCGCCGAGCATGGTTTCGGGACGGGTGGTCGCGATCGAGATGTAGTCGCGGACTTCGCGGAATGTCACGGCACCCTCAGCGTCGCGTTCGACGTAGTCGTAGGTCTCGCCGCCCGCGAGGCGGTATTTGAAGTGCCACATGTGGCCGGGGACCTCGATGTTCTCGACTTCGAGATCCGAGATGGCCGTCTCGAAATGCGGGTCCCAGTTGACCAGACGCTTGCCGCGATAGATCAGTTTCTTGGCATACATATCGACAAAAACCTTGATCACCGCGTCGTGGAAGTTGCCTTCCTCGCCTGCGGGGGCATCCGGTGCGCCCGACATGGTGAACGCCTCGCGCGACCAGTCGCACGACGCGCCAAGCCGTTTCAACTGACCGATGATCGTGCCGCGCGACGCCTGTTTTTGCTGCCAGACGCGGGCGGTGAATGCCTCGCGCTTCATTTCGCGACGGGTTGGCGCACCTGTCTTGGCCATCTCGCGTTCGGTGACCATCTGCGTCGCGATCCCGGCGTGGTCGGTGCCGACCTGCCACAGCGTGTCATGCCCCTGCATCCGGTGCCAGCGCACGAGAATGTCTTGCAGCGTGTTGTTGAAGGCATGGCCGATGTGCAAGCTGCCGGTGACGTTGGGTGGTGGGATCATGACGGAAAACACCGGCGCGCCGGGGGCCGCATTGGCCCCGGCGCGAAAGGCGTTGGCCGTGTCCCACAGGGCAGCGATGCGGGCCTCGGCCTCGGCGGGATGATAGGTCTTTTCCATCGGCATGACTTTGTTCCGTCGGTTGGGTTGCGCGGTGTTTAACCCGCGTATCGCCCGAGGAAAAGCGCTTTGCGGAAAGGCCGGGGAACGGTGTGAAAGGCGGTCTGGTTGGTGAGCAAAGAAGGGGCATTGCACTTCTGTGTGTCGCTACCTGTGCTGGCAGGGGTAACTTCGGAACCTGAGGCGCGATTTTGGGTCTGGCTGCTATATCGCCCGGTCGATGCGGGTGGACAGGTGGATCAGACTTTCGGACGATTTCACCCCGGTCAGCGCGCCGATCTGGTCCAGCACCTGATCCAGCACCTGAGTGTTCGGGGCAGCGATCTGCAACAGCAGATCGAACCGGCCCGACGTGGTGAAGACCCGTTCGATTTCCGCGATGGATTTCAGGCGGGTCAGGATGGCGGCCTGCGCGCGCGGCTCGATGGTCAGCAGGACCGATGCCCGGATACGGCCGACTTTTGCCTCTTCGCCCAGCTTCAGCGTGTAGCCCGCTATGATGCCGGTTGTCTCGAGCCGTTCAAGCCGGGCCTGCAACGTGCTGCGCGCCACCCTCAGCCGCCGCGCCAGAGTCGCGACCGACATCCGCGCATCTGCCCCAAGCAGGCCCAGAATGGTTCGATCCAGCTCATCCATGCAAAGTGACCTGCTTTTTGGTCATTATAACCAGATTATCCGACATTTATACTGTTTTATTCGGTGAAATTGTCACTCATATACCCCATCCTGGTTGCAGGAAAAGGGCGGCTCATACGCACCTGGCCTGGTTGTAAAAACCACGCAGGTGCCATCCGTCCGAGCAACGGGAAGGGGCTTGCGTCTTGTTGGCAGAAAGGATCACGCCGATGGGACTGTCCAAGACAATATGGACCAACCCGACCGAATACCTGCGCAATCAGCAACCAGAACATCCGGTGCTGTTTTTTTCGCCCGAGGCGGTGCAGGCCGCCGGGCGCCGTTTCATCGACGGCTTTCCGGGCATGGTGACCTATGCGGTCAAGTCGAACCCCAGCGAAGAGGTGGTTGAAAACCTGATCGCCGCCGGGTTGCGCGGCTTTGACTGCGCCTCGCCGTTCGAGATCGACCTGATCCGGCGGCTAGCCCCGGATGCCGCCGTGCACTACCACAACCCGGTGCGGTCACGGGCCGAGATTGCCCATGCGGTTGCGTCGGATGTCAAATCGTGGTCGGTCGACAGCGCCTCGGAACTCGCCAAGCTGATCGAACTGGTCCCAAGCGAGGGATGCGAGATTTCGGTGCGCTTCAAGCTGCCGGTATCGGGGGCAGCATATAACTTCGGGGCCAAGTTCGGCGCGACGGCAGAGGCAGCCGTCGGGTTGCTGCGCACGGTGGCGGAAGCCGGGTTCATCCCGTCGATCACCTTCCATCCGGGCACGCAATGCACGGACCCCGAGGCTTGGGCGAGCTATATCGTCGTTGCCGCCGAGATCGCACAGCAGGCCGGGGTGACGATAGCCCGGTTGAACGTAGGCGGCGGGTTCCCCAGCCACCGGTTGAACGGCGTCTTGCCAGACTTCGAGGCGATCTTCGACACGATCGGCCGGGTGACGGAAGAAGCGTTCGGTGCGGATCGCCCAATGCTGGTGTGCGAACCGGGCCGCGCACTGTGCGGCGACGGCTTTGCGCTGGCGGCGCGGGTCAAAGCGGTGCGCGACGACACCCATGTGTTCCTGAACGACGGATTGTATGGCGCGATGTTCGAGTTCGGCCAGATCGGCGTGATCGACCGGACCGACGTGCTGGACCCGCAGGGTCATCGCCGCACGGGCGCGCTGGTGGGCCGCATCGTGTTTGGCCCGACCTGCGATTCGGTGGACCGACTGCCGGGGGACGTCCTGTTGCCGACCGATCTGACCGAGGGCGATTTCGTGATCTGGCAGGGGATGGGATCCTATTCTACCGTCACCAACAGTCGCTTCAACGGCTTTGGTGAACTGGGACTGGCGACGGTTCTTTCGCTCAAATTGTAATGACGAAATGAAGATGTGCGAAAGGCCATTCGGGGTAAGATGCCCTGAGTGGCCTTTTGTTGTTCAATCGGCCACCATTGGGAGAGCCAGGCTTTGTCGCTGCAAGACCGCCTGAAACGCTTTTGGAACGGCCGGACCGCGGTCCAGACCGAAGCCGCGACGCCAGCAAAACCGGGCTTGGTGCGCGGTGTCGTCGATCATGTGATCATCCTCGATGGTACGATGTCCTCGCTGGAACCGGGGCGCGAGACCAACGCCGGCCAGATATTTCGGCTGCTGGTGGCAAGCGGGCAATCGGCGCAGCGAACCGTTTATTACGAACAGGGCCTGCAGTGGGAAGGATGGCGGCGGCTGATCAATGTAGCCCAAGGCAAGGGCCTGAGCCGCCAGATCAGGAGGGCCTACGGCTGGCTCGCCAGCCATTATCGCCCCGGCGACCGGATTTTTCTGATTGGCTATTCGCGTGGTGCATACGCGGTGCGGTCGTTGGCAGGGGTGATCGATCAGGTCGGACTGGTCAAACGCGAACATGCCACCGAACGCGGCGTGCTGCTGGCGTGGCGGCACTACAAGCTGAACCCCGACAGTGCGGCAGCACAGGCATTTCACCGCAGGTTTTGCCATCAGGACGCCCCGATCGAGATGGTGGGCGTGTTCGACACCGTCAAGGCGCTGGGATTGCGGCTGCCGTTGCTGTGGATGCTGACCGACAAGCGCAACGCCTTTCACAACCCGCATTTGGGGTCGGGCGTGCGGCACGGCTTTCATGCGCTCGCCCGCGACGAGACGCGCGTGGTCTACGCGCCGGTGCTGTGGCAAAGCCCGAAGAACTGGCCGGGCAATGTGGAACAGGTGTGGTTTCGGGGCGCACATGGCGACATCGGCGGACAGATCGGCGACCGTACCGCGTCCCGGCCCCTGTCAAACATCCCGCTTGTCTGGATACTGGACCGGGCCCAGATGCTGGGCCTGACCCTGCCTGACGACTGGCGTGCCCGGTTCCCCTGCGACCCGACCGCACCGATGGTCGGAACGTGGAGCGGTTTCGGCAAATGCTTTCTCTACCGCCGCCGACGCATCATCGGGGCGGACCCGTCGGAACGGCTGCATTCGTCGGTGCCTGCCGCCCTGCCAAAATGGCGCTTTGCGCTGCCTTCCCGGAGGTAGCGCGTCTCTTTTCATCTGTTCAAAAATATCCCACAGGGGGTCCGGGGGACGTGAAGTCCCCCGGCTTTTCCGCAAAAGGAACCTCTCATGCGTCAGATCACCCTCGCCGCCACTCAGTTCGCCTGTTCATGGGACCTGCCTGCCAATGCCGACCGGGCCGAGCTGGTGGTCAGGGATGCCGCCGCACAAGGCGCGCAGGTGGTGCTTGTACAAGAACTGTTCGCTACACCCTATTTCTGCATTACCCAGCGCCCCGAACATTTTGACCTCGCCCAGCCGATGGACGGGCATCCGTTGATCGCACGGTTTGCAGGTCTGGCGCGTGAATTGGGGGTGGTGCTGCCTTGTTCGTATTTCGAACGGGCAGGGCAGGCGTTCTTCAACTCGGTTGCGATGATTGACGCGGATGGGCGGGTGTTGGGAAACTACCGCAAGACGCATATCCCGCAGGGTCCGGGGTATGAGGAGAAGTACTATTTTTCGCCCGGCGATACCGGATACCGAGTCTGGGATACCGTTTTTGGCCGGATCGGGGTCGGCATTTGTTGGGATCAGTGGTTCCCGGAGGCGGCGCGCGCTATGGCGCTGAAGGGCGCTGAAATGTTGCTGTATCCCACGGCAATCGGGTCAGAACCGGACACTCCACACTACGACAGCCAGGCGCACTGGGAAATGGCCATGCGCGGGCATGCAGCGGCGAACATCCTGCCCGTTGTCGCATCAAACCGGATTGGCGTGGAGCATGCGGAGGGGCGGCAGTTGACGTTCTACGGCTCCAGCTTCATTGCCGGGCCAGACGGTGGGGTTCTGGTGCAAGCGAACCGCATCAGCGAGGCTGTGATCATGGCAACTGTCGATCTCGAAGCGATTGCACAGATGCGCGCGACCTGGGGACTGTTTCGGGATCGTCGTCCGGAGACTTATGGCGCGGTGGCCACGCTGGATGGCTTGGGAAGATAATCCGGGAGGGCGCGTTCGGGACAGGCGTCCGGGGCGCCGCCCCGGGCCCCGGGATATTTTTGCCAGCAGGAAATTGGGAGGCAGCACCGCCCCTTTGGGTTCGGTCAGCGGTTGCCAACCGGGACATAGGCCCGGCGGGTTTCACCGATATAAAGCTGGCGCGGACGGCCGATCTTCTGGTTCTTTTCGGTGATCATTTCTTTCCACTGCGAAATCCAGCCCACTGTGCGCGAAAGTGCAAAGATCGGGGTGAACATCGCGGTTGGGAAACCTATCGCTTCCAGAATGATGCCCGAATAGAAATCGACGTTGGGATACAGCTTCTTCGAGATGAAATACTCATCTTCCAGCGCGATCCGTTCCAGCTCTTTGGCGACCTGCAACAGCGGGTTGTTCCCGATGCCCAAAAGATCAAGCACTTCGTCGCAGGACTGTTTCATCACCGTGGCGCGCGGATCGAAGTTTTTGTAGACCCGGTGACCGAAACCCATCAGTTTGATGCCGCTGTTCTTGTCCTTGGCTTGCGCGATGAAATCCGGGATCCGGTCGACCGTGCCGATTTCGCGCAACTGTTCCAGCGCCGCCTGATTGGCACCCCCATGCGCGGGCCCCCACAGGCAGGCAATGCCAGCGGCGATGCAGGCAAACGGGTTGGCACCCGATGATCCGGCCAGCCGCACGGTCGAGGTCGAGGCGTTCTGCTCATGATCGGCGTGCAGCATCATGATCCGGTCCATCGCCTTGGCAATCACGGGATTGGCGACGTAATCTTCGGCCGGAACCGCGAAGCACATGTGCAGGAAGTTCGCTGAATAGCTTAGCGCATTCTTCGGATAGACAAATGGCTGGCCTACCGAATATTTGAACGCCATCGCGGCAATCGTCGGCAATTTGGCGATCATGCGGATTGCGGCCACCTCGCGCTGCCACGGGTCATTGATATCGGTGCTGTCGTGATAGAACGCGGCCATGGCACCGACCACGCCGACCATCGTGGCCATCGGATGCGCGTCGCGGCGGAAACCCCGGAAGAAATAATGCATCTGTTCATGCACCATTGTGTGGCGCGTCACGCGAAATTCGAAGTCGGCGAGTTGCGCGGCGGTCGGCAGTTGCGCGTACAAAAGCAGGTAGCAGACTTCAAGAAAGCTGGACTGTTCCGCAAGCTCTTCGATCGGGTAACCGCGATACAACAACTCGCCCGCGTCGCCATCGATGTATGTGATCGCGCTTTCGCAGGCGGCGGTCGAGGTGAAGCCTGGGTCGAAGGTAAACACGTTCGCTTCGGTGTAAAGTTTGCGGATGTCGATCACATCGGTGCCGACAGTCGGCGAATAGATCGGCAGGTCATAGGACTGGTTGTTCAGTGTCAAGGTTGCGGATCTGGTTGAATCAGGCATCTTACATTCCCCAAAGGTGCCCACGATACCGGAGGTCCGGATCGAGGCCGTGTCATATTCCCATTGCCCCGGAGGGCGCGGCGGCTGGCCGATCAAGCCACGTCCTTAAGCCGCAAGATAGTCTCATCCTGCCCCAGCACCAGCATCATGTCATAGACAGATGGCGTTGCGGTGCGTCCTGCCAACGCTGCACGCAGGGGTGATGCCAGTTTGCCGAAACCGATCCCGTGCACGGCAGCTTCGGCAATCAGGATGGATTCTAAATCTGCTTTCGTCCAGCCAGCATTTCGCAGCCGCAGCGTCAAAGATTTCAGTATGCCACGGGATGCAGGATCAAGCGCCTTGGCCGACGCCTGGTCGGTCGCAATGGGGCGTGATGCGAAGATAAACTGTGCTTTATCAACAAGTTCTGGAAATATTTTCGCGCGATCCTTGACGCAATACATCCCGCGCAGAAGCGTTTCGGCCTGCTGATCAGTCAAGGCAGGTCGCTGCGTCACAGCAAGAAACGCCTGCAGCTCATGCAGCAGCGCAGCATTATCGCCCATCGCCATATGGTGGCCGCAGGTGTTTTCCAGCTTCTTGAAATCCAGCCGTGCGGCTGCCTTGCCGATGCCCGAAAGGTCGAACATCTGCATCGCCTGATCGGAGGTGAAAATCTCGGCGTCCAAATGCGCCCAGCCAAGCCGGGTCAGGTAATTGCGCATCCCGGCTGCCGGATAGCCCATCCCCTGATATTCTTCGACCCCAACCGCGCCGTGGCGTTTGGAAAGTTTCTTGCCGTCCGGGCCGTGGATCAGCGGAATATGCGCCCATACGGGGATATCCCAACCCATCGCGTCGTAAACCATCTGTTGGCGAGCTGCGTTGTTCAGGTGGTCATCCCCCCGGATCACATGCGTCACGCCCATGTCATGGTCATCGACCACCACGGCGAGCATATAAGTCGGTGTGCCATCCGATCGTAAACAAATCATGTCATCCAGCGTCTCGTTCTGGATCGTGACATCGCCCTGCACCTTGTCCTCGATCACGGTCTGTCCGGTTTTCGGGGCTTTCATACGGATCACATAGGGCTTGTCGGGGTAGGTGGCGGGATCGGCGTCGCGCCACGGACTGCGGAACACAGCGTAGCTGGTGTTTGCCTTCGCGCGGAATGCCGCGAGTTCTTCCTGCGTGCTGAAGCACTTGTAGGCAGATCCTAGAGCAATCATCTGATGCGCTACTTCGGCATGGCGGTCCTTGCGGTCAAACTGGCTGACCACGTCACCGTCCCAGTCGAGCCCCAGCCAAGTCAGACCGCGCAGGATGGCCGCGGTGGCTTCGGGGGTGGACCGTTCGCGGTCGGTATCCTCGATCCGCAGCAGGAACTTGCCGCCCCGACCCCGCGCATAAAGCCAGTTGAACAGTGCGGTCCGGGCACCTCCGATGTGCAGATAGCCGGTGGGCGAGGGGGCAAAGCGGGTGACGACAGGTTTGGCGTTCATGCGGGCGGGCTTTCTGACGGATGTTCGGTTAACCTTTCGGAAACCATGAACCGGCTAGGATCGAATGCAGCAATAGGGATTTGGCGGAGGCAAGACAAGGTGGGCGGCGGGCTTGGTGCAGGGCTGATCGGATGGCGGCCCCTTTTGGCGATTGCAGAGGTGCGTGCGCTTTTGTTCCCCTGGACTCCGCTGTTTCTGGCTTGCGGCGTGACGGCGTGGTTCGCCTGGCCGGTCGAACCTTCCTTCAGGGCCTACCTGGCCTTGGGCATCGGGTTTCTAGTGGCGCTGTCGCTGTGGCGGTGGGGGCCGGAACTGGCGCAGCCTTTGGTGATCGCAGTGGCCTGTGTGTTGGTTGGGGCGTTGGCTGCGGGGTTTCGCGCGCAGGGGGTGGCGGCGCCGGTGCTCGATTTCCGCTATTATGGGCCGGTGCAGGGACGGGTGGTTGAAATCGACCGATCGCAGAAAGATGCGCTGCGGCTGACGCTTGACCGGGTGGTGCTGAACCGGGTTTCGCCGCAGCGCACGCCGCACAGGGTACGCGTGTCATTGCAAGGCGTTGAACAAATAGAGTTTTCGCCGGGGCAGACGGTGATGTTGACCGGCAACCTGTCGGCCCCCCAAGGCGCGTCCGAACCGGGTGGGTTCGATTTTCGTCGGATGGCATTTTTCGACAGGCTGGGGGCGGTCGGCTACACCCGCACGCCGGTTCTGCTGTGGCAGGAGGCAGAGCAGGGCGCGCAGTGGATCAACCGGTTGCGCAGCACGATGGGTGCCGGAATGCGGGCGACGATGCCCAGTCAGGCCGGGGCGTTTGCTGCGGGGGCGATGACCGGGGATCGGTCGGGAATCAATCAAGACACCGTGCAGGCACTTCGCGATTCGAACCTGTCGCATCTGCTGGCGATTTCGGGGATGAACCTTGCATTTCTGATCGGGTTCACTTTCGGGCTGATCCGCTATGGGGTGGCGCTGGTGCCGCCCGTCGCGCTGCGTGTGGACAGCCGCAAGGTGGCGGCGGTGATCTCGCTGGGGGTGGCTGCGTTCTATTTGCTGCTTTCGGGGGCCAATGTGGCAACAGAACGCGCATTCATCATGGTTGCGGTGATGCTGGGTGCGATTCTGCTGGACCGCCGTGCCCTGACAATGCGGTCGGTGGCGATATCGGCGGTGATCATTCTGCTGTGGAAGCCGGAAAGCCTGGCTGAAGCGGGGTTTCAGATGTCGTTTGCGGCCACGGTCGTGCTGATTGCGGGGTTTGGCGCGCTGGACGGGGCGGTCTTGCGGGAACGCCTGCCGCGCTGGGTGATTCCGCTCTTCACGCTGGTGCTGTCGTCGGTGCTCGCGGGGTTTGCGACTGCACCCTATTCGGCAGCACATTTCAATCGGTTCACCGATTACGGGTTGCTCGCGAATCTGATGACAGTCCCGATGATGGGTTTGGTCATGGCCTCGGGCGCGGTAGCGGCGCTGGTGGTGCCTTTGGGGCTGGACTGGCTGCCGCTGTGGGTCATGGAACAGGCGGCGCGGTGGATTTTATTTGTGGCGCATTGGGTTGCGGGGTTGGACGGGGCCGTGACGCCGGTGATCGCACCCGGACCTTGGGTCATTCCGTTGATCACGGTGGGGGGGCTTTGGGCGGTTCTGACCAGAGGGCGTCTGCGGCTGGCGGGGGTGATGCCGCTGGTGCTGGCGTTCGGATTGTGGACCGAGGCAAGCCGTCCGGCGCTGCTGATCAGCAGCGATGGGGCACTTGCGGGGTTGATGGGGCCTGCGGGGCGCGCACTGTCGGCAGCCAAAGGGGCAGGCTTTGCCGCAGAGAACTGGCTGCGGAACGACGGCGATCTGGCGGTGCAGGCAGAGGCGGCAGCAAGGCCCGGCTTTTCGGGTCCAAAGGGCGCACGCCGGTTTGAACTGGCGGGGGTGCGGGGGGTGGTTCTGACCGGAAAGAGGGGTGTTGCGCAGGCGGCTACGGCATGCGTTGAGGTTGAAATTGTAGTGATGGCGGGCCGGTCCGAAGCGGCAGTGCCGGGCGATTGCTTGTTGATCGACCAACACTTCTTGCGGATCAGCGGCTCGCTGGCGTTGGATGTTTTGGGCGGCGCGGTGCGGATCACCCCGGCCCGCGGTGCGCCGCGCATCTGGGCGGGCCGGGGCGAAGTCATGGCGGCAACGGTCGTCATGCGGCCTGGGCCGGTTTTGGCCGAAGCCGATCAGTAGCTACGGATCAAGCCCACCAAACGACCCTGCACCTTGACCATATGATCGGGAAACAGCCGGGTTTCATAGGCCGGATTGGCTGCCTCGAGCGCAATCATGCTGCCCTTGCGGCGAAACCGCTTCAACGTTGCCTCGGCATCCTCGACCAGCGCCACCACGATGTCACCATTCTCGGCCGTATTCTGCTCGCGGATCACCACGATGTCACCGTCGTTGATCCCGGCTTCGATCATCGAATCGCCTTTGACTTCCAGCGCATAGTGCTGGGCATTGCCTGACAGCATCGATCCCGGCACCGCCACGTTGTGCGAGGCATGGGAAATCGCCTCGATCGGCACACCAGCGGCGATCCGCCCCATCATCGGGATTTCAAGCGCATAGACGGCCTCGACAGGCATTGCCCCTTTGGGCGCATCGGCACGATCGCCGGCGACGACCCGAAGGGTGAAGCCGGGACGTTCCATTGCCTCTGGCAGTTTCAGGATTTCCAAGGCGCGGGCCCGATGCGCCATGCGGCGGATAAAGCCCCGCTCCTCAAGCGCTGTGATCAACCGATGGATGCCGGATTTCGAGCGCAGATCCAACGCATCCTTCATTTCGTCGAACGACGGTGGAATGCCGTCACGGTCAAGCCGTTGCTTGATGAAATCCAGAAGTTCCAACTGTTTGCGCGTCAGCATAGGGGCACCCACCCGTTGTGATCTGCCGGACCTGCCGCCCGGTGTTAATACAATGTTCTGCCCATGTTCCCGGTTTGTGTCAAGCCTTTTAAAGAAACACAACCTATAGCGGCAGATAGGCCACTTGCGTCCCCCGGACCTGGGGGCCGTCACCCAAAGGTCGGATCAGCAGCGCTCGGGCTTCGGCCAGAACGCCCAGAAGAGCGCTGTCCTGACGGTCAAACGGGGTGATCAAGGGCAAACCATCGGCGAAATCCAGCCGGGCGCGCATGTAGTGGGTGCGCGGGCCAGTCGGCCCGACATCTGCGCTCAGAACGGCCCGGCGCGGAAGGGGTGCGGGGTCGGGATGGCCCAGCATCGCGCGCAGCATCGGCAGCACGAAAAGATGCGCACAGACGATCGCCGAAACCGGATTGCCGGGCAGGCCCAGCATAGGCTTGCCGGCCAACCGCCCCGCCATCAGCGGTTTGCCAGGACGCATGGCGATGCGCCAGAATGCCTGCTCCATTCCCAGACCGGCGGCAGCCTTGGCAACCAGATCATGATCGCCAACAGATGCCCCGCCGATGGTGATCACCAGATCGGCCCCTTTGGCGAGGTTCAGGATGGTGGTCAGGTCGGCCAGCGTGTCGCGCGCAATCGGCAGGAGGCGGGCGGTAGCGCCGTTTTGTTCGACCAAGGCGGCGATGGCAAAGCTGTTGGAGGCTACAATCTGGTCGGGGCGAGGGGATTCGCCGGGCATCACCAACTCGTCGCCGGTAGCGATGACCGCGACCACGGGGCGGCGGATTGCTTGCACCGATTCGATGTTCATCGAGGCGAGCAGTGCGAGGTCATTGGGGCGCAGCAGGCGCGCAGAAAGCGTGTCGCCTGCGCGAAAGTCCTGACCGGCAGGGCGGATGTGAGTGCCGACGTCTGCACCGGGCTTCACCGTGATTTCGGCATCTTGTCGCTCGACGTCTTCCTGAATGATCACCCGGGTCGCACCAACGGGGACAGGCGCACCGGTGAAGATTCGCAAAGCCTGACCGGGTTCAAGATTGCCGGTATAGATGTGTCCCGCACCTGCTTCACCAACCACCACAAAGCGGGCTCCGGCGGCGGGATCGCCCTGCACCGCGTAGCCGTCCATCGCCGATGCGGCGAATGGCGGCTGGTCTCGCAGGGCGGTGGCGGGGGTGGCCATCCAGCGGCCTGCGGCATGGCGCAGGGCGACGGGTTCGTAGGAAAGAGGGGTGACAAGGGCGAGACAGCGGTTAAGGGCCTCTTCAACCGTGATCATTACTTTGCCTCGTAACGCCCTGATTTTCCGCCATCTTTGAGGATGACCGAAATGCCTTCGATCATCATGGATTTCTCGGCGGCCTTCAACATGTCATAAATGGTTAGGCAGGCGACCGAGACGGCGGTCAGCGCCTCCATCTCGACCCCGGTCTGGCCGGTGGTTTTCACTGTGGCCTCGATGCGCACGCCGGGCAGGGACAAGTCTGGCGTCAGCGTCAGGGAGACGGCTGTGATCGGCAGCGGGTGGCACAGCGGGATCAGGTCGGCGGTGCGCTTGGCGGCCATGATGCCTGCAAGGCGGGCGGTGCCCAGAACGTCGCCTTTTTTGGCGGTGCCCGCCTGCACGAGGGCGAGGGTTTCCGGCAGCATCCGCACAGCGCCTGTGGCAACTGCGATGCGGGCGGTGACGGATTTGGCTGAAACATCAACCATATGCGCCTGACCATCGCTGTCGAAATGCGACAGGGTCACAGCCCGCCCTGCGCGGTCAGCGGTTGGGCGAGGATGGCGCGGGTGGCGGCGGCGACATCCGCTTGGCGCATCAACGCCTCGCCGATCAGAAAACAGCGCGCGCCGTAGGCTGCGATGTCCGCGAGATCGGCGACGGTGTAAAGGCCGCTTTCCGACACGATCAGGCGATCTTCGGGCACCCGTCGGGCGAGGTCGCGCGTTGTTTCCAGCGTCACCTCGAAGCTGTGCAGGTTGCGGTTGTTGATGCCGATCAGCGGCGATTTCAGCAAGGTCGCGCGGTCGAGTTCGGCGCGGTCGTGCACCTCGATCAGCACGTCCATCTTCCACTCGATCGCTGCCGCCTCCAGTTCCGCCGCTTGTGCATCGGACACCGAGGCGAGGATGATCAGGATGCAATCGGCATGCAGGGCGCGGGATTCGGCAACCTGCCAGGGGTCGTAGAGGAAATCCTTGCGCAGGCAGGGCAGTTTTACGGCGTTGGAAGCGGCAAGCAGAAAGCTGTCATCGCCTTGGAAAGAGGGGCCATCGGTCAGGACCGACAGGCAGGTGGCCCCGCCTTCCTGATAAGCGCAAGCGAGGGCGGGCGGGTCGAAATCGGCGCGGATCAGGCCTTTGGAGGGCGAGGCTTTCTTGATTTCGGCGATCAGGCCGTAACCGATGTTGGCAGCGTCGCGCAGGGCGGCGGTGAAGCCGCGCGGGGCCGGGGCGGCGCGGGCGGCGTCCTCGACATCGTTCAGCGGCCGCGCGGCCTTGCGCGTGGCGACGTCGGCGAGTTTGTAGGTCTTGATGCGGTCAAGGATTGTGGTCATGGGGCAGGATTAGCGGTTTGGGGCGCGGAAGGGAAGTCTGGCATGGGTCAAGGCGGCGAGTGCTGTGACTTTGGCGCGGGCGGCCCCGGTATCAAGGCTTTGGGTGGCGAGGGCAACACCGTCGGTCAGGTTGGTCACCCGGTCTGCGACCATCAGGGCGGCGGCGGCGTTGAACAGGACGGCGTCGCGGTAGGCCCCGGTCGCGCCGTCCAGCAGCGCGCGGAAGGCCAAAGCGTTCTGGGCCGGCGTGCCGCCGAGGATGGCGGCGAAGGGATGAGTGGGCAGGCCTGCGTCGGACGGGCGCAGGGTGAATTCGCGGATCTGGCCATCCTCCAGTGCGGCGACGGCGGTGGGTTCGCTGATCGAGATTTCATCGGTGCCGTCGCCGCCGTGCACGAGCCACGCCTTGTGCGAGCCCAACGCTTGCAGGGTTTCGGCCATCGGGCGGATCAGGGTGGCCGAAAACGCACCGGTCAACTGGCGGGTGACGCCTGCGGGGTTGGTCAGCGGCCCGAGGATGTTGAAGATCGTGCGCGTCCCCAGTTCGGCGCGGATCGGGCCCACATGGCGCATCGCGGGGTGGTGCATCGGGGCCATCATGAAGCCGATGCCTTGTTCGGTCAGGCACCGCTCGACCAGATCCGGGCCGACCATGATGTTCAGGCCCAACTCGGTCAGCACATCGGCGGCACCCGATTTCGACGACAGATTGCGGTTGCCGTGTTTGGCGACCGGCACGCCTGCGCCCGCGACGACAAAGGCCGTCGCGGTCGAGATGTTCAGCGTGCCCTTGCCGTCGCCGCCGGTGCCGACAATGTCGATCGCGCCATCAGGGGCGGTGACGGGCAGGCATTTGGACCGCATCACCGTGGCGGCGGCGGCATATTCATCGACCGTCTCGCCCCGTGTGCGCAGAGCCATCAGGAAGCCGCCCATCTGTGCCGGGGTCGCTGACCCCTCGAACAGCGCGGTGAAGGCCGTGACGGCCTCGGGCCGCGTCAACGGGCGGGTGGCCGCGATGCCGATCAGGGTTTTGAAGCTGTCGATCATGCCGGGGCTGCAACCTTTGCCGCGTCAAGGAAGTTGCGCAGCAGGGCGTGCCCGTGTTCGGAGGCGATGCTTTCGGGGTGGAACTGCACGCCTTCGATAGGCAGGCTGCGGTGGCGCAGCCCCATGATCGTTCCGTCTTCAAGCCATGCGGTAACCTCAAGGCTGTCGGGCATCGTCGCGCGGTCCACGATCAGGCTGTGGTAGCGGGTGGCGGCGAACGGCGAGGGCAGGCCTGCGAAGACCCCCGCGCCTGCATGATGCATCGCCCCCATCTTGCCATGCACGATTTCGTGGCAGCGCACGACATTGCCGCCGAAAGCCTGTCCAATGGTCTGATGGCCAAGACAGACGCCCAGCAAAGGGATGCGCGCTTCGGCGGCGGCCAGCGTCAGCGGCAGGCATATGCCCGCAGCCGCAGGGTCGCAAGGACCCGGGGACAACACGATTGTCTGGGGATTCAGGGCCATAGCCGCCTGCACATCCAGCGCATCATTGCGCACCACCCGCACATCCGCGCCCAACTCGCCCAGATAATGCACGAGGTTGTAGGTAAAGCTGTCGTAGTTATCGATCAGAAGCAGCATATTGCAGGGCCTTGGCGGATAGGGGATGAAGGGCAGGCACGGTCCGGCTATACATGGGACCAGCGCGATCGGGGCGTCAAGGGGACGTGTCGCGGCAAAGTGGAGGGATTCGGGTGATCCGGGGTTTTCTGACAGGTGCGATTTGGGGGGGCGTGGTGGCCGGTCTGGGGCTGGCGGTGATCTCGCAGGTTGCTCCGGGACCGGGGCCGCAGGGTGGGATCGTGGCTGCAGCGGACGCGCTGCCAGAGTCTGCGCGACGGCCAGCGTCTGCGCCAGCGTCTGCGCCAGAGTCAGCGCCAGAGCCAGAGCCAGAGCCAGAGCCAGAGCCAGAGCCAGAAGCTGCGCCAGCGTCAGAGCCAGAAGCTGCACCAAAGCCGTCGGCAGAGCCTGCGCCAGCAGAAAAGCAGCCCGCGACGGGCGAGCCGGTCGTTGTGCGTGATGCGCCTTTGGTGCCGCCTTCTGTGCCACCCGCGGCCGAACCGGTGGCACTTGCCGAACCTGATCCGCCTGCGGATGTCGTGGCATCGTCGCAAGCGCCTGATGCGCCTTTGGATCAAGCGCCTGCAGCACCTCTGGATATCGACAATGTTCCCCGCCCGCAGGTCCCCGCGTTGGCTCAGAAAACGGACCCGGCCACGGCCGCGCCGGGTGTGTTGTTGACGCCCGTTCCGGATCCTACGGCCGCACCGACCATGGATGCCGCCCTGCCACCGCCCGAAACGGAGGAGGCGTTGCTGCTACCTGCGCCTGAGCCAGAGCCCACCCGGGCTCCTGCGCGGGTCGAGATCGAGCAAAACCCTGCGACCGGGGACGCCCCTTTGCCGCGCGTAACCCTGCCCGCGCCAAACAATGCCCCCGACCTGCCACTGGCCAAACCGTTGCCGCTGCCGCTGCCCGAGCCTGAGCCTGAGACGGAAACGGCACTTGCCGTCCCGCAAACGCCGCTGAACGACTTGCCCGCCCCGGTGTTGCAACCTGTCAAGCCGATCATTGTCGAGGATGCCCCGCGCACCCTGGCCCCCGATCAAGGTCTGCCGGGAACGCAGGGCGTCAAGGTTGGTCGGCTGCCGAAGATCGGCGGGGATGCGGGGGCGCAGACGCCCGCTGCCGACGCACAGATTGTCGATGGACTGCCGGTCGATACCCCGCCCGTGCAGCGCTTTGCCCGGCCGTTTGCAAATCTTGAAGGCCGGCCGCTGTTCAGCATTCTGCTAAGAGATACCGGCGAGGCCGATCTGGACCGTGCGGCTCTGTCGCAGATTTCGTTTCCGGTCACCTTTGTCATCGACCCGATGCTGCCGGGTGCCGCAGATGCCGCAGATATCTATCGCAGCGGTGGGCAAGAGGTGCTGATGCTCGCGACGGGAATTCCAGCCGGGGCGACGCCCGGCGATCTTGAACAGACCTTTCAATCTCTGACCGGAATCCTGCCCGAGGCGGTGGGTGTGATGGATCAGGTGACGGGCGGGTTTCAAAACAATCGTCCGCTCGCCGCCCAAGTCGTGCCGATCCTTGTCGAACAAGGCCGCGGTCTGGTAACATTTAATGCGGGTCTGAATGCGGCGGATCAGGAAGCCCGGCGTGCGGCCTTGCCTTCGGCGATCATCTTCCGCCGTCTTGATGCCGCCACAGAAAACACCACCACCATCCGGCGCTATCTGGACCGGGCTGCGTTCAAGGCAGCGCAAGAAGGGCGCGTCGTGGTCTTGGGTGACACGCTGCCGCAAACCATAGCGGCGCTGCTGGAATGGGCTGTCGAGGGGCGGGCAGCATCAGTGGCTCTTGCGCCGATCACAGCGGTGATGGCGCTGCCCTGAGCCGGGCGGCTGCACGTTGCGTTCGCCTGATTAGGAGTTTCACACCCCCACACCCATTGCGACGGGTGGAGGTTTGACACCCCCACACGCCCATGGGCTGCTTAGGGTCAAGTTTCAAGTGCGACACCGACAGCCCAGAGGGCATGGGATATTGCGATGGAGTTATGCTCAGAGGTTGGTGACGCTTGATTAGGCGGCAGTTTGCAGTTGGCGGATCGCATCGCGGAAAACCAATCCCCTGGATGATCTCGGGCAGGCGATTTTGGCCGTCGCGTTTTCGCCAGATTTTCAGCGCCGACGTCATCAGCTTGAAGACCATGGCCAGACCCGTCTCGCGGCTGAGACATCCCCTGGTCCGCTTCGTGCGGTGCCGGACGGTCGCGAATGTGCGCGCAATCGGGTTTGACGCCCGGATGTCCGTCCGGTGTTCCGCCGGACGGTCACACAAAGGTCGGCAGCGCGCCCCGGTCCTTGACCGGTTTGGCGACCGCCTTGATCCCTGTCACGCCGCAAATCTCGGCGACGATGTTGAGTGCGGCGTTGGCCGTGGCTTTTGTGCGGGCCTGCCGGATATCGTGCAGATGGCCTTTGGCTTTGGCCTGCACGGATTTCGGCATCGCGCTCAGCACGTTCACCGTCTTGTGCCCTCGGCAGTGGTGTTCCTGCGATGTCGCGAACCCTTCGCGCAGGGCGGACCAGAACCCCGAGGCACCGTCGCCGGCGGCTGGTTTCGGGTCCTGTTTCAGGCCACACCGCTTGGGATCGCGCCGCTTGCGATCACGCCGCTTGAGATTGCGCCGCTTGAGATCGCGCCGCTTGAGATCGCGCCGCTTGAGATCGCGCCGCAATTCCCGCCGGTTTTGCGTACTTTCGCGCAAGCCGCCGGTCCTCGCCGGAAGCTTCTTGCAGCCAGGTTCATCGGCGCCGATAACCACCAGAACACCCGGTTTTTACTCAGCCATCCTCGGCTTTAAGGCGACGCCGTCCGCCCGGATGCAGAGAAACCGCCGTGAGCCAAGGTCGCGTTTGTGCCAGGCATCGCAGTCTTTCCTCCAATCCTTTTAACCGCATGAGCGTCGTGGCCGACAGCACTTTGGTGCGCACCCTTGGCATTCGGGTCCGGCAGTACTGCCAGCGCTTGGGCGAGATTGCCCGTCGACACGCCCTTGCGGTAAAGCCGGGGCAACAGATTCTCGACCGATTTCGCGTGCCCCAGATACCGCGGCAGGATGCCGGGCGTGAAGGTGTTCTTGTCATCGCCAGCATCCCGATCCCGACCCTGGCCGCGCGGCACTTTCACGGGCATCGGACCGATCACGGGCACCGGACCAATGCCGGTCATCACCTCGCGTTCCCGCAATCGACCATGACGGACCACGCGTGCCCGCCCGTCCTCAAGCTTTTCCTTGGAAAAAGCCAGCCATCAGCATGGCCAGTTCGGAGTTTCCAATTCGGAGTGGCCAGTTCGGAGTGGCCAGTTCGGCGTAGATCGCCTGCCCGATCA
>Ga0209284_10003286_pt1 | contig 20177 bp, 26 predicted proteins | sample FRY03_FD_187211 | JGI IMG/M metagenome (GOLD analysis project Ga0209284, IMG submission 187211) | Freshwater microbial communities from Lake Fryxell liftoff mats and glacier meltwater in Antarctica - FRY-03 (SPAdes) (version 2) | ecosystem: Environmental > Aquatic > Freshwater > Ice > Glacier... | reverse complement strand
AATACATTTTAAGTACATAATTATTTATTTCTATAACTTTTAACAATTTCTATATATTCTTGAAAAAAAAAGATTATGTACTCAATTTAATATATTAATAACTATTAACTATTTAAAAAATTGATATCTATACTATATAAAAAGCAATAATTACATAAGTAAAATAGTATGACTGACGTTAGAAATGCACTGCATCTCTCAAATGGAAACAGTAATAATCGTAAAAAAAAATATAAGGAAGGTATTGAAGGATACGATAGTAAAAAATTAGGATATTTTACATCAAAATACTTTGAATGCATAGATGATTCGTTTGTTAAATTGTCTAATGATAAACAGAGGTCATATTTAGATATAGCATCTAAAATTGCTCTTAAGTCCCCTGTATATACGCATAAACATGGAGCAATTATAATTTATAAAGATAAAATAATAGCATCAGGTTTTAATTATTATGTAGGTGACTTTAGTATTCATGCGGAAGTTGCTGCAATTTCACATGTTAAAAAGAAGCAAAAGTATATTTTGAACGAGTGTGATATATATATTGTTAGGATTGGTCCAGATAGTCTTGACAATCCTTTAAAATACTCTAGACCATGCCCGAATTGTCAAAATACTATAAAAAAATATAATATAAAAAATGCTTATTATTCAACGTCTTACGATTATGACGATATTAGATGTTCTAATGATAAAGTACATAGTTGTACTTTTCAATAATTATTTATATTGTCAATAATACTTTTGGTATAATTCGTTTTAGGTTCTGTTTCATTACTTTTTCTTTTTCTTCTTCAAAAATTTGTTTATATAATGTATCATCGTGTTTCATAATTTTCGCTTTGATATCTGTCATTTTAATAGGAACCTTACATTCCTTTTTATTTATTTTGATACGCCCGTGTTGGGTATTTAAATCATTGTATTCAAATACAGTCATAAACTTTATCATTGATTCGCTTATTGCTCTTTGATGATTTTTTCTTTCTTTCAAAGCAATTTCTAACTTTCTAATTTGATCATCATATTTAATATAATCATTTGCAAGATTTTTAAAAGAATCTAATTCTTCATCGGTCGGTTCTCTTTTTCTTACATTTATAATTTCGTCTATAAGCGATGATGTTTCATCCATTTTATATACTTTATTATATAGGAATACGTATATAATCCTTAAATTACTTTTTAATCATTTTTATCAATTATAAATCTGTCTAATTTAGAAAAACTTCTTTCTCCTTCATATTCGGTAGTTAATTTACCTTTGTTATATTTAATTATTGTAGGAAATCCAACTACATTTTTTAAATATTTTTTATTGAGATGTTGTAAAAAGGTTGCTTCTACATTAATAATAAAAACATTTTTAGAATTTTTATATTTAGTAGATATTTTATTCCATTTAGGCTTTAGTTCAATACAATGTCCGCAAAATGTCATATAATATAATACAGTTACATTATTTTCAGTTTTCAATATTTTTTCAATATCTTTTTTATTTTCTTTAGTCAAATTATAAATCATTCTATATTATATAATAAATAATTTATTAATTTGAATAATTTTTTTATCTGTTAAAACAGATAATTTTTTTATTAAAATTTCAAAGAAGTTATCTGTTTTTGAAACTTCATTAATTAATTCGCAATATCTAACATTTTTCATTTTAGTAGCATTATAATATAATATATCACTGGTAATTATATCATTAATATCATCGTTTTTATAATTAATTTTATTCATCTGAAAAAATCTTTTAACAATATCTGTATTTAAAATATCTTTACCATATATTTTTAACATATTATCATATACATCTCTATAAATCATATTATCATAATCAGGGCACTTAATTTGTCTTTTTTTATAAGTTGTCGTATTATCTTCTAAATTATCTATAAAAACTAGTCTATTATTTATTATATTATCATAATTTTTGTATAATAAAGTATTATCATATCTTTTTTTAAGACTTTTAAATATAATTTTATAAACTTTAGATAAAGACTTTTCGTGAGATAACGAGTTTTCTCTTGTAAAAAATGGCTTATTGAAATTAATACCGGCTGCTATTTCTATTAAAGGACCCACAACACTATTAACCCACGAATACGAACCATTTGAATATAAATATATTTCACAATTATCATATTTTTTATTTATAAAGTTGATAAACTCTTTAAAATAAGGTCGCAATAAACCTTTATGCAAATCGGCTACATATTCGGTCTTATAATTGTATTTATATCCTGTATGTAAATTGTCAATATGTTGATATATATTGAATTCTCCCACAATGTATTTTACATCTCCTAATATACAATTATCTATATCAAATATAAATATATGTGGTAATTTTTTTATCATTCTATAAATATATTAATATTAATATAAATATATTAATATTATAGATATAATAAGGTTAGTTATGAATAATTACTATACTATAGATCATGCTGAAAATTATGATATGAAAACTTTAAGTTCTCAAATATCTTGTCATAATATGTCTTTGTTATCAAGTGAATATACATTAAAGCAAAATAATTTATTTTCAGAAAAAATAAAAATAGAATTATGTGATAAAGAAAAATATTATGATAATAATGTAGATAGTATTAAAAAAAAAGAAGGAGATATTATAAAAGGGTTTTCTGTTAATAAAAAAAGTTGTATATATAAAAAACCTTTTTATGAAAGTGGAGATTGGGTAAATCAATATAATATTAGCGACATTTACAAAAGTCAAATGGATACTTATAAGCTATTTGATTATCAGACAAAGGCGAAAGTGGTAAAATTTGATTGTAATAAATAGAGGTTAACTATATTAAATATATAAAAAAATGATATGTATGTTAAATTATGCTTATAATATGTCTCATTATGATATTATAAAAAAAACAGAAAACTTTGTAAAAGAATATATGAGAAAATATGATGATTCTCATAGTTATGAACATGTTTTTAGAGTTAGAAATATAGCTATAAAAATAGCGAAAGATTTGAATTTAAGCAAAGAAGAATTATTTGAAATAGAATTAGCATCGTTAGTTCATGATATAAATGACCATAAATACAATTTTTCTGAACAAACTCAAAAAGAAACATTGGAACTTTTTTTTAAAGACATTATAGACTTATCTGTTATGGATAATATTATTAACATAGCATGTCATGTAAGTTTATCTAATGAAATTGAAATGACAAATAATAATATAATTATAAGTTCTGTATCATTAGACTGTGTGCGAGATGCAGATCGTATTGAATCATTGGGAGCAATTGGTATTTCTAGATATTTTACATATGGTATTATAAAACAAAATAATAAAATATCTGAAGTAATTGAAAATATAGAATCTAGAACAAAAATTTTAATGCTCTATATAAAAACTGATATGGGTAAAAATATCGCAAATGAAAAACTTAAAATAATTGAATTATTTATAAATGATTATAAGAATTCTTTATAAAAAATGATATTATTATATATTTATTATTATTATAATAATGCCAATAAACTATTTTGTCGGCGCGCATATTAAAAAAAGCAAAACAATATGCGAAACAATGACTATTATAAAAAATAATGGCGGAAATGCATTGCAAATATTTATTTCAAATCCTTTAAGTGCTTCTCTAGTTAATATAAATAACTATACGAATATTTGTAAAGATGTAAAAAAATATCTTTTAGATTATAATTTTAAACTTGTTATACATTCCCCATATACTATAAATATTGCAAATGATTATAAAAATAATAAAAGAACATTGCCAATAGAAGAATGTTATTGGATTAAATTGATTTTACACGAATTATGTATTTCCGATATGTTAAATGCGGAAGGTGTTGTATTACACGTAGGAAAACATGTTAAATTATCATACGAAGATGGTTTAAAAAATATGAAAACATCAATTGACTATATTGTTGATGAAATGAAAAATAAAGGTTATAATACAAAACTTATAATTGAAACACCCGCAGGACAAGGAACAGAATTGTTAAAAGATTTAAAAGACTTTGTAAAGTTTTACAATAGTTTTACAATAGAACAACAAAAATATATAGGTATTTGTTTAGATACTGCTCATACATGGGCATTAGGATATGAATTAATAGAAGCATATGATATATTATTTGAAAAAAATGAAGAGAATATATCAGTTATTCATTTAAATAACAGTAGTGTAAAAAAAGGATCGTTAAAAGACAGACATGCTACAATGTTAAACGGTATTATTCCAGAAAAGTGTATGCTAGAATTTATAAAAAAATTAAAAAATAATAAAAACCCTCCTGTAATTATTCTTGAAACTCCAACTGAAAAATATAATGAAGAAATAGCAATTATCTATGATAATTTGACTTAATCTGCTATTTTAATCCAATCAAATGGACGCAAATCTACAAGATTATGAAAGGAATAATCGGGACCAAACCAGACATCTGGGCATATAACAATAGCATTTTTATTTACATAAGAATGTGATAAATATGCCCCCATCCAAGAAAATGTACTATTGCCTATTATAAAATGATCAACCGAGTTCATTAATAATAGTTGTTTCCAATCTGGAATATTATCAGAAACTTTTATAAAATTCAACTTTTTAAAATATAAATTTATTCTTTTTATATATTCGTCAACCATATTATTGTCAATTTCTTGACAGAAATATAAAATATCATATTCGTATATATCTATATTTTTTTCAATCAGTGCATTAAATGAATTAATATAATAGTTTACATTTTTGACTGGTAAAGCACTTTGAATATGACAATAATCGCCCATGCGAAAATGTACAGATATGGTTTTTTTTTTGAAATATTCAGGATATTCGTTTTTTACATTTATAATCTGACTTTCCAATCCTATGATATCTTTTATTTTATCAATATTATGTTTAAAATATCTGTCGGTTTGAAAATAACCATTTAATACTATATCAAAATCATATTTGGGTATATTATAATAGTTAAAAAATGGTTCTGTGTAATTTTTTTCTATAGTTCTATTTTCGCAAGATATTTTTTTATTAATATTTTTAAAGAAAGTATCCCAATAATATTTTTTTGTTGAGTCATTATTGTAATATATTATATAGTCATTGCAATTATCAATATAATAAGATAACATACAAAAAATCATAAATATTTGATTTCCTAATCCAGAATGAACATTAATTCCTACCTTTTCCATACTATATATACTAATATTATTATATATTTCTTATATAATAATAAATTTATAAAATAAAAAGCTTTTTTTGACAAAAAATAATAAAAATTGATATATACTATTAATAATAATATATTATACTAAAATGTCATCTATTGAAGATAATGTCCAAACCAACACTCAATGCTCAACAACTAAGGAACTAATCGCATTGATTTCTGTTCCTATCATTGATATTGACTTTAAGGCTGTTGAAGACCATTATAAAAAGTGGAAAAAAGATAAAAAGGAAGAAAAAGTAGAAGCTGTAATGAATAAAAAAAGCGATGCTAAAAACAAACCTAAAAAAAGTAATAAAAAAGTTGACGAAGAAGGAAATGCAAAAGTTGTTCAACTATCAAAATATCAAATATTCGTAAAAGAAATTCAACCTTATATTAATGAAACTTATCCTGGTATTGCTAAAGAAGAACGTATGCGTAAAGTTGGTGATGAATGGAAAAAACATAAACTAGCAAATGCAGAACTTGAAGAAAAAGTCATTGAAAATAAAGAAGGTGAAAAAAAATCAGAAGTAAAAAATAAAGTCATTGAAAAGAAAGATGACGATGAAATTACCGAAGAAGATCATGAAATTACAGAGGAAAAGATTGTAGAAAAAAAGGAGCCAAAGAAAAAAGTGAAAAAATAAACTGTCTTTCTAAATCTTAATACATATTATGTCTTAATTATATATTTTTTATAATTGCAAGAAATGTTGCAAATCCATCAGCAACATTTACAGTATTGTTATAACTTGATATTCGTATGTCAAAATGTATCCATTTATTTCTATATTCGTGTGGTATAAAGTTCATTAAGAATAAACTTGCCATAAATCCATCGCTATTTTTACATCCAAATCCATAATTTTTTACATCTGCAACATTAGACTTTATATATTCCATATATTCAAGCCATGCTGGTATTCTATAACTTCTCTCGGCATACATATTTCCATATTTTATAACACTATTCGCCAACATCTCATTTGTTGTAAAATGCGTAAAACTCGTATGACAATTAATACTTTCTGACCAACCTGTTAATGTAGCAAAATCTAATATATAATCAGGTTTATATATTTTACAGGTATATGCTAAAGCATCAGCCAATATTAATCTTCCTTCGGCATCAACATCTATAATTTCAACAGTTTGTCTATTGTATGCAGTTATTATATCATTTGGTTTTGTTGAATTATTTGATATTATATTTTCAACAAGAGGGCATACGCAAACAATTCTATTATCATATTTTGATTTTGATAAAGCATCTACTAAGCCTATACAAATAGAAGCACCTTCTTTGTCCATATGCATATTATTCATATTATCAAAAACTTTAACAGAATATCCTCCAGTATCTATTGTAACGCCTTTTCCAATTATAGATATAGTTTTTTTATAATTAGGTGGTTTATAATCTATTATTAAAAACCGAGGTTTGTTTTCTGAAAAACCACCGATAGCATATACCAGATTTAAACCTAATTTTATAATCATTTTATCATCAAAAACTTTTATATTAATATACTTTCTATTTTTAAATATACTAATTGCATTTTTTGAAAACCTTTCTGGTGTAAATATATTTGATGGTTCGTTTACTATATCGCGTGTTAAATTAGATGATTCTAATATATTCATAATTTCTTGTTTTTTTATAGTTGATATTTGCGGTGCATAGAATAAAATATTTTTTTCAATATTTTTGTTTGTTTTATATTTTTCAAATGAATATATTCCTTGTGATATTCTATATATAAATGCGTTTATGAATACTTTTTTTAATGTTTTTAAATCAAAAACTATATCTTCGTTAATACTTGGATAAAGAATATTACACTTATTCTTTATATTTGAAGATTCATTTATAATGTTTAGAATATTATTTATATATATATTAGCATTTTTATTTTTTGACGATACAGTTATAATATTTTTATTTACCAATTTATCAGTAAATGCAATTTTCATTCTATTTTATATATATATATTAGAATTATCTAAATTATATATTTTATCAGCTATACTAATTGCAGATTTTTTATGTGCTATTATAATCATTGTACTATTTTGCGTTTTATAACATTCTCTAATAGCGTTTTGAACCAATTCTTCACAATCTGGATCTAACGCAGATGTTGCTTCGTCAAATATAATTATTTGAGGTTTTCTAATTAAAGCCCTAGCAATTGAAATTCTTTGTCGTTGCCCTCCAGATAATGAACTTAATTCTGTTCCTTGGATAAGTGTTTGATATTTATTTGGTAATTTAGATATAAACTCGTGAGCATTTGCTTGTTTTGCTGCTTGAATAATATCATTTTCACTTACATCATCAATACCATATGCAATATTATTAGCAATTGTATCTGTAAATAATATACTATCTTGTGCAACATATCCTATGCGTTTTTTTAACCATATATTATTATAATTTATAATATCAACATCATCTATAAAAATATTACCACTATCAAGTTCTAATATTCCTATTAATAATTTAACAATTGTACTTTTTCCAGATCCTGACTTTCCTGTTATAGCAATTTTTTCACCATGTTTTATTTTTAAGTTAAAATTTTTTAATATGGGTTTATCTGCAGATGAATATTTAAATGTAATATTGTTAAATGATATATCTCCTATTATATCTTTTTTAGGAATATAATAACCATTATATTTTAAGTTAGAATCTAATATATTGATAATTCTATTATAAGGTTCGCGACATTTTACAAATTCGCTTTTAAAATCAATTAATGATTTAACATTTTCATATAAACTTTTATTGTGCAATATAAACGTCATCATATTATCAATATTATTCAAATATTTTGCTATAAATATTATTGTAATTGTTATTAATGTTGGTATATTAGAAATAATTAATAAATTATAACCATATAATAATGTTTCTTTATATTTATAATTCATAATTTTATTACAATGCCAAATATATTTATTATAAGATTCTTTTTCAGTCGCATAAGTTTTAATAAGTGAAATATGAGATATTGATTCCAATGTATATCTGTTTAATTCATTATTTGTTTTTTCATATCCTATCATAATTTTTTTATATATTTCTTCGTAAAAATGAGAAATTATAAAGTTAATTGGTATTAATATACACGATAATATAGTCATATTTAATGATATTTTTGAAAGTAGCCATATTGTAGAAATAATGTGTATATAAGATCTAGAAATAACATTAATATTCAAAGAAATAATATCAGATACTATTCTTACATCATTTGTAATATATTCTAGTAATGTGCTAATATTTGCATTTTCATAAAACTTAATATTTTGATTTATAATTTTATTAAAAACCTTTTTTCGTATTCTATCATTAATACACTTTTGTGAATATGCAAAAAATAATCCTCTTAATGTCATAGCAATCATTGTTATTATGTTAGTATATAATAACAATTTCAATCTATCTTTTGAAAAGTCTCCTTGCATAACCTTAAATATATGTTCATTTGAATAAACGCCATAATAGGAACCAGTACAACCACATATTAATCCAGATATGCAATATTTTATATCATCCTCGCATAATGATACATATCTTTTTATTATAGACATTTTTGAATAAATATACATATATTAGGTTTATGTATTAAAAAATAATGTTTTATTTATCAATGTAAAACGGCATTTTATTTATAATATTTTTAGGACGATATGTTGTTATAAACATATCAGTAGGAGAGTATACGTTAAATATATTGTCAATTATATATTGAAATAATTCTTTTTTATTATTTATAGGATTTGACTTTGAAGAAGATGATACCATATTATATTTACTCGCCAATACCTTTCTTTTTTTCATAAATAGTTGAATTATTTCTTTTAATTCTTTCACAATATCATCATGTGGGTCTGTCAAACCTTTACTGATTAATCCTATTTCATCGTTTAAAAAAACATACAAGCATGTTGCATAATCAGTTCTTAATTGTATAATGCTTCTTTTTGATTTAATAATATTAGAATATCCATAATCATAAATCATAATATTATATCCACAAGCCTTTAAATAAAAGTCTTCATTATTGAATATATAATGATAATACCCTTTTTCGTTATTATAGTTCCATAGAAAGTTTCCTCCATGACAATCATTGTGAATATGATTTAAATAATTATGAAATGTTCCTATAGAAATAAATGTTTGAAATAATATGTTAAATAAAATGTTTTTATCATTAATAATAATATGATTATTCAATAATGTCGTTAAATCACCATCTGCTATTTCATTAACACATATTAATACATTATTTATTGGATAATCTTTTCTTTCACATAAACATGATTTATACATTATAGGAAAATGTTTAGATCTCTTGTTAATAATAATATCATTTGTTATATTATTCATTAATGAAACCTCATAATTATTTTCAATATTATTTTTCATAATCTTTGTTGCTATAGAAAAAGCACCAAAAGAATTAATAATTGACGTTTTATATATTTTGCTATTATAACTATCACTTCCAATAATTTTCTCCAAGTTTATAATGTTTTTTATTGTATATCCTTTGTTAGCACCAAACATTTTTTCTTCTAAACAATCATTCGAAGAGATATTAATTAATTTTTTTTTAATATAATTAAGATAAGAAACTCTATTATCTAATGTATATCTATTAACAATTAAATTACTTTTTAGAAATTTTTGTATTTTTCCTACTTTTAAATTTTTAACTATTTTTGCAAAAATAGAATTGTTTGGACTTTTAGATTTTTTTGCATTGATATATTCAATTTTATTGAACTTCTAAAATTAATAAATATAATTTAAAAAAAACATCTATTTCGTTTTACAATTTCTTCAGGTTTAGGTATATAATTATTATTTCCTATATCTAAGTCTTGTGGTATGTTTTCGCGTAAAAGGCGTTCGTACATTATTTTTTCAACCTCTTCATTCATATAATCATCTGACATTATAAAAGTATTTTCAATACTATTATTATTATCATTTTCTACATTACCATAACTCATTTGAACATGTTCGTTAAAATTATTATCATTCAAACTATCATATCCTTTGAACGGATGTAAAACTATTTTATCCTCTGAAATAACACCTATTATTCGTAAAAATATAATATTAATATCATCGCCATTTATTATAGCAACAATTTTAACATGTTTTCCTTGAAATTTACCTGCTCTATATAAAATAAAGTCTATATCAAACATACAATATTCGTCATATTGAGAATGTGTTCTATATCTAATCATAATATCATGGACAATTTGTATTTTTTGATTTATGTCTTCTCCCGGTAAATCCATAATATTACTATTATTTATTTTATTATAAACAAACTTGTATATTTGTTTATATTTTTTAATTAGTTTTTTAATTGTATTTGTATCTTTTATTGTTTTTGGGTTTATCCAGTTGTTCCAAACATTACCATCAATTGCTATTATTAATTCTTCGCAATTATTTTTAAAAATTTCTTTTAATTTTTTATTATATGTTTTATTATCAAATTCGTAATAATAAACATTAACTGCTTCTTTTTTAACATTAACATCATATGGAATACTTGAATTAATAGGATGTCTATTCCACGGTAATTCACCAGCATTTTCATATTGAATGCGTGTATTTGATGCTATATATTTAGATGGATTATAATATACAATGCCAGCAAAATTATCCATACCAAAACTTTCAATGTTAAAAAAGTTTTCTAATTCTAAATATCTTTTTATAACAATGAAAAACATAATTAATAATATTACTACGGAAATCAAATTATATATATTTATAACAAAATTACTTATCATATTTTTATAATCTTCTATAATCTAATAAGGAAATTATTGTGTTTAAATTATTATTTTCTCTTTCAGAAAAATCATTTTCAAAAACATAATCGTTTTTTAATGGTTTATTATTTTCAAAGTTCGTCGGGGTTGAACAACAATCAAGGTCGGTTGCATCTTCGCAGTCATAACACAATGGACTATTAAAGTTTTCATCTTTATATTTTTTGAAAGCTATCCTTTTTACACCAACTGGTAGTTCACAGTATCCACTTATACAACCACCTCGTATATTCGCATATTTAGTATTTTTTTTGTAATATGGGCATTCGTCATTCGTGCGACATTTATTATCCCAAACGCTATAATATTTTTTAGGAAGCCCATTTATTTTATATATTGAATTGCATTCAAATTTATTTTTAACATAACTATCTCCAAAACATCCATACCCATTGACTTCATTACTATCTGCATCTTTATCATAATAATCATTTGCAATATCTAATCTTGTAATAAAGTTTTCAACAGTTCGTAGTATATCATATTTCATAATAGGAAGCAATGTTAAATCGTTATTTAAATACATATCATACATATTATTATCTTCATTTCTACTAAAATAAAAATTTGTAGTATTATATTTTTCACTTATAAATGGATAAAACGCTTTAATTCTATTAATATCAACATCTTTTAATCCATTAATATAATATTTTAATTGTTTGATATAATTCATATAATCACTATTTATAACAATATATGTGAATAAATAATCAAATTGTTTATCGCCTTTTTTAAGATCTTCGGGGAGTATTTTTTTCAATATAACATCGTTTATATCTTGTCTATAACCTTTAATCATCGCTTGAATAAATAAATAATCACTTAAATATACATATCCAATAACCTTATCTCTAAAGTCCCATATACAGTCATTTTCTTTTAATTTTAAAGGACTTAAACATACAAAAATACCATCTTTGTATTTATCGGTGTTTTGATTATTTTTAAATATATATTTATTTATGTAAGGGTCAATATATAAAACAATATCTTGATTTTCCACACCAACAATTTCACTATTTATAGTATTTGTTTTCTTAATATCATCTATAATTTCAACAAGTTTTGCCGAACTAACATTATAAGAATTTTTTACATTCATTGAATTATCTATAACCATAATACTATTGTTTACATATTTCTCATAATTATTAGTTATTAAATATATCATAGTAAAGAACAAAATAACAATTAAAAGTATCGCTAAAGATGTTAATACAATATTCATTTTTTTCTTTCCTTATTAAAATAATAGATAAAGAATGCTTTCGCGCAAAGTTATAACACTTGTAATGTATTTATTAATTATTTCTTTAGTATTTGCTATTCATCCATATACTGTTTTTGCAAAAGACGGAAATATAAAAAGTTTTGGTAATCATAATGACGAAGAAACTACTATCATCCCATTTTTTCTAATTTTACCAATATTTGCAATATTAGCATATCTTGTTGTTTTAGTTTTAGAGCTTATAAACACATAAAAACATTTATAATAGTATATATTATTATGGATTTAAAAGATACAGAAATAATAGAAAGTTTATGTGGCAATACGGAAATATATAAAGATATTTTCTTATGGTTAAAAAATTTTGATTACAATAGCAAAATATCTAGAAATAGTTGTATTATAATCGCTGGTTCTACATGTATCGGTAAAACATATTCTATTAATAAAATATGCGAAGATTTAAATAGCGAGATAATTTCTATAGATAATAGTAATTGCTATTCTTCTTATGAATTAAAAGATATCATATATAAATCAACTACTTCTTCGCTGATTCAAGTTCTAACAAATAATATTAGAAAAAAAATAATAATTATAGATAATTTTGATTCTATGTTTATGGCTGACAAAACTATTAATTTAACATTATTAAAAATATTAACAGATAATAAATATAAAAATATACCAATATTATGTATTACAAACAACGATATAATAAAAAAAATCGGCGAGATTAAGAAGGTTTGTAAAGTCTATAATTTGCAAATACCCGTAAAAAAAGATATTAATAATATACTTTTAAAAATGGGTCATACTTCCAAAAACATCACTGTATTATATGATAATTCAAATGGAAACTTGAAGAAGTTATTTGATGACGCTTGTAAAAAGAGCGATGAAATTATATATTCAGATATTATTGAAGATAATAGCGACATAAACATATTATATGATAATAAGTTTGATAGAAAGAGAATACATCGTATAATATGTAAAGATATGTGGATGATCCCGCTAAAGTTCCACGAAAACCTTATTGTTGATTTAAATAAGCGAAAAATAACTCTTTCTCAAAAAAACGAGTTTTATAAAAAGTTCATTGAAATTATTTGTCTTTATGATTATTATACATTTAATAATAATACTGAAATATGTATCGGTTTATTGACATCATGTGTTTTCTATCTATCTCTTTTTAAATATAAAAAAAACTCTGTATCAAATATTGGAAACTTTACAAAGATATTAAGTTATTTATCTTTACAAAAAAAAAATATAAAATATGCTTATAATTCATGTAATTTTCCATTATATCAAATTTCAAATTATCACATTAATTTATGTAATAGAAAATTTATATGCTTTAATTAGATAATTAAATAAAATATGGGCGACAGAGGAGCTTATAATAATGATAAAGGTATGTTTTCGGATATATCAGATAATTTTTCAATTATCGGTAATGCAGGTTCAAATGTAGTAGATAGAGGTGCTAATGCTATTAATGAAAGTACGAAAATTGTTGCTAGCGCTGTCAATAATGTTTCTGTAGCAAATACAAAAGAAGCTTTTGTGAACTCTATGAATAATAGTTCAAGTTCATTATATTTAATAATTATTTTATTAATTATATCTGTTATACTCTGCTATATAATATATTATATATTAGCAGATAACGTGCTATATCAAAAAAAAATAATAATACCGGGAACAGAGGCTCCTGTATTATGTAATGAATTATCAACATTCCCTTTTAATAATACTCTTGAAGGTGGAAATGGGAATAGACGTTCATATTGTTTCTGGATATATATATTTGACATGGACATCAATAATGGACATTATAGACATATAGCTCATATAAGTAATGAGAAAACAGGCTTTCATCATATACCAAAATCTTCCCCGTATATTATTCTTGATAAAGCGTCAAATTCAATTCATGTAAGATTTGCACACGAAACTGAAGATTTTACTGACAATTATAAATATTTTAATGATACTAATTTTGGAAAATTTATTGATAATGCTGGTGATATATGTGGATTTACCATAAAATATGTACCTATACAACGATGGGTTCATGTAGCTTTTGTTTTAAATGATGTTGGTAATGGGTCGGTAGCAGTATATTTAGATGGACATTATACTAATAATCCGGTTAAAGAAAAATCAAATTTTAACATACACAAATTACAATTAAATCATTCTGGAAAATTATATGTTGGTGGTGACGACAACATTTTGAAAGGATTTTCTGGATTATTAAGTAAATTTACTATGTTTAATCACGACTTAAATAGTAATGACATATTTAAAGAATATAACGCAGGTCCATTAAATGGTTTAATGTCCTCTATGGGAATTGGCGCTTATGGGTTGAGAAATCCTGTATATAAATTAAAATCATCTGAAGTAGTTGTATAGTTTAATAAAATACACAACCTTTATTATTTTTATTTCCATATTTTAAATAGATAGGTGAATAATAAAAATGAATTATAACCCTTTGCTTCAAATTGTTATTTCTTTAATAATTTTAATATTGATGGGATATTTTGCGTATAATGTATATATAATGGAATTTAACAGCATGATAAAAGGTGGTTATAAAGATATTAGAATTAAAACAGATATTATATCCGGAGTGTTTGATTTAGGTATAGGTCCAGAAATAAAGTTTAATACAGTAAATAAAGCGCACAATAGATATATTGATATAAATGCGTCTACAAATCAGCAAGGTGGCGCAGAATATAGTTATAACTTCTGGTTATATGTTGATAAGGATAAATTGGTAAATGGTAATCCTAAAAAAAAAGATATTGTACTTTTTTTCAAAGGTGAAAAAGAACTTTATTACAATGAGAATGCAAATTATAACTGTTCATCAAAAGATATAGGAAAAAATATTGTTATAACTAAAAATCCTCTTGTTAGAATAAATTTTGATGCTTCAAAACTTGCTGTAGATTATAATAATATTTATTCTGCAGATTCATATCAACATAGATCAAGATATGATACTTGCAATTTATATAATAAATCATCATCATGGAATGAAAAAAATAATAATATGTTAGGAGTATATGATATTAACTTTAATCGCAAATGGTACATGGTAACAATTGTTATGAAAGAGATTGCAGAACAAAATAATGTACTTTCTAATAATCGCGCGGAATGTAAAATATATATTAATGGATATATCGTTTTTAACAGCAAAGTAGAAACAAAATATGATGGATCTATTTATTCCGCTACATCTAAAAATAACAAATCACCATTTTATATCAATCCATCTTTTTCTAAGAATAAGCAATTAAAAGATACAATACAAGATGAATTCTTCGATACTAGAGAAATTGAAGCTGATGGTTTAAAAATTGGAAATGTAACATATTTTAATTATGCTATTAACGATGATATAGTTGCAGGTTTAATGAAAAAAGGATTAAAAAAAGATAAATATGTACCTATCGACACAAATAAAGAAGGCGTGAATAGAATGGTTTCTCCTGACGATTTTCAAAGTAGCGACATCAAAGAACTTTAAAATATATATTATTATATATATATAAATGCCACCAAGAATATCATTGAATGAATTATACAATTTAAAAGAAAAAAAAGAGTATGTTAAGTTTATAACATTTGATTATATTATAGAAAGTTGTCATAAAAAAATCAAGAATAGCGCTTCTATCGGGGGTATGAATATATTCTACGAAATCCCATTTTATATATATGGAAAACCACTTTATAAAATGAAAGATTGTGTAGAATATATTTTAGAATCTTTGAGAAAAAATGGATTATATGTTCAACGATTACAAGAGCCAAATACAAATATGATATATATTTCGTGGAATCCAAGTGAGATATCTTCCAAAAAATGTTTAAAATAACTGTGTTAATATTATAATGAAAATAGAAAACTATATTTATTTAATATACATAATAATTCCAATATTTCTTGCTTGTATAGTCAATTTATATATTTTAAAAAATGACTTATATAAAAATAAAGATAAACCTAATAAATATTTACCACAAGGTTATATTATAGGTATTATATGGACAATATTATTAGGACTTTTAGGATATGTCTATTATTTAACATACGATAACGGTAGCATTTTACCATACGTTATTATTTTTACAATAACATATTGTTTATTATATCCTTTATTAACAGCTAAATTAGATAATTATGAATCTATCAAATATAATTTATTTAGTTTATTATTAGCACTTATATTATTTATTTTAATAATTTTAAAATATAAACAAAAAAATATGATATTTATTTATGTATTACCATTGTTATTTTGGAATATATATGTATGTATAATTACCATATTTTTTAACGATAATATAAAAATATAAACATACATATAATACTTATTTTTACAAACCATTATTAAAGTCTTTCCAGTACTTATTAACAGTTCTTCTATTTTTCAAAGCATATCTGCTATCGCGAACCTTTGTCTTTTGTGCTTTCAAACATTTTTCGTTATCAATATCATTATGTTTTTTTACATTTCTAGGAATTTTAACAATATCATCAGGATTATTATGTTTATTAATATAATTATTAAACATGCGAGAGTTGATATTGCGGGATGTTTCCATAGTTGTCATTATATTATGATAATGATATTTCCATAATCATATATCAATTTTTATTATTTTATGAAATATATATATAAAGAATATTTATTATTTATTTATTAATATGGCTAATTATATAATTTGTTTATCTTTCATTGGAAAAACACAATCGTATTTAGAAGATTGTGTTTATCAAATTAGGTTATTTACAAATGTTCCTATTTATTACATATATGATGATTATGGCAATGATATTGTTAATAAATTGTATAATAAATATAATAATATATTTTTAATAAAATACGAAGAGGTTATTTGTAAAGAGTTTAATATATTGGTTAACGAAAATATAGGAAAATTTCATATTGTAGATAATATAGGAGATCGCAAAGAACTTTTTATTAGATCATTTGAAAGATTTTATTTATTATACAATTTATGTATCAAATATCATTTAGAAAACGTTTTATTCCTTGAATTGGATAATTTGATTTACGATGACCCCATTAACTGGTTTAATAATATTAATGAAAAAAAATTATGTTATATGATTGATCATCACATAGATAAAAAATGTGCTTCGGGTATATTTTTTATGAAAAATATATTATTATTAAAAGTATTAATTGATTATTTTACTTATTTCATTTTAAATAACAACGGATTTATGAGTGAAATGATAGCGCTTTATGAGTTTTACGAAAAATATAGCGATAGTGTTTACATTCTACAAACACATGATAGTATATTGCCTTATTCGTTAAATTATAAAAATACTTTAAATATTTATGATGCTGCTGCTATAGGAGTGTATTTATTTGGTTATGATAAATGTTATACTAATGGTACAGTAGTTAAAAATTTAAAAAATATATTTTCTTACATAGATTATACTTCTAATAAATTTGTATGGATTGAAGATTATTATGGTAGAAAAATACCATATATTTTAAAAGATTGTGGGGGTATGATTAGAATTAATAATTTACATATTCATTCAAAAACACTAAATGAAGCATTATCCAAAATGAGTACATAATTTTATTTTTTGAGAAGAAATAAAAAAGTTAAAAAGTTAAAAATAATAATAAATTATGTACTCATTTTTTCATTAAGTATAAATAATAAATAATAATTTTAAATCAATTTTAATCCATCTTCATTTATATAAGTTTTAGCCATATCAAATGTAATTGTTGAAATATCCTTTATTTTTTTTCCATATGTTTGTGGTATTTTAGGAAATAACTTAGGTTTGTGAGGCCAATGAGAAGTCATTCTCAATTCATTAAAATGTTTTTTTCTTTTTTCCAAATCTTTTGTTTTTGCAAGACTTCTTGGTGTCATACAAATATAAACAACACATCTATAGTTAAAGTTATCAGTTGCCGACTTTTGAACAGGATTTCCATAATGCAATGTTCTACTATCCCAAAATACACCATAACCTTTCGGGCATTTAATTGCTTTTTCCGAACATCCTTTATTTATATAAAAGTCGTATTGCTCTTTATTTTGTAATTTAAACCAATCTTTTTTATCATTAATATCAAATTCTTTATGAAAGTCTTTATGATAATTATTACTACCCTCTAATATAATTAATGTTGCATCTCCTTCATTAGTATCATATCCGTTAATCCACGATTGAATACATTCAAAATCGTTTCGCGTATAACTTTGATCTACATGAAACCATGAATTTGATTCTCTATTAGGTTTGTCTAAAATATAAATACTAGCACCATCAAAACTAACTATTAGGTCATCTGTTCCCCAAATATTACTAAATATTTCTTTAACTTTTTTATTTTGTCTTACATTCCATACTAATTCTGAATGTCCAACATTCCAATGTTGAATAAGCATTTTATGATTTGGAAATAATTCAATTATTTGTTTATAAGTGCTTTTATCATTTCTATCAATAGGTATTTCAAACTTACTCGTCAAAAACTCTAATAATTCCCATTTATTATCAATCATTTTTTTACACTCTATATCATCTAAAATAGGACATATTGCTACTCCATATTTTAAAATAGTTTCTTTTATATTTTCTTTTTCGCATAAATATTTTTCATATTCATAATTGAATTTAGACATAAAATAATTATAAAAAATATTGAATCAATTTTTAAATATAATAAATAAATAAATTACGTACATATTTATACAAATAACTACGATAAACTTTTTTTTTGAGCTTTAATCAGCTTTGTCAACTTTTTTAGTTTTTTGACATCAGTTACATAATTTTTCAAAGCGTATTTAAATCCTTCAATTGTGGGTTTAACTTTTTTTTCACAACCAAGATAGATTAACATATCATTGTATATTTTGCGTCTGCGAATCTCTTCTAACAACTCTCTGGGTTGAGTATATAATATTTTTTCACAGATCATATCCTTGATATCATCGGGCATATTATCGAATAACGTTTCAATTGCGGATTTCATTTCTATAATTTACCGCACAACAGTTGTTATTTTTAGATAGCTTTTTTTTATTTGCTGATAGTCATTTTTTGCACATTTTTTTTAATTTTAAAACATTTTTTACTTATCATATAAAAAATGATATATTTATATTTTGTTTTCAAAAACATAACATAAATGCAATGCTCAAAGTGTGATAAAAGAAAAGATTTGAACGAATATTCTTTTAGAAATGAATCTGATAAAATATATTATTTGTATTGTAATACTTGTAGAAATGAAACTAAAGAAATACAAAAAAAATATAAGGATAAGGCAGTTGAAAATTATAATTTAATAAAAATAATAAATAAAGTAGAATGTTCATGTGGTATAACATATGTGTGTTATCGCGATTTTCATATGATAAGACATTTGAATAGTAAAAAACATAAAAAACTTTCGGAACTTAAGGAATAAATAAAATCTCAATAATAATATAGTATATAAGTTATAAATATTATGGATAAAAGTCAAGAAGGAGGAGCAGTAAAAAAAGCGAAACGTAAGCTAACACCTTATAATCTTTATGTTAAAAAACAATTCGTAATTCTAAAAAAAGAATTTCCCGATTATACAGCACCTCAAATAATGAAAAAAATAGGGGCTGAATGGCAAAAAGTTAAATAAATATGTTCTATTTTTTAAAAATATAATAAAAAAATGATAAATAATTATAAAAAATATATTATTCTCATAAAAAGAACAAGCAAATAACACAGATTTAGAAGTT
>Ga0209284_10003285_pt1 | contig 20181 bp, 16 predicted proteins | sample FRY03_FD_187211 | JGI IMG/M metagenome (GOLD analysis project Ga0209284, IMG submission 187211) | Freshwater microbial communities from Lake Fryxell liftoff mats and glacier meltwater in Antarctica - FRY-03 (SPAdes) (version 2) | ecosystem: Environmental > Aquatic > Freshwater > Ice > Glacier... | reverse complement strand
ATTTCAGCTTTTAGTTCAAACTAAAGATTTAAGAAGAGTCACATCCAACATAGGTACTATCATCAAGTCTTAATACTTTGTACTTAAATCTTAATACCAAACTTAGGAGGAAGTAAGAAGTAAGAAGTAGAAAGTAAAAAGTACAAAGTAGGAAGTGAATTCTTCAACCATTTCAGCGTTTAGATCAAACTAAAGATTTAAGAAGAATCATATCCAACAATGGTCCTATCATCAAGTCTCAATACTTAATTCTCAATACCAAATTTATCAGCAGGCAAATCATAAATCAGTTATCTCAAATCTTAGATCATGATTTACAGGAATTTTTCTAACCTTCTCTGCTTTTGGATTCATGAGAGCAAACCACAAGGGTGGAATTGTTGAAAGTAGCATCATTGCTGGGTATCCAGCGGGTAATTCGGGACTTTCTTCCCAATGACGAAGGACTTGATATTTTCTTGAAGCTTTATAGTGATGGTCGGCGTGACGAGTGAGTTCAAAAAGCATGATGCGTCCCAAAGGATAATTTGCATTCCATGAGTGCCAGGGCATTACACGTTCGTATTTTCCTTCAGCAATGAGCTTCCTTTGCATGCCATAGTGCTCAATATAATTAATCACTTCGAGCATTAAAGCTCCTATGGTTGCAGTGCCCAAAAAGCTAAGCAGAAGCAACCATCCTCCGAAGGAGAAAATAAAGCCTAATATTGCTAATTGCAACACGGTGTAAATGAGCATGTTATTTTTGAAGCTGATAAATGAAAGCCCATTTTTCTTAAGTAGTTCCAATTGAATATGCCAAGCAGAGCGGTAGGAACCAATAATTGAACGAATTACAAAATGATATACTGTTTCGTTTAGACGCGCACTAGCAGGGTCTCTTGGCGTGGCAACATATTTATGATGTCCGCGATTGTGCTCTATGAAAAAATGCGTGTAAAAACTACTCATTAATAATCCTTGGGCTAAGAATTGCTCGAACCGAGATTTTCTGTGACCTAATTCATGCGCCGCGTTTATCCCCAGAACGCCAGAACTAATCCCAACTCCAAGGGTCAAGCCAATTAATTGCAGTGTTGAAAAATCGACTGTGTTCACCTTGTATAAAAAGAGGAGTAGAGTTCCCCAATGAATAGGAAAGCTTAACCAAAGTATATAATCAAATCGGGTTTCGGCTAGAAGTGGTTTTTCATCCGCTTCGTTCAAATTTTCTTTATTTCCAGGAATTAAATAGTCGAGCAATGGAATAATCGCAAATGCGAAAATTACTGGAAAAAAGGCCAGTTTCTCTGGGTTAAGAATGGCAAGAATTGCTGCCAAAGGGATGAAGTATGCGCTTAAATATTTTAAATTTTTCATAGACAGAATACGGCCTTAAATTTAAACAAAACATGTTTGGTCGACAAACCTCTTTAATAGTTTGGTGTTTTTTTAATTTTTAGACTTTATTTTAGCCTTTTAATTTGGGAGATGCAAAAATTTACAAAGCTTATTTTTATTCTTGTTCCTTTATCAATATTGCTTAGCGCGGGATTGCTCATTCTAAATGAAGTTGAACCACATCAAGTGCTTCCGATTCCTAGCGATACAAAGATCCTGTCTAAAGAAGAAGACGAAAGTGAAGATCTTCGTCGCAGATTAGAGTGGATAGAAAGAATTCATAAGACTGCTCCAGGCATTGATTGGAGAGCAATCGAAAAGCAGAATCGCTGGAATAAATATCAGATGAGCCTGTTTCGTGATCAGCAAAAATCGATTTCTGATTTACAAACAATTATTTCTGGGGTACTAACTGGAACATGGAATGAGAAGGGAAGTGATAATTTAGCAGGAAGAACGCGAACTGCCGATTATGACACTTCATCAAGACGTGTCTATTTGGCCTCTGATGGAGGAAACATTTGGAAAGGCAAGCTCGATGGAAGCGAATGGCAAGTTTTGAATGACCAATTAAATTTTGGTTCCATTCATCTTGTGCGTGTTATTTATAGAAATGAGCAAAGACGCATTTTAGTTGGTACTGAAGAGCGGTCGATATACTTCAGTGACGATGATGGAACAACTTGGGAAACTGCTTCAGGATTTGGCAGCTTGAGTGGAAGTGGTGAACGAATCATACGAACACAAGTAAGCGACGATTCATTACGAACTGTGTATTCAATTATAGCAGAACGCATTACGCCTTCGACTTCTCGTGTTATTTCCTTATTTAAGTCGGTCGACCTAGGAGCAACATTCACTCGTGTGCTAACATTACCTCAATCTGTTTCAGTATCGCCGAATGCGGTTGATTTATGGTGCCCGCAATACGGTTTTGCCGATCCAAGAATTATGATGAATTATCAAACTTTCAGGTTCGACGTGGGCGGAGATTCACTGGTATCGACTGGCGAATTACCAGGTCAGCCCGGAGGTTACGCAATCTTAACGGGCTATTTAGCTCCAGATGGAAATGTATTTGAGTATGCTTACATTAATGAAAATATTTATCGCTCTGCGGATGGAGGAAATCAATGGACATTCAGAAATAATATCGCAAAATCTCCATTTTTTAAAACCAGTTTTAGTAGTTCAGTTTCTACGGTTGATAAGCTGTTCTTTGGAGATATTGAATGTCACCGAAGCGAAAATGGAGGAACGGCTTGGACGCGAATCAACCCTTGGACTGATTACTATCAAAATACTTTATCGAAATTACATGCTGACATTCCCTCAGTAAATGGTTTGTTGAATGAGAATGGGAATGAATTTTTTCTAATCAATACTGATGGAGGAACCTATTACTCTCAAACCGGAGTGCAAGTGACTAATATCTCAGTGCAAGGCTTGAGGGTTTCTCAATATTACTCAAGCCTAACCTCGGTCTTTGATACCAATTGGGTGCATTTAGGGTCTCAAGATCAAGGTTACCAGCGGGAGTTTCCTGATAATGGTGGATTATTAACTCCTGAGCAAGTTGTTAGCGGAGATTACGGACATATTGTTAGTGGCGATGACGGAAGCAGTATTTGGATGGTTTACCCTGGATTTGCCATTTTTTATCCTGATGCTGGAGGTCTAAGTGATATTACTTGGGATTTCGATGGGAATAATGCATTCTGGATTCCGCCTTTAATGGCCGATCCTGAGTTTGAAAGTATCTGTTACATGGCTAATGGTGCACGCATTACAAAAATGACTGCATCAGGAGGAAATATCAATACGGTAAACTTGCCAATCATTTTTCAGGGTGCCGTGTCTGCGATGGCTTTTTCTAAGGTAAATTTCAATTATTGGTACGTATTAACTGAAACTGGCAAATTTTATCGATCTACAGACAGAGGTGATTCATGGACTATAGCTAATGTGAGCAATGCTCCTGAAGGGCAATATTTATATGGAGCGTGTATTTATCCTTCAAGAAACACCTTGGGTGAAGTCATGATTGCTGGAAGTGGATATTCTAATGCTCCGGTTTATAAGTCATTTGATAATGGAGTTTCCTTCACTCCATACGCTCAAGGATTGCCGTCTACCTTAGTTTTCAGATTAGCAGGAACTCCAATAGATGAATATATTTTTGCAGCTACCGAGGCTGGACCATACGTATTATCAAAGGAAACGGGAGAATGGCATGAATTAGGCGTTGGAATTGCCCCAGATCAAACCTATTGGTCGGTAGAATATATTGACCAAATGAAAGTTGCTCGTTTTGTAACTTATGGTCGTGGTGCATGGGATTTCCGGATTGCCTCGCCACTCTCAATTAACAAAGTTGAACAAGCTAGTTTTGAAGTTTGGCCAAATCCTGCGACCGATTTTGTACAATTCAAAACCGATTTTAAAGGCAGTGTAAATGCGAGCATACACGCAATGAACGGTAAACAAATCATAGGGGATTTCAAAATAGCATCAAGCGGAACAATTGACCTTCATGGAATTCCATCAGGAATATATATTGTTCAGTTAAATAATGGAAGTCGCAAAATCAATAAGAAAATCGTCATTACGCGATAAGATTATTCATCCGTGCAATCGAATGTACCTCCTAAAAGCGCACCCGAATTTCTTGCCCTATCTTTCGCCTTTTCTATATCTGCAGAATTTCCGCATGTTTTAACCTCACTTATGATAGCATTTCCAGCAGAATCATATGAGTTACAGGTTGTGCATTTTTTGCAACTGTAACAAAAAGTAATGCTTCCAAAGGCGATGAAATAAATTAGTTTCCGCATTAGTCTCTAGTACATTTTAAGGTTAAACTATCTTCTAAGTTCGCTCGGTAGCTAAGTTCTTGTACATCAAGCGTTTGCTTTCTTCCGCAAGATTCAGGATACGTGTAGTCAACTGCTCCGCTGGAGGTTACGGTTGATACGCAAGTCATGCATTTTTTGCAAGAATAGAAATTTAAAAATAAAATTGTAATTGAAAATGACATTAAAGTCTTGGTAATCAAGTTTTTAGAATAAATCATAGTTTATTATTTCAACCTCAAACATAAATAAAATTTGGTTTTTATCCATTAGATATTACTTTTGCCTGAGTTTTAAAACCAAAACAAATCAAAAAATGAAAAAAGTTCTTGTTGCTGTTGCAGTAGTTGCGTTCTTCGCATCTTGCAAAAAAGATTACACATGTACATGTTCTATCTTTGGTATTTCAACTGTAGTTGATTATAATGGTTTAAGTAGTTCAGAAGCAGATACTGCTAAAGCTGCTTGTACTAATGGTGGTCTTTGTACTTGGGCTGAGAAGTGATTCTTAGTTTAATCATATTAAGCTGACCTTTGTGTCAGCTTTTTTTTTATCCCTAACTCAATGAATTTAGTTTTAAGATTATTAAGTGCAGCATTAATGATTGCTGCTGGTTGGTTCGCGAGTGAAAACGCAGAATACCTTGAATATGTTGTAGTTGATGCCAACTGGTCTTCTTGGGGCTTAAGCTCATATATCAGTCGCATTTTAACTGGTTCAAGCATTGTTTTAGGTGGTCTCTTAATTTTTTTGCCGGGTAAAAAGAATTTTATAATTGTTTCCTCGATTGCACTGGCTTTTGGATTTTTGGTTTTATCCATCTTGCAGCCTATCAGTCTAGATCTTACCCGATGCTATGTGTGTCTGGCTGAAGTTGAGAAGATTAGTCGCTATCAGGGTATATTTATTTGGTCCGTTGTTTTGATGCTGCTGACGGGTGTTTATTTAACCAGAGCCAAAGCGAAATCACTGCTTCCAACATGGACGGCATGGGTTCTTTTTGTAGGTCTTATGTCTATCCCTTTTATCTTAAACTATCCTGCCGAATGGGCGATTTACGGCGAAGAAGGAGAAATGGCAATTGATCGCGATTTAAATTTGGAAAGATTAGATACAATTTCCTTCGATGGCGGGAATTTCAATTATGATGGTTCGATGTGGGAAAAACCGCAGCTATTGGTTTTAGCCAGTCTATCTTGTCCATTCTGTAATAGAGCAGCATATAAGATGCATGTGCTTAGAAAACAGAATCCTGATTTCCCGGTGATGATGCTCTTAACAGGAGATACAATGTCGTTAGAGGTTTTTGTACGCCGCTCAAACTTAGAAAATGTTCCTTACCAACTCATGCATGGTCTTGTATTTAACGATCTATGCGAAGGGCGTGTTCCTAGATTATTTGTTGTTAAGGAAGGTATAGCAGTTAAAGAACTAACATACTGGGCCGTAAAGCCTGAAACAATGAATTTGGATTAGCTCTTTTTATTTTGAATAGTTTGTTTCGGTATATTTGGAAAATATCACTGTACTAAATAGCTATTCGTGAAAAGAATTATTGACATTTTACCTCATTATAAGGCAAATTACAATCGTGCTGATGTACTTGTAAAAAAAGTAGATGGAGCCTGGGTTTCTCTCGGAGTTGATGATTTCATTAAATCTGTAGATGAATTAAGCTATGGTTTGATGGATGCTGGCATTGGTCCTGATGATAAAGTAGCAATAATCTCCAACAACTGCCCAGAATGGAATATTGCAGATTTTGCTATTGCTCAGATTGGGGCTGTGAGTGTTCCAGTTTATCCTACAATGACTGCTTCAGACACTGAATTTATTTTGAAGGATTCAGATGTTAAAATAGCATTTGTTTATGATTTAGAGCTTTACGATAAAGTTCAGGGAGTTAGAAAAGCGTGTCCCGAGTTAAAAGAAATATACAGTTTCAAGAAACTTGTTGGAAAATCACATTGGTCTGAAATTAGGCAAACGGGGGCATCTAAACCACAAGCAGATAAGTTACAAGGGTATAAGGATGCAATTAAGCCAGATCAACTCCTTACACTTATCTATACTTCTGGGACTACTGGTACTCCGAAGGGTGTCATGTTATCGCACAATAATTTAATTACGAATGTTATTGCAGCAGGCGAAGTTTGCCCGGTAACAAATGAGCATAAAGTATTAAGCTTTCTTCCGCTTTCGCATATTTTCGAGCGGATGCTTGTGTATTTATATTTGTATGTTGGCGCTGGAATTTATTATGCCGAAAGCTTAGAAACCATTGGTGACAACCTGAAGGAGGTAAAGCCTTTCGCATTTTCAACAGTGCCTAGGTTGCTTGAAAAGGTATATGATAAGATTGTTGCAAAAGGAAATGAGCTTACAGGAATAAAGAGAGCTCTGTTCTATTGGGCGCTCGAATTGGGACATAAATATGAATTAGATGGTGCCAATGGTGCTTGGTATGAACTTCAACTCAAATTGGCTAACAAGTTAATTTTTAGCAAGTGGCGTGAAGCTTTAGGTGGGCAAATCGGCGTGATTGTTTCTGGTTCAGCAGCATTGCAACCAAGATTGGCTCGAGTATTTACTGCTGCACAAATTAATGTGTTAGAAGGTTATGGATTAACGGAAACCTCACCTGTTGTAACGGTGAATCGCTTAGATAAAGGAATGAGAGCTTTCGGCTCGGTGGGTCCAGTTATTCGAGATGTTGAAGTGAAAATTGCGGAGGATGGAGAAATTCTCACCAAAGGCCCTAATCTCATGCTTGGTTACTACAAAAGACCTGATTTGACTGCTGAAGTCATTGTTGATGGATGGTTTCACACGGGTGATATTGGCGTTTTGGATGGCAAACTTCTCAGAATTACTGATCGCAAGAAGGAGATGTTTAAGACATCCGGCGGAAAATATATCGCACCGCAAGTGATGGAAAATAAATTCAAAGAATCAATATTTATCGAACAAATTATTGTGGTTGGGGAAAATAAAAAGCATCCTTCTGCATTGATCGTTCCTAATTTTGTAGCGTTAAAGGACTGGGCTGCTAAAAATGATGTAAGTTCCGACTCAAATAAAGCACTGTGTTCTAACGAGAAAGTTATTGCTTTAATTCAAGGGGAGTGTAATAAACTCAATGTTAGTTTTAGCAATTATGAAATGATTAAGAAGTTTAAACTATTACCGGCAGAATGGTCGGTAACAACAGGTGAGCTCACTCCTAAATTATCATTAAAACGAAGAGTAATACACGTTCAATTTGCGAAGGAAATCGAGGCATTTTACGAATAATTACTGGACTCTTTTCAAGCTAATTTCTCTGACTGGAGAAATGATGAGCGGAACTTTCTCAATGTGTACGGAGCTGGTATCCAATCCAAAAGCATTTTCTTCGGTTAAACTCATGTGTTTCAGCATAAAATAAATGTCCAAAACAATTTTTTCGTAAAATGGAAGGTCATTCTCATTTGAGAGGAACTTCTCAAGTACGATAAACCTAAAATCTCCGATTACCTGATTCCGATTGAGTGATTCGTAACGTGAAACAATATCAACCTCTTTACACTTAACGAGATCCTGAACTACTTTTCTAAACATTAGGTTTATTCGAGGTGGTACTCTAAAACCTAGGTAAAAGTCTATCCTTATGATGGCGTCGTGAGCAATCTCTGTCACTTTGTAATCCATCCTATATGGCTCATCAACCACATCCACATGCAAGAACCAATATATGTCTGCACGTTTAGGTTGTTTTTGAAGGATTGAATAGATAATTTTAGATTCAACTTGGTTGTCATAATTGGCGCTTGTGAGAAAGACCAAGTTTGTAGCATATTTTGGAATGCTTAAATCAGCCTTAAGCTCAACCATTAAATCTGTATAGTCTGTCAAGTGCACAAATTCAACGTAACTATTTCGGATTTTACGCGCATCGTACCAAACCCACATTATCAAGGCAATTATCGTGGCCATGAGCAAAGAAATCCAACCACCTTCAGGAATCTTCTCAATATTAGCCGAAAAGAAAGAGAGTTCCACAATTGAGTATACAATTATAAAAGCACCAATCACTAGTTTATGGTATCGTTTCAAACTCATGTAAAAAACGAGTAGCGTTGACGACATCATCATTCCTATAATTATCGTTAAACCATAAGCCGCTTCCATGTTGCCTGAATTTTGGAAATAGAGAACAACTGCTGAACAACCCAGGAATAACAACCAATTTATTGAAGGTATATACAATTGACCTTTCATTTCGGAAGGATAAGAGATCCGAACTTTTGGCCAAAGGTTAAGTCGAATCGCCTCATTTATCAATGTGAAAGAACCAGAAATGAGAGCCTGACTTGCAACAACTGTTGCGATGGTTGAAATAGCAAATCCCGCCAGGAAAAACCATTCAGGCATAATTTCATAGAAAGGATTATCACCATTGAGCAATTGACCTTCAGACTTTAGGAGCCAAGCTGCTTGTCCAAAATAATTCAGTAACAAGGCAGTTTTAACAAACACCCATGTTACTCGAATATTTTTTCTTCCGCAATGACCTAAGTCAGAATACAAAGCCTCTGCGCCAGTTGTGCAAAGGAAGACCGCCCCTAGAATCAAAAATCCCTGCGGATAGTTTACTAAGAGGTTGTATGCATAAGCTGGGTTGATAGCTTTAAAAACAGAGACGTCACTTACAATTTGGTTGAGCCCCAAAATAGCCAGCATAGAAAACCATAAAAGCATTACTGGTCCAAAGAATTTACCAATAGACTTGGTTCCAAATTGCTGAATTGCGAAAAGAGCAAACAAGATTCCCAGAATGATGGGGATTGTATTAATAGTTGGATAGCGTTCAGTTAAACCTTCAATGGCAGAAGAAACGGAAATTGCTGGAGTGATGATTCCCTCACCGAGCAGGGCAGCTCCACCAATAATAGCCGGAAATAGGAGCCATTTTACTTTGGTTCGTCTTACGAGCGCATACAATGCGAAGATTCCTCCTTCACCTTTATTATCTGCCCTTAAAGTGAGAACGATATACTTTATGGTAGTTTGAAGTGTGAGCGTCCAAAATATGCAGGAAATACCCCCAAGAATTAGGTCACTTGTTATGATGCGGTTTCCTACAATAGCGCGCATAACATACAGCGGGGATGTTCCTATATCTCCATAAATAATTCCGAGCGTAATGATTAGTCCAGCTAAACTAACCTTGTTAAGGTGCGTGTGATGATGGCTCGTATCGCCCATTTTATGGTTGTGCTTGATTTGGTATGAGGACTTCCTCAAATTGTCTGAGAGAAATCATTTTACGATAGCCTATTGGTTAAGAAAAGCAAAAGTACAAGTTTGATTGGTTTGCCAAGAAATTAGCTTAAATCTTCAACGCAAGCGTAATGTTAAGGTAACATTGGTGATTTTTTTTTCTTGTGAAGCAAATGTTAATTAATGTAAAAAACACATAATCAATTATATATGAATTATCAATATTCTAATGTTAATTTAATGTTATGTAAATATGATTCTAAGTTGAATTTTATGTAACTTTGCACTTACAAAAGGAGTTAACACACCATTAAAGATTTGTGAGATGAAAAATTTGCTTTTAATTGTACTTGTTTTTGTATCAGTGTCAGTTGTGGCGCAGCAAAAAGAATTACGTACTTTCTTTGATAATGGCACTGTTAAAAGTGTTTATATATATTCATCATCAGAAAACTATCACGTAACAAATTATTTCACGAACGGCAAAGTGATGGAGACTGGTCAATTCGTGAATGGCAAGATGGATGGAGTTTGGACTTCTTTCAACGAGCAAGCTGTTCAAACTGGAGAAGCCACCTATTCTGAGGGAGTAAAAACAGGAGATTGGAAAATATTTGATGCTTCTGGAGCTATTCGTTACAAAATAACATACGCTAATAACAGAATTGTAACTGCAACTAATTTTGATCAAGCTGGCAAATTGGTAGCAGAATCTCATTCTCGTTAAGGGTAAAAAACATAAAGAAAGCCTCTGGGGAAACTCAGGGGCTTTTTTCGTTTAATAATAGGCTTGTCGACCGTTTTGAATTTCTACCTTTGGGCGTCAAAAAAAATCAACTATGAAGATTCATAATTTTAGCGCTGGACCTGGAATACTTCCAAAAGAGGTTTTGCAAAAAGCGGGCGATGCATGCGTAGATTTCAATGGTAGTGGTCTTTCTATTTTAGAAGTTTCTCACCGCGGTAAGAATATTATCGAAGTGTTTGATCAAGCTGCAGCACTTGTCAAGAAGTTGATGAACATAGATGATTCTTATGATGTCCTTTTTCTGCAGGGAGGTGCGAGTCTTCAATTTTCAATGGTGGCAGCAAATTTTCTGAAAAGTAGAGCTGCCTATCTCAATACAGGTGTTTGGGCAACAAAAGCAATTAAGGAGGCCAACTACTATGGTCAGGCAGAAGTGGTAGCGAGTTCAGAGGACAAAAATTTCTCTTACATTCCAAAGAATTTTGTTATTCCAACGGATGCAGATTATTTCCATTACACGAGTAATAATACCATTTATGGAACCCAATTGAAACATGTTCCAAATTCCTCAATTCCGTTAGTGTGCGATATGTCTTCGGATATATTTTCCCATCAAATTGATGCAAACAAGTTCTCGTTAATCTATGCAGGAGTGCAAAAGAATATGGGACCGGCCGGTGCAACAATGGTTATTGTAAAGAAGGATTTACTTTCAAACATTGTGAGAAAATTGCCTTCAATGATGAATTACAAGGTTCACGCAGAAGCTGAATCAATGTTCAACACGCCTCCAGTATTTGCAGTATTTGTTTCGATGCTGACTTTGCAGTGGCTCGATTCAAATGGTGGTGTTGCTTGGGCTGAGTCGAGAAATCGTGCAAAAGCAGAATTGTTCTACAATGAACTTGATAGAAATTCTCAATTCGTAGGTACTGTCGATAAAGAAGATCGGTCTTGGATGAATGCTAATTTTGTAATGAAAGATAGCAACAAAGAAATAGTATTTAAAACTATGCTTAAAGAGGCTGCTATTTCTGGACTAGATGGTCACCGTTCTGTTGGAGGATTTCGCGCTTCTATGTACAATGCAATGGAAATCGAAAGCGTCCAAACGTTAGTAGAGGTTATGAGTCAATTTGAACAAAAACACGCATAATAAAATATGAAAAGAGTATTAGCAAACGATGGCATCGACCAAGCCGGAAAAGCACTATTAGAAAATGCAGGCTTCTTTGTAGAAACTAAAAAAGCAGCCGAAGGTCACCTTATTGAAACAATTAATAATGGAGATTATGATGTGCTTTTAGTTCGCAGCGCCACTAAAGTAACAGCAAATGTAATTGGCTCTTGCCCTAATCTAAGACTAATCGGTAGAGCTGGTGTTGGTTTAGACAACATCGATTTGGCAGCTGCTAAAGAAAAGCATCTAAAGGTTGTAAATACACCTGCAGCTTCTTCGCAATCGGTTGCAGAACTTGTGTTAGCACATCTATTTTCTGGTACACGTTCTCTTCAAGATTCTAATAATCAAATGAGGAAAGAAGGCGCTAACTTCAATGAACTAAAAAAGAAGTACGGTTCTGGAATTGAACTTCGTGGTAAAACACTCGGTGTCATTGGCTTTGGTCGAATTGGTCAGTCTCTGGCAAGAATGGCTGCCGGTATGGGTATGAATATTATTGCGTCAGATCCATTTATTACGGAAGCTATTTTGCACATTGAAATTCCTATAAATAAAAGTGTTGTCGAAGTTAAAATCAAGACAGTTCCACTGAATGATGTGTTAATGTTAAGCGACTTTATCAGCTTGCATGTTCCCGGTAAAGTCAATGGAAAAGCACTGATTGGTGAAGCTGAACTAAGCCTATTAAAACCAGGTGTTGGAATCGTTAATGCTTCACGTGGTGGAGTTATCGACGAAGATGCTTTGTTGCATGCTCTAGATAGAGGTAAAATTGGTTTTGCTGGTCTTGATGTATTTGAAGGAGAACCATCTCCTCGAAGTGAATTGCTTCTGCATCCAAGAATTTCTGTGAGTCCTCATATTGGAGCAGCCACGCAGGAAGCACAAGCTCGTATTGGAATAGAAATGGCAGAGCAGATCATTGCATTTTTTGCTGCATAGTTGATAGGATGGCAGTTTTGCACCCTTTCAAAGGTATTCTTCCAGCGCTGAGCCAGGTGAATGAAGTTGTGTCACGTCCATTCGACTCATACACAATGAAGCAGGTTGAATCCGTCATTAAAAAGACGCCAAATTCATTCTTGTCGATTATCAAGCCCGAACTAGAGCAGGGTAAACGAACGAAACCTGACAACCCTGAAGCCCAAAGGGAAAGCAGAAAAAAATTCCAAGCTTTTGTGAATGATGGTGTTCTTGAAACTTCTTCAAAAGAGGTATACTATGTATATCGACAAATGAGGCCTGATTATACATACACCGGAATTTTAGCCACTATTTCCGCCTCTAATTACCATAACGGAACCATCAAAATTCATGAGCAAACACTTCAAAAGAAAGAAGAAAAACTTAAGGATTATTTAAGGGTTGTTGGGATAAATGCCGAGCCTGTAATGTTCACCTATCCTCATGTTCATGCAATTGATGAGCTTGTTAACTCCATTGCCAACCAAAAGCCTTATGCCGATTTCGAAATGGAAGGAAAAAGGCACCTTTTGTGGGAAGTGAATGATGATACGTTGATTTCTGAAATTAAGCACCAATTTGAAGGAGTTGAACGTGTTTATGTGGCAGATGGTCATCATCGCTCAGCTTCATCTGTTCTGCTTAGCGAAGAGCTTGCAAAAGAAAAGAATGACTACTCAGATAATGCTCCCTGGTCGAAATTTCTAGGTGTATTTTTTCCAGATCATAACATGCAATTACTTGAGTTTAATCGCTTGGTGAAAGGATTAGATGTTGTTGATTCATTGGATATTCTTCAAAAGTTAAGTTCTGATTTTGATGTACAATTAGTGCATGAAGACTTCTACCAGCCACATGCTCCTTTAGAATTTTCCTTATACGTCGATCATCAATGGTATAGCTTGAAATTGAAGCATTCTCAAATAAATGATCAATTATCTGAAAAACTCGATGCGATCCTATTAACCCAACGAATCTTAAGTCCGCTTTTTGGAATTGAAGACCTTAGAAATGATGATCGAGTGGGTTTTATATCTGGTTTAAAAGGGCCTGCTGAACTTAAGCGATTAGTTGATAACGGTGCTTATCAATTGGCGTTTGGACTCTTTCCTGTTCGCATGGAGCAGTTTTTCGAATTCAGTGACAAAGGCAGGATTATGCCTCCTAAAACAACTTGGTTCGAACCTAAATTATTGAATGGTTTAGTCATTTACGATATTTATCCAGATCAGCATTCATGAGTATTTCCTCCAATTTAATACAGCTAAATCAGAGCATTCCTGGTAACGTAACCTTGGTTGCAGTTTCAAAGACACACCCTGTTCAAGCGATTTCTGAAGCTTATCAATGTGGTCAAAGGGTTTTTGGAGAAAACAGAGTTCAGGAATTGGACGAAAAGCACGCACAATTACCTGCCGATATATCGTGGCATTTAATCGGGCATCTGCAAAAGAATAAAGTCAAGTATATTGCTCCCTATGTGTCAATGATTCACTCCGTTGATGATCTTGAACTGTTAAAGGTTATTCAAAAGGAAGCTCAAAAAAACGACCGAATTATCGATTGTTTGATCCAAATCCACATTGCTGATGAAGAAAGCAAATTTGGATTCTCACACAGCGAAGCGGATGCCTTTTTTGGTTCTATTAATGATGCAGATTATCCAAACGTGTGTATTCGCGGATTAATGGGAATGGCAACCTTTACTGAGAATCAACAGCAAGTTGAAGCTGAGTTTGAGGGCTTGAAAACATTTTTCGATAACATCCAAAGCCGCCGAAATTCGGATTCATTCAACGTTTGCTCCATGGGAATGAGCGGAGATTATCAACTCGCTATTGAAGCGGGCAGTAATATGATACGCGTTGGAAGTGCAATTTTCGGTTCAAGGTAATTAATGAGCAATAATTAATCGCTCAAGCCGTGTGCTTCCAAAATTGTCATTATAAACTATATAGTAAGCACCATTTGCTAATTCCTTAACTGAATTTGAGCCCTTGCATATGCCTTTCATTGCAACTTGACCATTCGGCTGAAGTACAGTAAAATCCGCATCTTCATTCACATTTGTAAACTGTATAAACTCACTTGCAGGATTTGGATAAACAGATGATACGTTGTTTTGAATTGACTCGAAACCCACACCGTTGTTCGGTACATTGTGATTGCCTGGAGTTACTGCTCCGCCAACAGGAAAGTTGTCGCTAATTTCTAATTGATCGAAAACAGTCAAATCAGTTAAGTCACCATTATACCAAGCTGGTTTTGAAAATGCTGTGGTATTTCCAAAAAAGCGAACTGCAGCATCTGGCGTTCCTGCCGATTGAGTAAGCGTTACGCCTCCATAAATTTTAGCATACTGATCTCCATTTGTCCAGCCAACAGCATCCATCAGGACAGCACCCTGAGGCAAGTCCAATACTCCATCATTATTCGTATCATAATCAACATCTTCAATGATATTAGTTGTGCTGAATACTAAGGCAAACGTGGTATTCCCATTTTCTAGATATCCGCCTGGTACTGCAAACAGCAAAGTATCTCTTTTAACGGTTGCTGAGGGCAGGTTGGGATATCCAAGAGTACTTCCAACGAAAAGTAAACCATTGCTTCCGAGAGTAATGTTTCGGAGAGGAATAGCTAAATCGCAATTTCCTGCCGATGCAGAATCTCCTTCAAATACGCACAAAAATAGTTGATTGATCGAAGATCCAGGTTCACCTTTTAATTCAATGAATTCGAATGGATCATCAGTTCCCGGAGGGTTGACAATCATTTCATTTAATAAAAGTTGAGCATTACTATTTAGCGAGAGTCCAATGAAAAGCAGAAGAGCACTTGCGAATGGATATATAGATGATTTTTGCATTATCGAATTAAAACAATTTTACCTTGAATGGTTTCGAAATAGTCGGTTTTCAGGTAATAATTTAAAACATAATAATAAACTCCTTCAGGAAGGAATTTCTTGTTTAGAGTTCCGTCCCATTTAAAGTCAAGGTTGTTTGCTTCGAAAACTTCCTCTCCCCAACGATTGAATATCATCACATTTCCTTCAGTGACAGTTTCTGAATGATAGCAGCTAAATACGTCATTTTTATCATCGCCATTTGGAGTAAATGAGCTAGGAACATACATCGTTTGAGGGATTACTTCCTTCAATTCGAAATGTGCTGTTAATGTATCAGCCGTATCTACCAAACATGCGTTAGCTTGAATACTAGAATCGTTCAATAAAATAAGTTCGTTAAGCGTCCAGTGACTGAAGAAATATGCGTCTTCTGCATTCGCGTTGAAGTTGGCTGTTTGCCCTGGGAAATAATTCACTGAATCAGGGTAAGCTTGGAACCAATTGCCATCCACCCAGATTTTTCCAGCATTAGGCGGATCGACCATCAACTTTAAGTCCCAAGTTGGAATGGGTTTGAAATGAGCAATAATCACATCATTCGTATCGACTTCAAAGTAAACATTGGCATTTGCAGAATCGGGACTGAAGCTGTGGTGGATTGATTCATACCAAACAAACTCGAAATATTGAGCAGGCGAAGCACTTAAGCTTATTGGGGTAGCTTCATTGTAAATTGCTGTGAAAGGGTAAGATGCAGGAGTGATTCCATTGATTGAGAAACTACCAGAACCAACTGGTTCTATGAGGAAAGTAATTTCATGAGTCTGAATAATTCTGAAGTGCGCAACAATACTATCTGCACTTTGGATCATAAAAGAATTCAGCGCAATGGTGCTATCTAAAGTTAAGTCACTATTGAACACTTCCCAATACCAGAACTCGTAAGCAGTAATTGGACTTGCTTCTATTTCTCCTTCAATGCCTCCAAAATAGCTGCCCGACCAAGGGTAATTTGGAATTTGTAATTCGTTAAAACGGATAGTTCCCACTCCAGCAGGTTGGACATTAAAAGCTAAATTATGTGGTCCATCTACTTCGTAACAATCGACTATTCCGTTTTCTTCGATGTATTCACAACGTCCAATAATTTGGTTTCGCATGAACGTTAAGTGCGATTGCCATTCTGCCATTGTTCCGCCCCAGCGTGCAATTTGTTGAGGCATTTCGGGTGTTATATGAGCAACAATACTATCAAAGTGAGCCAAAGCATATTCACAACCTAAGTATGTATTGATCATTTCGGCATAACGATTCACAAAACGCGTTTTGAATTCTACGTTCTCCATTAGGCGATCCACGATTTTCAAATGGCCTTCATCAGCATTGATGAGGGGTCCTAGAAAATTGGCATCTAATGCACATGGATCGGCATCAAAATTTGTTGTTGGCCAACCTGAAAAATTTTGTCCTAAATTGAAGGTGTTATCCATATCCCACAAAGAATATTTCCACTTCACATTAGGAGTTCCTCGGCCTCGCCACCACATTGAATTCCAGTTTATCCAATCGGAATTTACGCTCCATGTATTGATAACCATATAGTCTATGACACTTGCAATATCTAACCTGGTTTCGACCTGATTGTAATTTGCTTGTATTGACAGGTCGTTGCCCATGATATACGAAAACAAATCATACCAGTCGGTAGAACTACCAAAACGCACATTCAACCAGCCCCAGTAACTCAGAAGGTCTATATCTTGTTCTTCCTGATTCCAGTAGTAATCGGTATAATCAGGGTCGTTCATCTTCTCACGAATCTCATACAAGCCCCAGTATTGCCCGTTAATGTAAACTGCGCAATGATCATTTCGACGCAAATCAACCTTCATGTTAGCATTTTCAGCTAAGGATTGAATGTAGGCGTCACGCAAATGGCAACCACCGCCACTTCCAGTGGTAAACGGGTAATTATCGGAAGCGCCAGCCTTCAACATAAAACGTTGAAATTTTGTTCTTGGGGTTGTCGGGAAAATTTGATGATTAATCTCGTTGTTATATCCGTATTGATCACGCACAACAAAATCGACTCCTTTTTGAGCATACGCCCAACTATCGTTTCCGTGGGGATCTGATTCGCCGTATGCTTCAAATTGTAACGCCCCAGTAGATGTGAAATACTCAACATTTGAAGTTATTTGTCCGCCTCCGCCTCCAGAAAATAACGAAGCATATTCGTTGCTAACGAGCGAAACTACAGGTATATCATGGCTGATGTTAAATAAATAAGTGCTCGTTTCTGTAAAGCCAGCTAGCAAATTGGCAGCAGCAGGAAATGCTCGAGCTTTTATAGCTGTTGAGGTAGAAATGTTTATTGGTCCAGCGTACAGTGTGGATGTTGCACTTGGCTCGGAACCATTAACGGTATATCGAATAGTTGCACCAGGTGTGGTGCAAGCCATTGAAATTGATTGCGCTGCTGTGTAAAATCCTGCAGGAACATTAAGTGTAGGTGTTGCAACGTAATCAACAAATCCGGCTCCGTTAGCAATTCCAGCAGTCGGCGCACTAAATATTTGCCAAGTTGCTCCTCCGTTAGGTGTTCGTCCTCTCGAATGGTTTACGCGTGTTGGAAGAGATGAAAGTGAGTCTACGATTATTCCACCTTGATCTGCAAAAATGATTTTTTCGTTTTGTGTTTGGGTAAGCTTAAAGTTTGTGTGAAGTGCGAGACCTGTTGCAACGTCTCTTCCGGATGCATAAAATAATCTATATCCGTTTGCATTAATGGTTGTTCCGGCTGGTATTTGCCACTTCGTGGGATTTGAAGCTTTATCACTCAAAAAGAATCCAGAAATGTCTATAGCAGCTGCTGTTGGATTGTGAAGCTCTATCCAATCCTCGTAATTACCGAAATCATCAGCAATGATAGTCATATTGGCACAGCTATACTCATTAATTACCACTTGACCAATTGCCTTTAAAAAGGGGAAGCAAAAGAGAATATAAACAAGGAAAAATCGTAAACTTATTACCATGGTACTTTTAAGAATCCCAAAGCTAAGGAATTGTTAGCTTAAACAATCGAGATAAAATAAATATCTTACGCGTTCTTCTAGTGTTTTACAACTTTCATTTACAAGACGAACCTATGGATTCTATTGATATTTCCAAAAATATAGACCATTGGAATAAGCGTGTTGCAACCCACATGTTCAGCAAGATGTATAATTTGGATGCTTTTCTTGGTGGTAAAACCAGTTTGAATAAAACCGAATTAGAAGAGTTGGGCTCAGTGAAGGGAAAGTCACTTTGTCACCTACAGTGTCATTTCGGTCAAGACACCCTATCGTGGGCTCGGGAAGGAGCAAAAGTTACAGGATTGGATTTTTCAGATTTAGCCATAGAAGCGGCGAAAGATTTAAGTATTCAAACGGGAATTCCTGCAAAATTTGTTTGTGCCAATGTATTAGATGCCGCGAAGACGATCGATTCAAAATTTGATAGTGTATTTACTTCCTATGGAACAATTGGTTGGATACCTGAGTTGGAAACTTGGGCGAAACAAATTTATCAGTTGCTAAATCAAAACGGAGTGTTTTACATGGTCGATTTTCATCCTGTTGTTTGGATGTTCAACAACGATTTAAATGAGATAGAATATTCCTATTTCAATGTCCAAAAAATTGAAGAGACAGAAATTGGCACTTATGCTGATAAGGAAGCCGATATTGTGAGCCAATCGGTTGGTTGGAATCATCCAATTTCTGAGATCGTAAGTGCGCTTATCAACGCTGGTTTGAAGCTTGAATTTATTCATGAGTTTGGATTTACTTGGTATGATATTTTTCCTGATTTAGAACCAAGAACTGAAGGTGGTTTTGCCCATAAAAAATATGGAGAGAAAATGCCCATGATGTATTCCATCAAATGCACTAAGCTTTAAAATTCGATACTATAGCTCAAGGTTGGTATGATTCCAGTTTGTGTTGCCACTTCCATGCTTTTGCTTTCTGCACTATAATAGCGCGAGTATTCGTTTAAATGATTGGTGGCGTTTTGAATGTCAATCTTCCAAACACGTGCAGTTTTTTTGCGGTTGATTGTGTAGCTAAGGCCAAGGTCCATTCGCCAGTAATTTGAGGCTTGAGCAGCAAACGAATTAGCTAAATCGTGCACACCTTTTCCAGCAACTATGGATTCATCCAAAAGGTAAGGTGTGTAGCGTCTTCCACCGGCAACTAAAGTTCTAACGTTAATGCTCAAGGTGTTACGATCTTTGATTTTGAATTCCTTTCCCGCCAGGAAACTACCTGCATAATTTCCGTTGTAAGCGGTGTTTCGAAGAATTCCATCTGAGCCTCGGTATTTCGAATCATAGATTGAGGTTGTCAGCATCATGTACCAAGAATTACTGAAGTATTTCTCGAGGGTAAATTCGATTACATAATTTCTTCCAGTTCCTGAATTCTTCTCACGAATAGTGGTAGAACCCTCGTTTAAATTAATCAACGAATTTGCGTCTAGTGCTTCTAAATTCACTGGAACATCAAATAATAGGGTTCAATAAAAAGTCAGAAACACGTCAGATAAAAGACAAGAGGATTTTATGACGTACAAATAGTACTTCAAAATACTCTTAACGAAGCAGATGGCGTGTTGTTGGCTAAGCCAAATTCTAGAAAACAATAAAAATAATAATTTGTGATGCATACAATCTGATCAATTTCGTCAAATAATGCACAGCAAATCAAAAATTAAACGTTGTAACATTCACATAATCATAGTTTTTGGTGTTTTTAAGTGGGCCCTAGTTAAGATTTCGAATTCATTACGAAAGGACCATGGCTTTGCATTGGTTCATTCAATGATTTTCCACTCATAAAAAAAACATGCGTATATTCTCGACTGCTGTAAATAAATTTGTATTGCCATTTACAT
>Ga0209284_10003282_pt1 | contig 20199 bp, 18 predicted proteins | sample FRY03_FD_187211 | JGI IMG/M metagenome (GOLD analysis project Ga0209284, IMG submission 187211) | Freshwater microbial communities from Lake Fryxell liftoff mats and glacier meltwater in Antarctica - FRY-03 (SPAdes) (version 2) | ecosystem: Environmental > Aquatic > Freshwater > Ice > Glacier... | reverse complement strand
CGTTGTAGCGGTAGCAGAGTTGGAAACTTTTCTGGCAGCTATGCCGATTGCAGCGCCAACGCTGGTCGCCGTTGGGGCGGTGGCCGTTCTTGACCGTGTCGGAACTATCGCAATGGGGGCACAGGATGGGATGAGTATGTAGCATGACACCAATATAGCGAAATCAACCCATATAATCCATTACCAACCAGTTCTCGGAATCGACGGAAGCAATACTCCTGAAAAAGTTTTTAATCCCCTCTATGGGGTCGGAGCCTGAACTAATTTCGAGGGTTAGGTTATGCAACAATTGGCTACCTTGTTGGTGTAAAACCTTCTCAAATAATTCTTTCTTTCCACCGGGATAGGTTAGATAGAAACTACCTTTCCCGATACCCATTGCGTGGAGTAAGTCGGTCATGGAGGTAGTGTCGTAGCCTTTTTGCCAAAAAAGTAACGCCGCCTTTTCAGTTGCTTTTTGCGGATCAAAGGTTCTTGGGCGCCCAGATGAGACCGGGCGTGGAGCGGAAGGAGTTTCCTTTTGCATGGTGAAAGAGAAGTTTAGGTAGTCTCAAAAAGTGGCGATGATAGGCTACATTTTATTTGGTTGTTTAGTAACCAATTAGAGTGATTTTTACTATTATTCGTAACTTCGTTACTAAGCAACCTACAAGTAATACCTAATTTAGACCATTTATGGAAGAAAGAAGAGGCTTTTTAAAGAAACTTGGTATTGCATTTATGGGTACGGAAAGCTTGTTTTCTCAGTCTGAGGTAGCGCCAGTGAGCAGCAAACCAGACCAACGCCCCCTAATTGATCGAATGAAAGTAGCTTTTGTCATATTTAACGGCATTACTGCGCTCGACTTTATCGGGTTCTATGACCCCATTATGCGGCTCAAATCACAGGGGTATATTCCAAACCTTAGCTGGGATCTCTGCTCCTTTACCGATACCGTTCATGATAGCTTTGGGCTATCTTTAATGCCATCAAAAGTTCGTCAGTCGCTGGATTCGTACGACATGATATTCATACCTGGCGGACTGGGAACGCGTACATTACAAAATAATATAGATTTTGTTAATTGGCTAAAAACGGCACAGAATGTCCCCCAAAAAGTATCCGTTTGTACCGGTAGCTTACTGCTAGGTGCCGCCGGTTTTTTGAAAAACAGAAAAGCTACTACCAACTTTAAAGAGTACGATACCTTGATGCAATATTGTCCGGATGTATTGAAAGTAAGAATTGTGGAGGATCAGGATGTGATTACAGCCGGAGCAGTAGCATCTTCTCTCGACCTTGGTCTTTACGTTTGTGAAAAGTTGGTTGGTGCGGAGGCACGCGAGGCAATCCGGATGAACATGGATTACCCAAAGATGAAGGTGACCACCAAAAAAGTTACTAACTGAATAATGCATTTAATGTACCAACCAGGTGTGTCTGATTCATCAGGGATAATTGCCAAGAACAGCGTCCTTCCAATAGAGGACCACTACCTGACTTTGAAACCCATTCTAATCGCTTTCTGCATAGCATCCTCGGCGTAGAGCTTACGGCATCATTGGTTTTTGATCCTCCCACAAATTAAGTTAAAATCACCTCCAAGTGGGTAGTTTTGACTTCATTTGGCTTTGTTTAAGGAATATAGAACAACTGATTACAATCAGTTCAATATAAAGCATTAATAGTACATGGATGAGGAATAAAATTTTGGTTTTTCTGATAGTAGGAGGTGGTATAGCCTTCCTGACCCTTACTTCGTTACTGGGGTGGCCGGGTACTAGTAAAATAGACTTTAATACCCAAATTCGGCCTATCCTGAACGCAAATTGCACTTCGTGCCACGGGGGGGTAAAAGAACAAGGGGGGATAAGCCTTCTGTATCGAGAATCTGCCTTATTGAAAGGCAAATCTGGTAAGCCGTGCATCGTACCGGGTAGTCCCGCAGAAAGTGAACTTATCAAAAGGCTTACCCACCATGATCTTGACGAGCGGATGCCCCTGAAAGCGCCACCGTTGAGTAAGGAGCAAATTTCATTACTGGAAAAATGGGTTGAGGAAGGTGCTCAGTGGGAAACTCACTGGGCGTATGTAGCCCCCAAGCCTCAGGAAGTACCCTTTGTGTTGAGTACCTGGCCGACGGCAGATTTAGATAAGTTTGTTTATAAAAAAATGGCGGATGCAGGTATGTCTCCTTCTCCTCAGGCGGACAAAGCTACCTTACTCCGCCGCCTTACCCTCGACCTGACCGGAGTGGCCCCAACCCCGGAGGCGTATACCAATTTCATAAATAACACCTCAGACGAAGCTTACGAAAAAGCAGTAGATAGCCTGTTGGCTAGCCCCAATTACGGCGAACGCTGGACCGCCATGTGGCTTGATCTGGCCCGCTACGGAGATTCGCAGGGCTACCAGAAAGACCGGCATCGGGATATATGGCAGTACCGTGACTGGCTTATTGAAGCCTTTAATAACGATATGCCATTTGATCAGTTCACGGTTGAGCAGTTGGCCGGAGATCTTCTTCCTAAACCCACCACCGACCAACTGATTGCTACGGCCTTTAACCGGAATACCAGCACAAACGACGAAGGTGGAACTGACGACGAAGAGTTCAGAGTAGTAGCGGTACTGGATCGGGTGAATACGACCATGGAAGTGTGGCAGGGTACTACCATTGCCTGCGTGCAATGCCATAGCCATCCCTATGACCCTTTCCCACATAGAGAATACTACCAGTTGATGTCGTTTTTCAATACCACGGCGGATACTGATCTGACCAACGATTATCCCACGCTCAGAAAACTTTCTTCTATTCAGCAAACGAAATTTAACGAGGCATTTCGACAATTTGAATCCATCACCGACACTGCTTCTACGGCCTACCTGAAAGCCTGTGCCGAATTGGATGCTATAAAGCCTTCCAACACCCCCGTCATGGAGGAGCTTCCAGTAGACAGTACCCGGCGTTCTTTTATGTTTGTGCGGGGCAACTGGATGGTACACGGTAAGGAGGTTTTTCCGCAAACGCCGAAAATGCTTTCCCTGATGCCCAAAGATCTTTCGAAAGACCGACTTGGTTTGGCCCGGTGGCTGGTGAGTCCTCAGAACCCGCTAACGGCTCGGGTGATGGTCAACCGTTTTTGGGAGCAGTTGTATGGCCGTGGTTTGGTTGAGACTCTGGAAGACTTTGGTACCCAAGGCTCCAAACCTACCCACCCCAAACTACTCGATTGGCTGGCCTTACGGTTGATGAACGAGCATCAGTGGAGTATAAAAGCAATGCTGAAAGAGATGGTGATGTCGGCTACTTACCGTCAGTCTTCGGTTTTGAATGATGATTTACAAGAAAATGACCCTTACAATTTATATTTAGCCAGAGGCCCACGGGTAAGGCTATCAGCGGAGCAAATCCGGGATCAGGCACTGTCGGTTTCGGGCCTCATGACTAACAAACTATACGGACCAAGCGTAATGCCTCCCCAACCCGACGGAGTGTGGCAGGTAATCAGAAATGTGATCCGATGGCGGTCGGCTCAGGATGAGAATCGATATCGCCGGGCTATTTACACCTACTGGCGAAAATCTAGCCCTTACCCATCTTTTACGACCTTCGACGCCCCTAGTCGTGAGCTTTGCGTTTCGCGTCGGATCAGGACCAACACGCCGCTTCAGGCCCTAGTGACGCTTAACGACCCGGTGTACTTGGAAGTATCACAAGCACTGGCGTGGGAGGTAAAGCAGTCGTTAGGGTTGGCACCTCGTCAGAATATACGACAGGCTTATTTCCGACTTACGGGTCATTATCCTTCCAAACAGCGATTGGAACTATTAGTAAACTACTACCTTACCTCCATTGATTACTACCGGAAAAGTCCGGCGGATGTACGTGACTATGTAACGATGCCCTACCCAAAGACACCTCATTTGGCGGCACTATCAGCCACCACCAATGTAATGCTCAACCTCGACGAGGTAGTTACCAAAGAATAACTAGCACCCATGAAAAAGATTCTAGACGAACTCGAACATACCCAAAGGGAGACTACCACCCGCCGATTTTTCTTACAACAAAGTGTGGGGCATCTCGGGGCTATGGCCCTCGGCGGGATGATGGTGGGATGCGACGTTTTCAAAGGAAAACAGTCGAAAGATGCCATGATGAATCACCTGAGTCATTTTGCGCCGAAAGCCAAGCGGGTCATTTTTATGCACATGTCTGGGGCGCCTTCGCAGTTGGAGTTGTTCGAAAATAAGCCATTACTGCAAGATCTTGACGGTTTAGATTGCCCTAAATCGCTGCTGGAAGGAAAGCGATTTGCCTTTATCGTAGGTACCCCCAAAATGTTGGGGCCCTATGCCAAGTTTGACCGCTTTGGACAAACGGGTAGCTGGGTTTCCAACCACTTTCCCTATTTTCAGCAGGTTGTTGATGAGGTTACCTTTCTGAGGGCCATGCATACCGATGAGTTTAACCACGCTCCGGCTCAGCTTTTTATGCATACAGGAAGTCCGCGGACGGGGAGACCAAGTTTTGGGTCGTGGGTAACGTATGGTTTGGGTTCAGAAAATGAAAATTTGCCGGGTTTCATCGTTCTGGCGTCGGGTGATGCTATCCCGAGTGCTGGCAAGAGTATCTGGGGTAGTGGTTTTCTTCCTTCCCAGTACCAGGGAGTACAATGCCGGTCGGAGGGTGATCCTGTGTTATACATCGGCGATCCGAAGGGGATGCCTCGTGACCTGAAAAAATCAGCGATTCAAACGATATCCGAACTTAACCGGGTTCAGCACGAAGAAATAGGGGATCCCGAAATAATGGCCCGGATTGAACAGTACGAACTTGCCTTCCGAATGCAAACCACGGTACCCGATGCCATGGATATTACGAAAGAACCTGACTATATCCATCAACTATACGGAACCACTCCCGGCCAAAATTCCTACGCCAATAATTGTCTATTGGCCCGACGACTCGCCGAACGAGGGGTACGTTTTATTCAATTATACCATGCCGACTGGGATACCCACGGTAGTAGTCAAAACGAAGCGCTTGAAATAGGATTTGTAAATCGCTGCAAGGAAACGGATCAGGCTACGACGGCCTTATTATTAGATTTGAAGCAACGTGGAATGCTGGATGATACCTTGCTGGTGTGGGGAGGGGAGTTTGGTCGTACACCAATGGCGGAGAACCGGGGCGGCAAAAAAGCGCCTTTCCGAGGACGTGATCACCACAAAGAGGCCTTTACCATGTGGGTAGCTGGTGGTGGAGTCAAAAAAGGTTTTAGCTTTGGAGAAACCGACGAAATCGGTTACTACGGAGTAAAAGACCGCGTTCATATTCATGATTTACAAGCTACCATACTGCACCAATTGGGCTTTGATCACGAAAAACTAACCTACCCTTTCCAAGGTCGGAACTTCCGGTTAACCGACGTCCACGGGAAAGTAGTAAACCAGATTCTGACCTGATTTTCGTTTGTTACAATCAAAGGGAATATAGTAAAATGCGTATTCGATCTGCTTTATATTTTATTTAGGACTTATTCAACCTCTCCATGGAACAAAATTCTTCCCGCCGAAATTTTGTCAAAACGTCAGCGCTGACCGCAGCAGCTGCTTTGACCTTTAAGCCCTTTTATATTCTTCACGCGAAGCCCAAAGCCGACGGTGAAATTATTGGCCATGGATCGCACCGGTATCGGGTGCAACATTCCTGGGGCAATCTGGACTCCTCAAAGTTTCCTATCAACAACTGCCACGAGATGGTTCAGGATAGTAAAGGCCGACTCCTGATGATTGGTGATGAGGTAAAGAATAACATTTTGGTGTATGATCGATCCGGTAAGCTCCTTGATAGTTGGGGACATGAGTACCCAGGTGGTCACGGCCTCACGCTCTGGAACGCCAACGGGGAGGAGTTTTTGTTTATCTGTGATCCTAATCAGGGAAAGGTAGTCAAAACGGACATGACCGGAAAGGTGCTACTGACCATCGAGCACCCGTCAAAAGTAGGAGCTTATAAACCCGAGATGAACTTCAAACCCACCGAAACAGCTATTGGTCCGGACGGCACCATTTATATTGCGGATGGTTACGGCTCGCAATGGATACTTCGGTATACCATGAATGGCGAATACATTGATAAATTTGGCGGGCCGGGTGACGAGGAACATCAATTTGCTACCGCCCACGGGGTAGCCATCGATGCCCGCGATAAGGCCAATCCAACCTTGCTCGTTACATCCCGGGTGCATAATTCTTTTAAGCGTTTTACCCTCCACGGGAAGTACCTTTCATCGATCTTTTTACCCGGTGCATTCGTGTGCCGACCGGTCCTGAATGACGATAATATTTATGCGGGTGTGTGCTGGTCAAGATTGAAATATCTCAACCAAACGCCCAACTCTGGTTTCGTAACGATCCTTGATAAGAACGATAAAGTCATTTCGAATCCGGGCGGTACCAAACCAGAATATCGTAACGGTCAGCTGCAACTTATGGTGCAGGATTACCACCAGCTAATGCACTGCCACGATGTATGCATCGACAACGAGAAGAACATTTATATTTGCCAGTGGAATGCCAAGAAAACCTATCCGATCAAATTAGAGCGGGTTTAAAAAAGTCTTTGTGGAGTGGGAAGCCTGATGCCTTGTTGCCTCGGGCTTCCCTTTTTTATGGATAACTTGTCGATTTGGTGAAATAAAAGTGTAGATTTCATCCCAAAAAGTGTTGATTTCGCCGTTTTGGATTATTATGGTACACAACTAGCTTCTAAATTCGATGATATTAAAGTTGCGCACTAATAGTCTGTGGTATGAACAAAGATTTAGATTCCAAGTGGTCATTGAAGAAAACGGACTCTAGGGTTCTCGTGGCAAAGTCGGAGCCTTTCACCTGTGAGGTGCTGGGGAGCCTACTGAAAAGTGAAGGGTTTGATGTGGTGGGAAGAGCATCCCAGCTCGACGATTTGATCAGTAAAATACAGACTAAAAAACCAACTTGTGTCATCACCGAAGTAGGCCTCATAGGTGACGCTTCACGATTGATAAGCGCACTGAGTGAATTAAAGAAAGTACCCAAAGTGGTGCTGTATGTAAACACGCACGATACCCGGGATATTTCCAAAGTACTGGAAGCAAAGTTTAGCGCCTACTTGCACGCCGAAGATCAACTTGAAGAGTTGTATCGTTGCTTGCAGTCGACCCATAAAGAAACAACCTACTACAGTAGCTGTTTCAAGGACTTGATTCGTGAGCTTGGTATCACCGAGGCAGACAGCGAAACAATTAAAATTATTGAGTCTTTAACCAAGCGGGAGCGGGAGGTGCTGTACTACCTCACCAAGGGTCTTACCGGGCATGAGGTAGCTGCTCAGCTAAGTATGAGTTACAGAACACTGGCCAATCATAAACAAAACATAACCCAGAAATTCGCCTTGGATAGTGGACGCCAACTACTACGTCATGGTCTTCGGATTAGTGGTTTTCTTACCGATCCAAGAGTGGAGAGGTAGAGCTTATAAATTCAGTAGTATAAGGCTTACTGGTGGAGCGATTATTTTCCAGGGCCTCTTTGAAACTTTGCATACGGGCCCGGGGCATGATGAGTTGTTTACCGGGTAGTTTGCTACTGGAAAGCACATATTTACCCTTTTCCCAATAAGCATAGCTTTCGAAAAAGTCGAGGTTAAGGATGTAGTTTCGGTTACCTCTGAAAAAGTACTTGGGGTCCAGCTCGTTTTCTAATTCTGCCAGTGATTTTGAGATAGTGTACCTTCCCTTGCTGTGCTCCACGAAATATTCCCCGGTGACGGTCTCGAATAGAAAGCATTCCTTCACGTTGAGCAGGGTATCTCCACTGCTGAGTTTTGCTTCTATCACCTGCGTGTAATTTCGGGGCGTACCCGAGGCAAACGAGGCAAAAGCACTGAAAACCGAATCATTGGAGGAAGATGCTTTTTTCAGATTTTGAAGAAAATCAAGAATTAACGAAGTATTAAGCAAAATATACCCTAGTAGTAACACAAACGGAGTATAACTGATGTAACCTTCAAAGGTATATAAGTAAACAAAGTATTGACTTTTGTAGCGTTCGAGATCGTAGTAAGGGAATTCACGAAGAAAGTACCGGGTGTGCAGCGTAATTGGGATAAAGAAAAAATAGGATAGCAGTAAAACAGGAAGAAATGAAAGCTCGTACCTGACAATTGACTTGGTGGTCAGAGCTAGTTCGTGGAACTTGAAAAATACATGAAATTTATCAAGAAGTACAACAATGATGTACAGGGTTATGAGTTCAGGGACGTAAAGCCCGAAAAACCAATTGAGTACGTAGGAAAGTAATCCAGTAGAATACTTGTAGGCCGAAAGCCGAAAATCAGGATTAATGGCCCAACTTAGCAACTCATAAAGTAGTACAATAATAAAAAGAATAGTAACTCCATTGAATGGCTTTTTCAGGAAGGAACGATTCAGTTCAAGGGTCTTCATTGGCTTTAATCAAGGTTTATAGGTATTTCAATGGCTAACGTAAATCTTAAATTATGTAGACTCCTCTACTATTTCACAAAAAAACTAGTAATTAATGACTACTTCCTAAACCAAATATAGGCAATTATACGGATTATTTTGAGTTGATACTCGTCCTACCTTTGTAGACGAAGGTTGTGCACAGAATACTTTCCGAGTCCAAAAAGCTCACCAGCGTGCACGGTCGTTTTATTTTTCTCAAAACTTTAAAAATTACTATCATGAAGAAGTTCGAAATTAAGTCTACTGGATCATTGACTAATTACATCAAAGATAACACCATTAAGGCCAAAGGTGAAATCACCGCGTTTGTGGTAGATAAAGAATGGAAGGGCAACTCTTGCTTTGGAATTACGCTACCCGAGCGCTCAGTGGACGTATCGCTTTCACTGTAATAAATTTTTCGCCAAAAGTTGAATGTAATGAAATCAAGATCACTTACATCTTATCGCCAGGTAGCTCAGGAATGTATAGACTCCTTTGACAGAGTGAATATGCGCAAAGAAGAAGGCTACTGCGTACGGTCGGGGCTATTTTCTGCAAACCTGACCAATTTTCTGCCAGAAATTCCTGAGAAAGATCATGAAGATCTATACCTTGGTATGATCAGGAATCTGGCTCTTGAAAAGTTTGATCGACAGTTAATGCATCTGAGTGACGTATCGGCATTGGAAGGTGACTTGTCTCTCATTAATAATCCAAAAAAGCCCTTTATTTTTTGCACTTTTCATATCGGGTCTTACCGACTGATCGCAAATGTGCTACTACGTAAAGGCTACCAATTTTCTACTCTGGTTCGTCAGGAGGTGTTTGAGTCGCAACAAGCGGAATTTAAAAGCTATTGCGATGGTATGTACGATCACTTCAAGACTCCCAGTAAAGTTAATATCCTTAATGCTGAGGACCCCCGGGTACTACTGCAAATGACGCGGGAATTGCAGGCCGGCCGCTCCATCCTTGTTTACATTGACGGAGACACCGGTTCGGGAGAAGACCATAAGACTACCGTAGATTTCCTTAATCAACAGGTAAGAGTTCGTAAAGGTATTCCGTATGCTAGTTTTCTCTCAGGAGTTCCTATATTGCCGATCGTACAATATCGGAAAGATAACCTGCAAAATGTATTGCGCGTTGGAAAACCGATTATGGCAGAAAAAACTGAAACCCGCGAAGAGTTCAGTCAACGTTCGCTGAGTAGTATCTACAAGTATTTTGGAAGGTATATTGAAAAATACACCAATCAATGGGAAGGATGGTGCTATATTCATAACTCCATGGTTATTAAACCACAGCAGGTAGCGGCTCAGCCCGAAAGCACTACTATGAGTAAAAGAAAAACGTATCGTTTTAATCAAAGCCGATACCGGATTTTTGAATTGGAAAGTAATTATCTGTTATTCGACCGTGCTGCTTACGAAACGTACGAAATTACTGCTGATATGAAAAAGTACCTTTCGGCGCCGGTTGTGAAAAATCCAAGCAAGACATTAGGAGAAGGTATCTTCGGTGAATTATTGACCCGTAATATCCTGATCTAAGCCACTTAGGTGGCAATATTTAAGATTTTAGTGTGTGTATAGTATGGCAAAACTCCTGTCCCTTGGACGGGAGTTTTTGTTTTATAGCAGTGGTAAAAGCACTCCGGACAAATTTTTTCCTAAATTGAACGTTCATCAAGCCTAATCCAAATTTTGAAAACGATTGTCCTACGTGAACCCGGCCATTTTGAGTTAACCGAAATCCCGTTTGATACCAGCTTGAAGGAAGGGCAGGCTCTGGTGCGGGTAATCTGCATCGGGGTTTGTGGTACAGATCTTCACGCGTTTCGGGGCCGCCAGCCATTCTTTACTTATCCCCGCGTTTTGGGACATGAACTAGCAGTAGAGATTATCGAACTTAAAGGCGATGCTTACGGCTTGAAGGTGGGAGATTGCTGCGCTGTGGAGCCTTACATGGACTGTGGCGAATGTCAGGCATGTCGACGTGGAATGACTAACTGCTGTGAAAAATTGCAGGTACTGGGCGTTCATGCCGACGGAGGTATGGTAGAATACCTAAAACTTCCTACTGGTAAACTGCACCCATCTAACCGACTTAAAAAAGAACAACTTGCCTTGGTGGAAACCCTGGCAATTGGAGGTCATGCCGTTGAGCGTGCCGATTTAGGTCAGGACGACTATGTGTTGGTGGTAGGAGCGGGGCCCATCGGACTATCGGTGATAGAGTTTGTTAAGAGAAGTGGCGCGACGCTCGTGGTAGCTGATATTAACGCTAGCAGATTACAATTTTGTGAGGATAAAATGGGGGTAGAGCATACCTTGTCAATGACTGATACCTTTACGGAGGACCTCAGAAAGCTCTTGGACGGAAACTTACCAACGGTAGTATTTGATGCTACGGGGCACCCAGAATCGATGATGAAAGGATTTGACTACTGCGCACACGGTGGAAAGCTGGTCTTTGTGGGCCTCTTTCAGGGAGATGTTAGTTTTCATGACCCGACCTTCCACCGCAAAGAGTTGATGGTTATGGCGAGCCGAAACGCAACACCGCAAACTTTCCGGACCATTATTAACGCCATCGAAAATGGCAGGATGGATACTACGTCCTGGATCACCCACCGGATTGACTTTGATAAAGTACCTGAAACCTTCGCCAGCCTGCTCGAACCCGGTTCGGGAGTGATAAAAGCAGTGATTGAAATGCCTTTATCGAATAAGGCGTAAGGTTATCCCGTTAAGGGTAAGGGTACCAAGAGTCAGGGATAAGTAGGCCCAGCCAATGGGAATCATGGGCACTACCCAGTAAACGCCTACCAGAAAAGCAATGAATCCGTACCCAGCCATCAACAGACCGTATAGTATGCGAGCCGTTGCGGCTGAGCCTTGCTGTGCGTGGGTAAAGACGGCAAGCGTGGAGGTCATGATAGGAAATGGTGTAAGTATCCCACTCCATTCGGGTCCGAGAATACCAGCTGCCTGAGTCAGTACCAGGACAAACGTAGTAGCCACTAACATTCGGAGTGGAATGTCGTACCGTCGTTTGCGATTATTGGCGGCGAGCTGCTCAGGTTTCGGAAATAAATATAAAATAATGGTTAGTACTATTACATTAGCGGCCATTGCCTCCCATAGAGTTGGAGTAAATTGGAACGAGAGGAGAGCTACCACGAAGAAGATACCATAACTGAACAACACGGTAGGTAGCCACTTCCATCGCTTTGATAATACGGCGTAAGAAAATGCGAATAGGATGGTACCTACCGAACCCATTAAAGCGCTTGGTATGGTTTTGGCCACAAAAGGTGCACCCTGCTCCCATGCCATAAAGAATGAGATAGGCCCGGCTACCCAGGGAAATCCTCCGATCCAGCCCCCGATTCCTGTTCCCCAACGCCTCACGGCCAGGGTTACGCTAGCGATGAGCAGTGGCATCATCAAAACTTTTATTAAAAAAATGGTACTCATCAAAGCGAAGTTCTGAACAGGAAATTCCAAAGGTACTAAACAACCAAAGGCTATTCATGCAGAAAGAAGTTTATATAATTACTTGCAACAATGTTGCATAAGTAATATATTTGTACTTCTATTATATGAAATAAGGAGTTGATGTATCACAAAGTTTTGATTGCCTGTATTCTAGCAGCCGTTGGGTGTCTGCCTATCAGGGATCTTCAAGCCCAAACTCCCGATTGCCATTGTTTTATTAAAGGTGTAGTTAGGGACGATCACACCGGGCAACCAGTCGTCGGGGCAACACTCTTACTGGTTGGGTCCAATAAAGGCGTTTTCACGGATGAGAAGGGTAGGTACCAGTTTTACAACCTGTGTCCGGGTAGCTATCAGTTGGAATGCCGTATTGTGGGGTACCAGCCAAGACGGCAGACCATTGACTTACAGGAAGGTCACGAAGAAAACTTTGCGTTAGCAGAAGAAGAGATACACTTGAAAGACGTTGAAATTACCGCTCAGAGGAACGATGCACCCATAACCCAGCCAATTAATACACTCAGCGGAGCCGATCTTACGCAGACCCGGGGTCAATCTTTGGGGGAAAGCCTGAAAGGATTAACGGGCCTCACTACCCTCCAAACGGGAGCTTCGGTTGCGAAGCCCGTTATCCACGGAATGCACAGCAACCGGGTACTGATCATGAACAACGGCGTGAGGCAGGAAGGGCAACAATGGGGCTCGGAGCATGCTCCTGAAATAGATCCTTTTGTGGCTACCCGCCTTTCGGTGGTAAAAGGTGCCGCCGGGGTACGCTATGGTTCGGATGCCATTGGTGGGGTTATTCTGGTTGATCCTCAGGAGTTGCCTATTGACAAACTTTTAAGCGGGGAAATTAATACTGCCTTCTTCTCCAATGGTCGTCAGGGCGTGGGGTCAGCCACCTTACAGGGTGGTATTAAGGGAGTTACCGGGCTAGGATGGCGCGCCCAGGGAACACTCAAACGCGGAGGTAATATTCGAACTCCGGGTTATTTTCTTAACAACACGGGCAGTGAAGAGCGTAATTTCTCATTAGCTACTGGCTACCGGAAAAGAGGCTTTGGGGCTGAACTTTTTTACAGCCACTTTGCTACTAAATTAGGAATATTCTCTGGCTCTCACATTGGGAGTGTCACTGACTTGCTTACCGTGATCGAAAGGGGAGAGCCTCTGATCAAAAGCGGTTTTAGCTATACTATCGGTCGACCGTATCAGAATGTTACGCATGATCTGGTAAAAGCCGAGGCTCACTACCATTTTGCGGACGGAAACCGTTTGCAGTGGGTGTCTTCCTGGCAATTTAATAATCGTTTTGAATACGACCTGCACCAGCCCCGTAATGACTCGCTCGCGTCGCTCAATCGCCCCGAGCTTTCGTTCCGGCTTACCACGTTCACCAATGACTTTATCTGGGATCATAAACCCCTGAAAGGAAAGATAGCGGGTCAGATTGGCCTTAGTACCTTGTATCAGTATAACCTAATGAGCGGCAGGCCCTTGATTCCAAACTTTGATCAGTGGAATGTTGGCCTGTTTGCGATCGAACGACTTTTGAAAAACGGCTGGGAAGTAGAAGCCGGACTTCGTTACGACTATCGGTATCTGACTACCTACCGGATCGTAAACCGGGTAAAGGTAACGGACGAGTTTCGCTTTCATAATGCCTCCGGCACCTTAGGTGTTGGCCGTAATCTGACTAGTAAATGGTCTCTGAGGCTGAACGCCGGTACCGCCTGGCGCGCTCCCAACGTCAGTGAGCTATTTAGTGACGGTGTACACCACGGAGCGGCGGCGTTTGAGGAGGGAGATGCCAGCCTGAAACCAGAAAAGGCTTTTAATTCCATCGGTAGTGTCCGATATAGTGTCGAAAACCTTACCGTTGAGGTAGGAGGGTACTATAACTACATCCGGGATTACATCTATCTCAAACCTCAGCCAGAACCTATACTTACCGTGCGGGGAGCGTTCCCTTATTTTAAGTACACCCAAACGGATGCCACTTTCAGGGGAATAGACGCGACGGTCGATTGGAAGTTGTCCGGCCGTTGGTCGGTTGGCAGTAAGCTTACCTATTTACGGGTCAGTGATGTGCGTAACAATAGCTATTTGGTGATGATCCCGGCTAACCGCTGGGACAACCAGCTAAAATTGAATCTTGACGATCTAAACTGGGGCGAGAAAATGTACTTCCTGATCAGTAATCGCTGGGTGGGGGAGCAACGTCGGGTTCCTAAGGCGAGTGATTTTGCTCCACCACCAACGGCCTATTCACTCTGGAATGTGCAGTGGGGAGCCACATTCGCCATGGCCAAAGAACGGAAACTGGAACTTACCCTAACTGCCGATAATGTACTGAATACCTCGTACCGAGACTACCTAAACAGATTCCGGTATTACGCCGACGACATGGGCCGTACTATTTCTCTGCGGGCAAGGTTCTCCTTTGGCAGTTAATACCTAAATAATCTAACCATTCAACAAAATAATCAAGCAGTAATGATGAAAATGAAAACCGTACAAGCAATTGTGTTAATGGCCGTAGCCACCATCCTGTTTCAGTGTAAGAGCGCTAGTGAGGTAGAGCCAGATGATGAGAATGAATTGATCACGACAGTGCTGTTGAAGTTTACAGAAACTGGAACTTCCACAACGACCACGGTTACCTATCGGGATATCGATGGCGATGGTGGAAATCCACCAACTCGCTTTGATCAGGTAGTGCTAAAATCCAATACTGCTTATGCCTTAGTAGTTGAGGTGTTAGATGAGAGTAAGAACCCCGCAATTGATATTACCGGAGAGATTAAAGAGAAGGCAGATGAACATTTATTTATTTTTACGCCGAATCCTTCCTCACTTCTGACGTATACCTACGGAGATAAAGATGCGAGGAATTTACCCTTGGGACTGACCGGGGTTGTCAATACAGCAGCGGCTGGGGTAGGGATGTTGAAAGTACAACTACGCCATCAGCCAGCAATCAACGGTAGCCCCGTGAAAGATGGTACCTCCGGTCCGGGTAGTGACGATGTGAATATAGATTTTAGCGTGGAGGTAAAATAAAACTAGTGACTACTACAAGCCGCGCACAGGCCTTGAATCAAGAGATTTATTTCTTGTGCGCGGTAACCTTCCGGTAGTTGCACAGCGGGTACGTGGAGATTTTCAAGGCAGTTGGTTTGACCGCATTCATTACATTTAAAATGCACGTGGTCGTGTTGGTGGTTGTGTTCCGAGCAACGCTCTTTACACAAAGCATAGCGCATTCCTTCGTCATCCAAGACCTTGTGTATGATGCCCTTCTCTAAAAAAGTTTTCAGGGTACGGTATATCGTAACGCGGTCAAAACGGTCACCAATTTTACTTTCCAGGTCCCCGTGGGATAGAGCTACCTCTTTGTTTAGGAAAGTCTCTAATATATCCTCCCTGCACGAGGTTGTGCGTAGGTTATGGTTTTTAAGAATATCTCTGATAACTTGTTCCATAAAGGATTACGAATGATATATCTGGTAGCTTAACTCAGATCGAACTCAACAAAGGTACTGTCTGACGAACACTTAATTCATTGTCCGGCTTCAATTAGGTCAGATTTAAACTATTTAGTATGCAACAGTGTTGCATACATTAAAGTTTCCTGTTACTTTTGCATCATTATTGCATTCATAATGAACTCCAAGTCAAAACAACATAGTGCGCACAGTCACGGCAAAGCCGATTACATCGGTATCTTTGGTTCTGTACTGTGTCTTGTCCATTGCCTAGTTACGCCCGTCATTGCCTTAGGTTCTACTTTTACTATCCATCAGCATTCCGCAGGAGGGCTGAGCTTCGATTATTTCTTTATTCTGATCAATGGTATTGCGGTATACTATGCTACCCGTGAGCATCAGGTTGTTCTGCTTCGACTAGTCCTGTGGGGATCTTTTGCCTTATTTACGGTGTCTTTACTGTTAGAAACCTACAATCCGGTTTTCCAATTCCTTGGATACATTGGTTCTGCACTACTAATTCTGGGGCACGGATACAATTTGTTCTACTGCCGCCCCTGGATTTGGAGCAAAAATTAAGCCTGCCTAAAAATCATCAGTTACTTATCGTATTCCACTTCGAAGCGGCTCAGGTCGGGGCGACCACGGCGTTTTCTTCTCACTTCGTATTCAAAGAAAGCTTTTCCTAAGTCGGCCATAAACGGAAACCCAACGGTATCGTACTCATAGTGATCGTCGTTGAAAATTTGGTTCTCGTTGCAGTAAATAACAGCCGTCAGCATAAACTCAACGCCTCGTTCGAAGTCTACGATATAGGCGTTGTCGAGCAAGTACCCGTACGCATCTCCTACCTTATTGAAGACCCTGATGTGGCGGGGCATCCGTTTCTTACTATTCCCAAACAAAAAGAACTTCACGTAGCTATCGTAGTAGTCATCTGAATAATGCTCGGGGTAGCTCGTTTCCATCGGCAGCTGCGACATGTACCGGTATAAGAACTCGTAGTCGTCCGGGCAGAGGTCGAACCGTTGGGTTGAATCAATACTTTCCGGGAAGAAAATAGCTTTTAAAAGGTTGTGTTGGTCCTCGATTCCAAAGTAGTTCTTGTCCGCAAAATCAAAGGGTTCATTGACCAATACTCCATCCTTCATGTAGCCTTTCCCTTGCTTGATCGGCAGCAGCGGGGCGAAAGACCTCTCAGAGTATGCCATCGGTTGTTCGTAAACGACCTCTCCCTCATTTTCAAAACTTACGGGATTTGTATAGCGATTGTTTTCGGTACTCATCGGTAGCTGCAACCGGTGTTTGATCCTGACATCCCGGTAGCCTTTGGCAGACAGTTTCTCATTAAATTCTTCCTGACCGATAAACTCGTACAAACGGTTGAATGCGTCGTTATCACTAGCCAGTAGAATCTTACGGGCATAGTGAGCTACGGAAGGAAGGCCGTTTTCGGCCGTAGAATCGGTAGAAACCGCGGTTTGCTCGGGGCGTCCCGCGTCGGTAATCATAGTTGTATACTTATCGAGGCCCGGAACATTCAATTTATTTAGCTTTTCCATCGCTAGGAGGATAGCCGGTAACTTAACGGTACTAGCCGGGTAAAAATACTTCGTCCGGTCTACGTTGTAGCGGTGGGTGGTAAACTTAGGCTCGTTTTTGCGGTTACGGTCAATTTTTGTGTAGATGATCTGAACACCGTAGACGTCAGGCTTTTGGAGTATGGGTTCAAATCGATTGGAGTATTTCGAAAGGAGTTTTTCGATAAAAGGATCGGAAGGAGCCTGCGCACGAAGAGACATAGGAATGATAAAAACCAGTGTAACTAATAGTAAGCGGAGTACATTTTGGGAGGAGGAAACAGAATCCCGCTCAGTAAGTAATGAAGTCATGTCATTCAGTATCTTCTAAAATGAGTCAATGGGCAAACCGATCAGGATATAAAATAGAAACGGCTATTTCGCTAAAATATTGAGAATAGATGTACCTACCTAAATCTAATTAAAGATAATTTGTTTTGCTTGGGCAAGAGATACTGCCTGCTGGCAATCAGAGATGTTCAAAATCGTAGAAAGTTGTCTACTACAAGATGAAAGTAGAACTAAGTATCTTGGTGTTTTATTTGACTATTATTAAAAATAAGTATGCAGCCATTATCTACGAATAGTCGTCGATTCCTAATGCGACTGACGCTCTTTCTAACGGGAGTGTTACTACTTGGAGATGTTTCTTATACCATTGGACAGGTTGTCACAACCCAATCTACTTTTCCTTACCCTGAGAATGAAATTACCGTAATTATTGATGTGAAACTGGCGCAAGGTAATCGGGCCAAAGCATTGCTCGGCAAAACTAACGATGTATATCTATGGTCGGGAGCAGGCTCAACGGCTGGGGGTAATGCGTTTGAGTTTACTCCTCAGGGACAAACGGATTTTGCTAAGCCCTTCGAACCAGGCAAAATGACTTCTTTGGGTAATGATCGGTGGAGTATAAAGCTCACGCCTCGTTCCTATTTTGGGGTACCTGCCGGGACCTCCATCAAAAGGCTGGGGTTACTTTTGAAAAGTAGCGACGGAAAATCCCAAACGGAGGACTTGTTTGTGACGATCTACGATAACTCTCAGCTCCGGGCTCGGTTTGTTACCCCGGCGGAGCGTTCTTTTTTGGTAGAAGCCGGGCAACCTCTCCCCATTCTTGGCGTAGCTTCCCAATCCAGTCAGCTATCCCTTACGCTCGATGGCGTTAATCTACAAACGGCGGTCGGGGATAGTTTGCGCTACATTTATAATCCGACGGGGGAAGGTAGGCGGACCGTTATCTTCAAGGCAACCGGAGGTACCCAAACGGCGTCCGATACCTTTTTCTTTACCGTGGCTCCGCAGCCAGAAATAGCGAGCTTACCTACCGGAATTAAAGATGGAATTAATTATCTGGGCGAAACGAGTGTCATTCTTTCCTTGTTTGCTCCGTCGAAAAAGTTTGTGTACCTCATCGGAGAAATGACTGACTGGTTACCGGTGCCACCCTCACTGATGAAGAGGACTCCGGATGGGAATCGTTACTGGATGCAGATTAATGGTCTGAAAGCGGGCCAGGAGTATGCTTTTCAGTATTTGGTGGATGGTACTGTGGCGGTGGGCGATCCCTACGCGGATAAAATCCTGGACCCCAATAATGATCGATTTATTACGCCCGCTACCTATCCTGGCTTGAAACCCTACCCAAGTCAGGCTTCGGGTATTGTATCGGTACTGCAAACCGCCCAACAACCATACAGCTGGGAAGTGCCTTCTTTTACACGTCCGGAAGAAAGCGAGTTAGTACTATATGAACTGTTGGTACGCGATTTTGTTGGGACTCGTCGGTATACCACCGTGGCAGACTCGCTACTGTATTTGAAAAGAATGGGAATCAACGCGCTGGAACTGATGCCCATCATGGAATTTTCGGGGAATGACTCCTGGGGGTATAACCCAATTTATCATTTTGCTCCTGATAAAGCTTACGGGAGCAAAAATGCTTTGAAAGAGCTCATTGACCGCAGCCATACCAATGGTATTGCGGTGATTTTGGATATTGTGCTCAATCAGGCTGATTACGAATTTCCGTACGTCAAAATGTACTGGGACGGTTCACAGCCCTCGGCGGATAATCCCTATTTTAACCAACAGGTAACGCATCCATTTAGTGTATTTTTTGATTTCAATCATGAACAACAAGCCACCAAAGACTACGTAGATCGGGTGTGCGAGTACTGGATCAAAGAGTACAAGGTTGACGGCTTCCGGTTTGATCTTTCCAAAGGTTTTACCCAGAAAAATAGCGGCTCAAACGTGGGTACTTGGAGTGCCTACGACGAAAGTCGGATAAAAATCTGGAAACGTATGTATGATAAAATACGAAGCTATGACCCTTCGGCTTATGTAATCTTGGAGCATTTTGCTGATAATCAGGAAGAACGGGAGTTGGCAAATTACGGAATGCTATTTTGGGGGAATGCCAATTTTGACTATCGGAAAGCCGCCGCTGGGGAAAACAGATCATTCAATGGTTTATAATATATGAAAACAATATTTCGTACATATCAATTTGAATTACAGCCAACACAGGAGCAGAAGACTCTTTTGGATAAACACTTTGGTTGTATCAGATACGTTTTCAATCACTTTTTAAATGAAAGAAAAGAACAGTATCAGGTAAGTAAAAAATCAGATAATTACTATTCACAGGCAGCAACGCTTACAGAATTAAAGAAAAAAGAAGAAACTAATTGGCTTAAAGAAGTGAACAGTCAATCGTTGCAGTTTGCTTTACGATGTTTAGATACCGCTTATGTGAACTTTTTTAGAGGTAATGCTAAGTTTCCAAGATTTAAGTCAAGAAAAAATAAAAATACATTTACTGTCCCACAATTTGCAAAACTGGAAGATAAAACACTTTACATACCAAAATTTAAAGGAGGGATTAAAATAAATGTTCATCGTGAAGTAAAAGGTAAAATCGGTAAATGCACTTTAAGTAAAACACCGACTGGCAAATATTTTGTATCAATTCTATCAGAAGAACAATATATTCCAAAAGAAAAGACAGGAAAAGTTTGTGGAATAGATTTAGGGTTAAAAGACTTTGCTATTACATCGGATGGAATCAAATTTAAGAATAATAGATACACAAAACAATATGAAAGAAAGTTAGCGAAAGCA
>Ga0209284_10003267_pt1 | contig 20298 bp, 11 predicted proteins | sample FRY03_FD_187211 | JGI IMG/M metagenome (GOLD analysis project Ga0209284, IMG submission 187211) | Freshwater microbial communities from Lake Fryxell liftoff mats and glacier meltwater in Antarctica - FRY-03 (SPAdes) (version 2) | ecosystem: Environmental > Aquatic > Freshwater > Ice > Glacier... | reverse complement strand
TTGCGTAAAAAAATATTTATTGGAAAAGCAATCACAACAACATAGAAGTCCCTTTAGGGACGATATATTTATAGGAAAAGCAATCACAACAACATAGAAGTCCCTTTAGGGACGATATATTTATAGAAAAGCAATCACAACAACATAGAAGTCCCATTAGGGACGATATATTTATAGAAAAGCAATCACAACAACATAGAAGTCCCTTTAGGGACGATATATTGTTAAAATGTTATAGAATGTCTTTTAGAATATACCTCTCATCATAGTCAATGCTAAATTTATTCAACAATGAAATGTATTCTTCCCTGAATGTGTTTTTTTTTGTGGTGCTTTTCCTGATTTATTATGTATTGTACCACCCTGTCAATATGAGAATGAGAATATGAAAACGCGCCATAACCTTCTTGCCATTTGAATTTGCCATTAATAAATCCTTTTTTATTAATCCATCCGGAAGAATCTCCTTTTATATCCTGCAATAAATCGGGGATTAACTGATGAGGTTTATAACCTACGAAAATATGAATATGGTTAGGCATTCCGTTTATTGCGATTAGCTTATGTTTATTATTTTGGACTATTCCAGTCATGTATTTGTATAGTTCGTCTTTCCATGAAGAATCTATCAGTGATGCTCTGTCTTGAACTGCAAACACAAATTGAATATATAATTGGGTATATGTATTAGCCATATTTTATTTTGTATTTTGTCCCAAGGGACTTTATTTATTTGCTTATTTTGTTCCTATAAATATTATGTCCCTACGGGACATTATGGATATGTTTATTTTGTTCCTATAAATATTATGTCCCTACGGGACATTATGGATATGTTTATTTTGTTCCTATAAATATATTGTCCCTACGGGACATTATGGATATGTTTATTTTGTTCCTATAAATATATTGTCCCTACGGGACATTATGGATATGTTTATTTTGTTCCTATAAATATTATGTCCCTACGGGACATAATGCGTATGTATATTTTGTTGCGATAAATATAATGACCATACGGGAAAACAGATAATAAAATATTTTTTTAAAATTTAGATCTATTGAATTGTTTCAAAAAATTTTCACTAAATAAAAAATGTCTCTCAATTATTTCTTATAAATCATTGATTTTGAGTGTGGAGCATATCGGAGTCGAACCGATGACCTCTTGCATGCCATGCAAACGCTCTAGCCAGCTGAGCTAATGCCCCATATCAAGGTGTGAATTCAAAAATAATCCCCGATTTTGGACTGCAAACTTAGTCTATTTTTGAGGATTTTGAAAATAAACTAATTAAGTTTTTTTATTGGATTATTAGTGATTCCGGCAGCATTAGCAAAAATTTCAAGGAGCGAGAATAGTCCAATTCAGGATATTCTATTCCTATTTTTCGAATGTTCGAATAGTATAATTGATGGTGTTCGTAATAGTTTTTTTCGCTTTGAATAAACCAGGCTTTATCGCCCAGTTTCTGTGCTAAAAACCATTTTTCAAGGAGTCTTGCACTTCTTCCATTTCCGTCATTCCAGGGATGAATTTTTACAAATACCAAATGAATCATCGCAGCATAGTAAAATACTTCCTCTGTTGTTAGTGGTTCTATTAACAACAATTCCAAATCTGCATAAAATTTTGTCATTTCATCTTCGACTTCAAACGGTGAAGCAGCAACGTATTCTATTTTTCCATCGGATGAGCTAACATACATATTCTGCGTTCTAATTTTGCCAAGAAGATGTCTCGCTACAAAATTTTTACTGAGTAATGCATGAGCTTGTTCAACATTTGTTTTGTTGAGTGTATTTGCTTTTGCGAAACTGTAAGCGCTATACAGATCATCGGTTTTTTTTGTGTAATCCGGCAAAAACTCAATGCCGAATTTTTTGTGCTTAATGTAGGAGTCTAATTCGATTTCTACGCCTTCAATTTTACTTGAAAACACCGACGCAACAGAAGTATAAAAACTAAAAGTATCACTTGAGATTTCAGCATCAGTTAAATTTTCAAAAACGAGCGTGAGGTCTGGCCTTACAAGTTTTTTGTATTGCTCCAATAGTGTTTAGGAAATAACATTTAATTGTCCAATCATTTTGTAAGCCTTATCGCTTTTGAATTGCAATTCAAAGCACCTTCTCTTAATGTATTACAGGATTGCAAATGTAAGGATACTGCAAATGGTAATTTTAACTTAATCCAGGCGTTCTACATAACTTTTAAAACTATCCAATATCGCCTGCCATCCACCAAGTTGTAGCTCCGGTGTGTTTTCGTTTTCGGCATCGAAGGTCTCAGTAATTAAAACTTTATTTCCATCATCCTCAAAGGTGATTTGCACCCTTCGATTATTTGCCAAAATATATTCTATGAATTCATGCTTTCTAACTTCTAAATAAACACCTTCAAAATCAAAACTGAAGCTGCCATCTTTGGCCGCCATTTTTGTTTTGAATTTTCCATCTTTTCGTAAATCATTTTCTGCTTCAGGAGCATGCCATTCAGGAGAAGCGAAATACCAATTCACAATATGCTCCGGTGCATTCCAAGCATGCCAAACTTTTTCTAAAGTGGATGAAATGGATGTGCTAACTGTAATTTTCATGTGCGTTTTATTTTCTGTTTTCAACAACGAATTTTTTTACATCTAAACTTTCTCCGGATCTTATTTTTGCAAAGTACATTCCATTGGGTAAATCGAGATTGAATTCTTGTTTTTGATTGGATAGGGTAGTGCGATAAACATTTTTACCGCTCACATCAAAAATTTCTAAATCAGCATTTCGTTTAGCATCGCTTGAAATAATGAATGTTCCACTGTTTAAACTAGGATGCAATTGAAAAATTGAAGTCTTTACATACGTAGTATTAATTCCTGTGAATACATCTAAATCAGTGGCCCAAATGCCTCTACCAAAAGTGCTGATGTATATTTTATTCATCGCCGGGTTAAATTCAATATCGCTCACAATCACATTGGGTAATCCTGCACTCTGTTGTTGCCAGACTGTACTTCCACTGTATAAAACATAAATTCCGATATCACTGGCGAGTATCAGATTATTTGTTCCAGGAATTTGTTTCACGCAGTTGATGGGAATGTTGGGGAGATTGTATGAGATGTTGGTCCAAGCTAAACCTGCATTTATTGATTTAAATATTTTCAATCCACTTTCAAGCCCCGCCATACTGATGTAGAGGATGCTGGAATTATTCAAATCGATTTCCACCGAAGTATAGTAAAGTGAATCCGGTAATCCTGCGGTGATATTGCTCCATGTATTTCCTCCGTTGGAAGTGCGAAATACTTGCCCGGGATTTGAGTGTTCATAACGTACACGCCTAGCCGCAACTATTACATTTGAGTTGCTGTTTGCTATTGCTAATGCCGATAATTCATTACCATAAAAATTGGGAGGTAGAGGGAAGTTGGAAATGGCATTCCATGAATTTCCACCGTCGGTACTCTTCACAACATTCTCGTATCCTGCATAAAGATTCGGATATTGATTGTAATCGGCAACAATGGGTGTAGTCCACTCGGCGTTTTCTCCATTCACATTTGGAATTACCCATCCCATGTTGACACCTCCATCAATGGAATTGGAGAAATTTCCAAACTGTGAGCTGCAAATAAATGTACCAATGGAAGTAGTATCCATTGTATTGTCCATACCATCTCCACCATTGACAGTAGACCACGATAAACCATCAAAATAGAAACTGGCATTGTCTTGCGCCCCTGCAATAATTTCATTACTTGTAGACTTTGAAGAACTGAGTCGATAAAATGAAGTGACATTCATTCCATCACTTACATTGTACCAAATTGTTTGAAACAAAGCACCATTGTTTAAATCATTCCAAGTGGATGGAATGATAGTACTTGTCCGATAAATACCACCATCACAACATAAATAAATCTGTCCTGTGCTCGATTGATATTTTAGTTGATGAATATCGGCATGAATGGAAGGACCATACGAGGTAGTCCAATATCCTGCAGGATCAAATGTGTTCGCTCCGTCTTCGGATGCCCAAAAATTAATGCCGCCTACATAAATTTTATTCGGGTTGGTTGGGTGAACAAGAAAACCCACATCATACGTACCTTGTCCGCCACTTCCGCTTCCATCTCCATATTCCAATAAATTCAAACTGTTGTATTTTAATATCCAACTTGCTCCTGAATTAGTGGATTTGTAAATGGCATACATACCTCTCAGAGAGTCTACCGTTAATGCATATACGATATTAGGTTGTGAAACAGATTGTGATAATTTAATACGTTGAACGGCTCCACGAGGTGGTATTCCTGTACTAAGTAAAGTCCATGTACTTCCAAAGTCGGTCGATTTATAAATTCCTGCTGAACCGATGTTAGAATTTTTTACCCAGCCGCTTGCTGCAAATAAAGTAGATGGGTTGACCGGATCTTGAATTAAATCCCAGAATAAGGAGTCGTTTACCAAAGTCCAGTTGGTTCCTGCGTTCGTGGATTTATACATTCCACTTACACCGGCGGCAACAACTTCGTTTGTGTTATTTGGATTTATAACGATACTACGAATTAAACTAACATCGCCTTGCGTTAGCTGAAAGGAAAGTCCAGTAGGATTCCAAGTCATCCCTCCATCAATACTTTTATAAACTCCGATGCCATAATGTGTATGTCTTTTTCTTCCATCTAAAAACAATCCGATGCCGATGTATTCGAAATCACAAACTGAAATGTAAATTATATTCGTATTGGTTGGATCAATGGCGATATCGGAAATGCGTGTGATCGGAAGTTGATCGGTAAGTGGGGTATAGGTCTGGCCGTTATTACTTGTTTTCCATAATCCGCCTTGTGCAACTCCAACATAAAATGTGCTGGGATCAATTGGATCGAAGGTAATGCAATTCACACGACCCATTCCATTCTCCATGTAGCCTGTCAGATTTGTAGGAAGGGAAAAAGGTCCTGCTGGATACCAATTATTGGCAAATCCTACTTTTGATTGTTGCTGGTTTTTTTGCTTGGCAGATTCTATCAGCACATTGGTGTATTCAAAAAACTTGCTAGGTTCACCTTGTGCATCGGTATGGTATTGCATATCGGCTTCCCAACGTTTAATGTATTTCCAGTACCTACTCTCTTTTAATTGAATGGTGTCTTTCCAGTTTGCAAAATCTCTTTGCATACTTTTAAAAGAAGGTGTTTCCTGAGCTTGAAATTGAAGTAGTGATTGAGAAAATCCTGCAGTGTAATCAAAGAGGAACATAATGATGAAAGTAAATAGTGTTTTGTAAATGTTTTGCATGTTATAAAAGTACGGATTATGAGTTGGAATCTCAGTTTTTAATATGGGAAATTTGTGTCAGAATAATTTTTTAATGTTTCGCCATCTTTCAGGAATCGGTTCAGAATAGCCTTTTCCTTTTTTCCAGATGGGTTCCGTTTTTTTTTCAAATACATTTTCCATCGACCAGGCTCCGCCATTGCCTTTATGGGCCAATGTAGATCCTGGAGGGAAATAAGAGAAATTGCTGCAATTTACCTGCGCATATCCGCTTGGTGTTTCTAATTCTACAAGCGTACATTTCATTTGAACAAACAGATCGCTGATGTCGAATAAAGCATTTCCATTGCCTCTGCATTTGATGAGCGCACTATCTACGGCAGCTTCGCCATGTACTCCTTTCACAAATGCATCTTTGACCGTTGTGGTGCCTCCTGTATTGATGTGAATCACAAAAGCAGTATGACGTTCTGCTCCTCCATCTACCGTAAAATCATCTACTCTGCATTCACTGCTGTTGCTAATCATCACACCGGCGTATTGTCCATCAGCAACGAACATTCTGGAGCCAATTACTCTACTCTGATTGCTTCCGCTATTGGGTGCATTTGCCCCAGGCCAGGCACCTTTTCCACTTCCTAAATAATAACAAACTGAGTAGCAATTTACCGCATTACAGCGAACAATTTCCGAACTCATGGCATGACGTAAAACGATGCCTGTATCGAGGTTTGCGAAGTGGATGTTTTCAAAGATGGAGTGAAAAGTAGCACCGATTCTTATTCCTACCGATCCATTTCCTGCTTTCGCTTTTCCTCTTAGAATTAAATTTTTGATAGTGAATCTACGTGCAGTAAAAATATCCAATCCTTGTCGTTGATTTTTAGGAATGGATTCAAAAAATGCAAATCCATCTTCATTAATACTTGTAATTGTTGTTCCATTTCCTTCAATCAGGTAGATGGTATTATCAGTAAATCGGGTGGTCTCCGGTAAACGTAAACTACGGTTGATGTAATAATCGCCATTCCCAAAAGTCACTGCATAAATTCCTTTATCCATGGCGAGAAATGACATTTGTAATGCTGCCCAATCGGGAGTATCATCTAAACTAATATCCGGAATAAAACGAAGGTAACGTTGACGCACATCCGTTTCAGTATACCCTAAATTTCTAAATGTTGGAGGAAGTAAAGAAGGAGAGATCTTTAAATGAAGTGCTCCAAACCATTCAGGAGAAAATGAAAATACATCCTGACGCACCCAAGTTCCGGGTTTTCCATTGAGTTCAGATTTTATTCTCCATCCCCAAAATTCGGCTTGCAAATCTTTTTCTATCCATACAAATGCTCCACCACCACCGGGAGTTAAACTATCAATTGATTTTACGAATTGTACTTCTTCAAACTGATCACAAGTTTTAAGTTCGTTTAAATATTTTAGAAATCCGGCATTCACATCAAAATGAAAGCTGAACAATAGGAGGAAAGAAAGGATCTTTTTCATAATACAAATATCTATATAACGAGAAAGCCGGAAATTAATTTCCGGCTTTCTACAAATTTTCAAATTTATTTTAATGGGTGATGATCATTCGCTTCGCGATTTGTTGATTATCATATACCATCGTGTACGTGTACAATCCTGCAGCAATTCCTGCCGTATTGAATTGAATGGTATGCTTACCGGCTGCCATATTCTGATCTTTGATTATAGCAATTTCTTGTCCGATCACATCATTAAGTACAATGCGTACTTGGCCTGGTTCCGGTATCACCATTTCAAAAGTGGTATTTTGATCTGATGGGTTTGGGTAGTTCTGACTCAATCCGAAATTGTTGATAGCAAACTCATCAATTCCAAGAGGAACACAGTTACCTAAATCTTCGAAACAAACATCATCAATAGACCAACCTTCGTCAGTAGCACTGAAGTCAGAAGCAAATCTCCAACGTAAAACTATTTGAGCATCTACACTTGGTCTGAACACTTTCTCATTGTAGATCCAGTTGTTTCTTACACCTGTAAATCCTTTCTTCGAAAGATCTGTAGGATCTAGTTCTGAAACGTAAGTGTAGTTTGGACTGAAACCAAATAATTGAATGTTCGGAGTTCCTGACATATCAATACGATTCCATGTTTGACCATAGTCAACAGAATAATCGAGTGCACCACCATCAGAACCGTATTCCATTCTGAACTCATGCCAGAAGCTTAACTTATAACAACGATTGGCTTGAACTCTGAATAATGAAGAGAATAATCCGGAAGAATCCTTGTTTGCATAGTTAGCTGTTAGGTTAGTTGTCCATGCATTGTTTCCTGTGTGCGCGCCACTCAAATTTGGTTTTGTAGGCGTACCTAACTCCCATAATCCACCGGAACAATAGGTAATTGCATTAGAAGTTACCCATTTATTTCCAGTTTCGAAACTAGTGCAGAAAGGTAATTGTGCAGTTGAAATAGAGTCAAAAACAAATACGGTAACACAAGCAGTGTCATCAAATTGATTTAAGTCCAATGAGCCGTTCGGGCTATCCGTGTAAACACAAACATCATGAAAGCCTGGTACTGCGATCCAAGTGTTGTTGAAGTTATGGCTACGTGTACTGTCAGGTAATAATCCACCAGGAGTATAAGTAACAGGGTCATTAGAAATTAATATTCCATCAATCACTAATGAGATGTTGTGATTAAATACTGTATTCACACCATTGTTCTTAATTGGAGCAGCGAAAGTGATCGGCTGGCCAGGGAAGATGAATTGACAAGGAACCGATGTATTCACCGTTTCTGTTTTTACAGAAAGGGGAATCGGAACAAAGATTTCAAAATTATCAACTGAAACTCCATCGCCATTTGTAAATCCGTTAGACGTGTAAACAAATCGGAATTGAACTTCCGGAAGTAAACCTCCGATAGCAGAAGTGACATCTTTAAATTCAGATTGAATCCAACCTCCACTGATATCATCCCAACTATCAAAATTGTTATACCAGTTGGTCACGGTTTGTGTAGTTGGTGTTAATAAATTCCAAGTAGCCCCGCTATTAGTAGTATATTCAATATACATTTTATCGCCGAATGCATAGATATCGCGATTCTGATAGAATCGTAATACAGCAGCTTGCGCATTTGAGAAGTTAAAGTAAGGAGTAGTTACATACGTATTGGCATTTATTCCCGGGGCAGAAATCAAATTAACATCCCAACAATTAGGAACTGTATATGCACCAGTTGTTGAACCAAAGAGTGGTATACCTAATTCCCATTTGGTATTCGCATTTCCAACTACATAAGGAGCCCATCCAATATTTCCTGCATCAAATTCATCTTCGTAAGTAGTTACATAGGTCAATGTAATCGTAGGTTGTCCAATGATTGACACACAAGTAGTGTCGTTCGCTAATTGAACATCAGTTCCTAGTTGAGTATATGCGCACAGAAGATTTGACCCTTGAATGAATGTTGCATTTGGAAGGACAACAGTAGTAATACCACATGGAGGAAGTGATCCGTTCCAAGTGATTGTTTGTGGACTTCCTCCGTTTACAGTGAATGTGATCGGGGTACTTGTGATGGTTGTACTTCCGAAGTTTTCCAAGGTTACTACAACAGGAGTTGTTGCTCCTATTTTCACTCCACCAACCGGTGCTGTGATAGCCGTAATACCCACATCATCACCAATAGGTGCAAAAACACAGAAATCATCAATACTGAATCCGTCAAGTTGAACAGATCCATCACTTGTAAATATGAAACGGAAGCGAATAGGAATAGGATTGTTGAAAATGCCGCTGGTGCAACATAATTTATATGTTGAACTTTGCCATCCATTGCTGTTTCCTGCCCATCCATTTGTTAAACTAGAATTTAATTGGGCATCAGTATACCAATTGGTTGCACATGGATCAGGCATAGCTGAACTACCAGTTCCAAGTAAAAGCCATGAACTTCCGTTGTTTGTAGTATATTCTATTCTAGTACCATCCCAGAGAACTTCACAATTGTAATTTAATGCAAAACTTAATCTGCCTGCACCAATTGCGGAAAAGTCGAAATAAGGAGAATTCAAAATACTATTTGCATTAATTGTATAGGTATTGTTCAGATTAATATCCCAGGCACCAGCTCCAGAGTTTGCACCCGTTGTGAAACCGAAGTTTGGTAAACCTAATTCCCAGTTCGTACCAATATTTCCACCTGTCGCTAATTCAGCAGTCCATCCAAGTGCTCCCGTCTCGAAGTCATCACAATAAGATGGAGAAGGAGTAAAGGTTGGAATTCCTATAACATTAATACAAGTAGTATCATTGTTAATATCTAAATCCGAAGGATAAGATGTCCAAGCACAAATTACATTGATGCCGGGTAGTAAATTAAAGCTAGGTAAAACTACCGTTGTAACTCCACAAGGAGCCAATGAACCATTCCATGTAATTGTTTGTGGATTCACTCCATTCACAGTATAGATAATTATTGCGGTTGTGATGGTAGTTATACCAAAGTTTTCCAAAGTAACAACAACCGGAGTTGAAGTTCCGCTTGGAGCACTTGCATTAGGAGAAGTAATTGCTGAAATTCCAATATCATCACCTTGAGCTGCAGTAATACAGAAGTCATCGATACTAAATCCATCTAATTGTCCAAATCCATCAGATGTAAATACAAATCGGAATTGAACAGGTGTAGGGTTACCAAAGATACCGCTAGTACAACATAAACGGTAGGCTGCATTTTTCCACCCAATACTATTTCCTTCCCATCCATTGGTACCACTAGAAAACAAATTAGCATTGGTGTACCAATTGGTTCCACATGCGTCAGGATTGGCTGTACTACCTGTACCAAGTAGATTCCATTGTACTCCATTATTTGTACTGTATTCAATACGTGTCCCGTCAGCATTAGCACCTGTATTGTAATTCATAGCGAAAGTAAGTCGAGCTGAATTGATTCCTGAGAAGTCGAAATATGGAGTGTATAATGCAACATTCGCATTACCCGTATAAGCAGAATTCAAATTGATATCCCAAGCATTAATTCCAGAGTTTGCCCCGGTAGTACTACCAAAGGCCGGTGCTCCTAATTCCCAAATTGTACCTACATTGCCAATTCCAATTAATTGATTGTTCCATCCAATATTTGCTGCTTCAAAATCATCACAGTAAAATGGAGTTGGAACGATGGTAGGCACACCCACATAACTTGCGCAGGAGGTGTCATTTGTTAAATCTTGATCAGTTGCAAGTTCTGTCCATACACAAACGTCGTATTGTCCACTGCTAACCGGTGTATTTGGAATAGTGAGATTACTAATTGCTCCCGGAGCTAAACTACCTACAAAAGGAATCGGTGTTTGAGGAACAGTATTAATAGACCAACCCACATTGAATCCACTTTGAGTATTAGTACCAAAGTTCTCAATACTCACAGTAACATTCGTTGTTCCTCCTGCAGGTTGTCCACTACCCGGTACCGGTGCAGTAATCGCTGTAACGCCAATATCATCATCAAAAGGAATTTTAATGCAGAAGTCATCAATATGGAAACCAGCTCCCGTTACAGAAGCATCACTAGTAAATACGAATCGGAATTGAACATTTAAGGATCCAGGAATACCTACCACAGAACCTAATTTTAATTTCGATTCTACCCAGCCATTTGACGAGCCATCCCAAGCAGGTAAGCTACTTGAATTAATGCTCGCTTTATTGTACCAATTCACTCCATTAGGATCGTTTTGAATTCCTAAAACGTTCCATGTAGTTCCACCATCATTTGTCCAATCTATACGACCACCGTCCCAGTTTGCTTCAGTTGAATGATTTCTCCAAAAGGAAAAATTTGCTAAAGTCACTGCGCTAAAGTCAAGTATGGGTGTAAGTAAATAAGATGCCGTTGCATTCACGTATCCTCCAACTCCACCAATATCTCCAACTCCCCACACATTAGGTGCTGATTGAGCAGTAGCTAATGTTGGACCTGTAGGAGGACCAAATGTCCATAAACTTCCGACAGAAGTTGGATCCGAAACCCAATAAGGTTCATTCGTTGTAAAGTCATCACAGAATGGGTAGTTAATTCCGTCTTTAGCAATAAAACAAATTTCCCCATTTCCTGCAGGATATCGAACGTAGTTAAAACATCCTGAATCATCGTAGCCACTAAACCACCAACAAATAGTATCATCTTCCGTTGCTAAAGGAAGTGTTCCTGCAAAAATAGAATCAAAAAGGTTGAACATAAGTGAACTATCGACATTTCCACCATTTACAGTCCAATATAACCAAGCGAAACCTTGTCCCAAGATTGGATCTGCAATTCCATTGACATCACTAAGAGTAACGAAGACGTCATATGGTCCTAGGTTGTAAACATAGCCAGAATATAAACCAAATCCCGGTGCCGGAGCAAAAGCTGTTGGTGGATTTAACTCACAAGGAGCAGCAGTCACACAAATATCATCTAACAACCAACCGTAACGTCCTAAAAGACCATTATTTGCAAGATCCGTTATTTTAAAACGAATTTGAACGGTCGCTTGATTTGCAGTAGCTGCTGAAATGTCGAAAGACTCAGTTTGCCACCAGGCATTGGTTGGAGCTGTGGTTTGACCGGGAGCCCAAATGTTATGTGATACTTCTGTGAATGAATTGTTATTCAATGTGAAGTTTCCAACTCCATTGTAAATAACATTTCCACTTCCACCTGTAGCATCAAACTTGGTCCAGTTCACGCCATTGTCAATAGAATATTCTAATTCACCTTTGTCGGCAAACTCGATTTTGCAAATCTGCTTGAAATCAAGTACGACAAAATTGTTTCCGACCGTACTAAAAACAGGAGAGGTAAGGGTAACTTGTCCTCCGCCCGCTTGGTATTCGGCTCTAAAACTATTGGGGCCACTAGTAAAGTAACCATTTGGATCCAAATTCCAACCAGGCGTTCCGGTTGAAGTAGTGGAAATGGTGCCTCCATCGAAATTTTCGCACCATACTTGAACTGCTTGTGATTGAGCAGTGAAGCTGGCTAATAGTGCGAAAAATGAAAGTAATAATCTTTTCATAGGGATTGGTTTTTATTATTTAACGCGTGTTTAATTTTCAAGTGTAGAAATCAAAAATAGATATTCTCCCGTTGCTGACGGGCACATAAAGGTAAAAAAAAACTAAATTATTAACAGAATTTTTTTTTAACATTTTTTTAAACCCAAAAAAATTGTTTTTAAATACTAATCCATTGAAAGAATTGAGTTTAGCAGAAGAGATCGAAAGAATCAAAATGCAAATAAATATTATTCGTCAATCCACGATTTGTAATAATCGTCGCTCATGATTTTTAAACCTTCTTCTGTGAGCCATAAAGGCTTAAATGTATCAATCATAACAGCCAATTCTTTGGTTTCTTTTTTACCAATACTTTTTTCCACCGTTCCAGGGTGCGGACCGTGTGGAATTCCTGCAGGATGTAAGGTAATCATCCCTTTTGTAACGCTCTTTCTACTCATGAAATCACCATCAACATAATAGAGTACCTCATCCGAATCCACATTGCTGTGGTTGTAAGGAGCTGGTATCGCATCAGGGTGATAATCGTATAATCTAGGTACAAATGAACATATTACATAATTGTGAGCCTCAAAGGTTTGATGGACAGGCGGTGGTTGATGTACTCTGCCAGTGATGGGTTCGAAGTCTTTAATATTTAATGCCCAAGGATAATGGTTTCCATCCCAACCAATCGCATCAAAAGGATGGGTGGCATAGGTATATGGATAAATAATTCCTTGTTTTTTTATCATAACCCTGAAGTCGCCTTCTTGATCATGAGTAACTAGATTTTCAGGTTTGCGAATATCACGTTCGCAAAAAGGCGAATGTTCTTCTAATTGTCCGTATGCATTTCTGTATTGACGAGGAGTTTCAATGGGAGAAAAGGAATCTACAATGAGTAAACGATTGTTGCTGTCGTTGAAATGTAATTGGAAGATGGTGCCTCTGGGAATGACCAAATAATCTCCATAACCGAAAGTGATATCTCCATAAATAGTTTTTAATACACCACTTCCCTCATGCACAAAAATCAATTCATCGGCATCGGCATTTTTTAAGAAATAGTCAGTGATGGATTTTTTGGGAGCAGCCAATGAAATATGCAAATCATTGTTGATTAAAACTGCTTTTTTGCTTTCTATATAATCGTCTTCAGGTCGAACATGAAATCCTTCAAAGCTCTGATGTCTTAAAAATCGTTGAAAAGCAATTTTTGGTTCACGTGAAAAAGGTTCTCCAACCGATTTTACTAAAGTAGGAGCATGGGCATGGTAAATGAGGGAATAAACATTCGAAAAACCATGTGTGGAAACCAATTCTTCCGAATATAAAGTGCCGTCAGGTTTACGATATTGTGTATGTCGTTTTTGAGGGAATTTTCCAAGTGAATGATACTGAGGCATGTCTTTGCTGATTGAGTGCTGCAAGATACGATGAATGAAGCTATTATTAAAATCAGCATTTATAATTTATGCATTAGTTACTTTTGTAAAAAAATATTTATAATTATGAAGCTTGTTTCTTATCGCCATGATGGCCAAAATGCATTAGGCATTTACTTAAATAATAAAATTTATAATGTTGCTGACGCAGCTGAAAAGCTTGGGAAAAAAGGAAGCAAAAGCATGAAGGAATTGCTGGACGGTGAAGAGCGTACGATGAATGAAGCGCGTGAAATCGAGTTGATGATTCAGTCGGGAAAAGTGGAAGTGAAATCCTTTGAATGGTCGGAATTGCAACTCCTATCACCGGTTCCTGAACCTACTTCTTGTCGAGATGGATATGCTTTTCGTCAGCACGTAGCCGCTGCTCGCCTTAACCGAAATGTGGAGATGATTCCGGAGTTTGATGCGTATCCTGTTTTTTATTTTTCGAATCATAATGCTCTTCAAGGTCCCGGTGATATTTGGTGCATGCCCGATCATTTTCGTCAGTTGGATTTTGAATTAGAAGCAGCTGTTGTCATTGGTAAAAGAGGAAAAAATATTCGTGCCGCGCAAGCCGATCAATACATCGCTGGTTATACCATCATGAATGATATGAGCGCGCGTTTACTGCAGATGCAAGAGATGAAGTTGAATTTAGGTCCAGCAAAAGGAAAGGATTTTTCTACTGCTATCGGACCCTATTTAGTGACACCGGATGAGTTGGCTGCACAACTCACATCTGCAAAAGAAGGGCATACGGGTGACCGTTATAACCTCACTATGAAATGCAGTGTAAATGGCATTCAGGTGAGCGAAGGAAATTTGGCGCAAATGGATTGGACATTCGCCGAAATTATTGAAAGATGTGCGTATGGTACCGATATTATTCCGGGAGATGTGATTGGATCGGGTACCGTAGGGACAGGATGTTTTTTAGAGCTAAACGGAACCGGAAAATTGAATGATCCCGAGTATCCCGTTCAGTGGTTGCAGGAGGGAGATGTGGTTGAAATGACGATTGATGGATTGGGTTGTTTAAAAAATACCATCCGAAAAGAAGATGATAAATTCTCTATTCTTGATTTAAAGAAAAAAGTAAAACACGCCCATTAATTAAGAGGAATATTATTCGAATTCTATAAAATAAAAAAGCCGCTCATTTCGAACGGCTTTTTCGTTTTGTTTGGATTTTTAGCTAAGCACTTCTCGTCTCGGATATGTCAGTCCGGGGCAGCCTTACGGGGCTGCGCCCATTACTGACAATCAACCTAAAAACACCAAAACCATCTTTAATGCCTTACGGGGCATTGATTACTATGAAAGCCTTACGGGGCTTTGTTTGTGTTAAAGCCTTACGGGGCTTTGTGTATTGCAAATTTTATTTGATCAGGTCAGTCGCGGGTAACCTTACGGGGTTACCCGTTTTCTGACATCAACCTAAAACCAAATAAAACTTTTAAATCTTTTTAAGAACGCTGCAATTCTGAGTTGCGGTTATGTGAATTTAAACGCCCACCCTGCTTTAAGGTTAGCATTTTCTGCAGTTTTCTTACAGATAATCTTACATTTTATATATGTGATTGATTTATAGAATGAATTCCTGATTAATAAAGCGATTTAAATCCCAATTTCAGTTTAGTATTGGAAATTCTAAGGCAGGAAATCCTAGAAGGATGCTTGGAGAATCCCTACCTTTGCAGTGTTAAAAAATGAAAATGGAAATTCGTTTGAATAAGGTTGAAGAAGCGATTCAGGAAATTCGTTTAGGAAAAATTATTATTGTGGTAGATGACGCCGATCGTGAAAATGAAGGCGACTTTTTAATGGCTTCGGAATGTGCTACTCCCGAATTGGTGAATTTTATGGCTACGCACGGCAAGGGACTGATTTGTGTTTCTCTAACAGAAGAACGCTGCGAAGAACTGGATCTGCAAATGATGGTGAATAAGAATACTTCATCGCATGAAACTGCTTTTACAGTCTCTGTGGATTTAATAGGTCACGGTTGTACTACCGGAATCTCTGCTTCTGATCGCTCGAAAACGATTAAAGCATTGGTGAATCCCTCTACGAAGGTGGAGGATATAGGTCGGCCGGGACACATCTTTCCATTAAAAGCAAAAAAAGGCGGCGTATTGCGTAGAGCAGGACATACCGAAGCTGCAATGGATTTAGCACGTATGGCCGGATTTTTTCCTTCAGGTGTTATTGTGGAAATAATGAATGAAGATGGTACGATGGCGCGTCTACCGGAACTCTTGCAAATAGCAGAGCGCTTTGGAATGGTGATTATTTCTATTGAAGATTTAATTAAATATCGCCTCGAAAAAGAAAGTTTGATCGAACGCATGGTGAGTGTAAATATGCCTACAACATTTGGTGAGTTTACAATGGTTGCTTATCAACACAAAGAAAGTCACCAAGAACATTTGGCATTGGTAAAAGGTGTGTGGAAGGAAGATGAGCCCGTGATGGTTCGTGTGCATTCTTCTTGTATGACCGGTGATATCTTTGGTTCTTGCAGATGCGATTGCGGTCCTCAATTGCACGCTGCCATGGAAATGATTAATAAAGAAGGCCAAGGCGTTATTCTATATATGAATCAAGAAGGTCGCGGAATCGGACTCTTGAATAAACTCAAAGCTTATAAATTGCAAGAGCAAGGAGTAGATACAGTAGATGCAAATTTGCAGTTAGGATTTAAGATGGATGAACGTGATTATGGTGTAGGTGCTCAAATTTTGCGCGACTTAGGCATCAGTAAGATGCGTTTAATGACCAACAATCCAACGAAACGAGCGGGACTTATCGGTTACGGACTCGAAATTGTGGAAAGTATTCCGATTGAAATTTCTCCGAATCCGCACAATCAACACTATCTTGAAACCAAGCGTGATAAAATGGGACATGCCATTAATCCTTAATGATTCGTCCCTATTTATTTTTGCATTTAACAAGCGATCTTTATCTTAGCAACGCGAATTTTTCACTTTATAAAAATAAATTATGACTTTAATAAAATCAATTTCCGGAATAAGAGGAACAATAGGAGGGAAACCGGGCGATGGACTTTCTCCTTTTGATGTGCTTAAATTTACTTCAGCCTATGGCATTTGGCTTAAACGTGCGCACCAAGGAACGCGATGCAAAGTGGTCATCGGAAGAGATGCACGTATCTCCGGACAAATGGTAACCGGATTGGTTTCTTCTACTTTAATGAGTTTAGGAATTGATGTGGTGGATGCAGGTTTGTCGACGACTCCAACCATCGAAATGGCAGTTCCATTTCATCAGGCACAAGGCGGCATCATACTAACGGCTAGCCATAACCCTAAACAATGGAATGCATTAAAATTATTGAATCATAAAGGCGAATTTCTTTCTGCTGCCGATGGTGCTAAAGTATTATCGATTGCAGAGAATGAAGAAATGGAATTTGCAGATGTGAATTCATTAGGAAAACTAAGCACAGATCCATTAGCCATCGCGCGACATATCGAAGCGGTGTTGGCACTGCCGATGGTCGATAGAAAAGCAATCAAAGCAAAGAAATTTATTGTTGCTATTGATTGTGTGAATTCAACAGGCGGTATTGCATTGCCTGCTTTATTAAAAGCATTGGGTGTTGAACAAATCATTGAATTGTATTGTACGCCTGATGGAAATTTCCCGCATAATCCGGAGCCTTTGCCCGAGCATTTAACAGAGATTTCTAAAGTAGTTGTAAAAAGCAAAGCGCATGTTGGATTAGTTGTTGATCCCGATGTGGATCGTTTGGCGATGGTATGTGAAGACGGAGAAATGTTTGGTGAAGAATATACACTTGTTGCAGTTGCTGATTATGTATTGCAACATAAAAAAGGAAATACAGTTTCTAATCTTTCCTCTACACGTGCCTTGCGTGATATCACTGAAAAACATGGCGGCACTTATTCTGCAAGTGCAGTGGGCGAAGTGAATGTGGTAGAAATGATGAAAGCCACACAAGCTGTTATTGGTGGCGAAGGAAATGGCGGCGTCATTCTTCCTGAATTGCATTACGGTCGTGATGCGTTGGTAGGCATCGCATTGTTTCTTTCCTTGTTGGCGAAGTCAGGAAAAACGTGTTCGATGTTGCGTTCAAGTTATCCTGGATATTTCATCTCTAAAAATAAAATCGAATTAACTCCGGATGTGGATGTAGATTTAATTTTGGAAAACATCATTGAGAAATATAAAAACCATCCGGTAAATACCATCGATGGAGTAAAAATTGAATTCGATAAAGAGTGGGTGCATTTGCGTCGCTCGAATACGGAGCCTATTATTCGCATTTATTCAGAGAGTCAATCCATGACCACTGCTAATAATTTAGCAAGTAAAATCATGGCCGATATCAAGGATATATTAAACGGAGTGTTATCAAAAGTAAATTAGAATGATGATGAGTACTATGAAAGTATATTTAGACAATGCAGCAACTACGCCCATTCATCCACTAGTGGTGGAGGCGATGATTCCGGTATTGTCACATCAATTTGGAAACCCTTCTTCCATTCATTCTTTCGGTCGCGAAGTGCGCTCGGCTGTGGAGAATTCAAGAAAGAAAATTGCTTCCTTATTACATACTTCTCCCTCTGAAATATTTTTTACTTCCGGCGGAACCGAAGCCGATAACATGGCGATTCGTTGTTCTGTTTTTGATTTGGGTATAAAGCACATCATCACTTCACCCATCGAGCATCATGCAGTTTTGCATACTGCTGAAGATATGGAAGCGCGTGGATTGGTAAAATTAAGTTTAGTAAAGATTGATAATAAAGGTCATGTTGATCTTGAGCATTTAGAAGCTTTACTGAAAGAGAACGAACGCACATTGGTTTCATTGATGCATGCCAACAATGAAATCGGAACCATGATCGATTTAAATAAGGTGGGAAACATCTGTAGAAAGTACGATGCATTGTTTCATTCAGATACCGTACAAACGTTAGGACATTACACACATAATCTTTCTGAACTTCCTATTGATTTTATCACCGGTGCTGCGCATAAATTTCACGGACCGAAAGGAATTGGATTTTTATACATCAACCATCGTGTAAAAATAAAACCACTGATTACAGGTGGTGCACAAGAGCGAAACATGCGTGGAGGAACAGAAAACGTTTACGGCATTGTAGGACTCGCGAAAGCGATGGAAATCGCCTACGAAAACATCGATCAAGACATCAAAGAAATTTCTGCGCTTAAAAAATACATGGCTGAGCAGTTGATGGAATCCATCCCCGATTTACAAATCAACGGAGAAGAAAATCCTGAGCAAAGTTTGTACACGGTACTGAATCTTTCCTTCCCTCCTTGTGATAATGCTGAAATGCTTTTGTTCAGTTTGGACATAGCAGGCATCGCTTGCTCCGCAGGAAGCGCATGTTCCTCCGGCAGCAATGTAGGATCACATGTATTAAAAGGTATCGACGCGGCTCCCGATCGTCCCTCCATACGTTTCTCCTTTAGCCGCTTTAATAGCAAAGAAGAAATAGACTACTGCGTAGAAAAAATGAAAGAATTGTTTCTGGTGAAAGCTTAATCCTTTTTTTGAGTCGGATATTTTCATGCTGCGAATTAATTTATCGGATTATTTCACGCAAAGCCCAATAGCTATTTTGCTTTTTGGGAAACAGAATTTCTACTTTTGAAAGATTAAATTGATTGCGAAAAAAATTCTCCTCCCCGGCTCTGCGCCCGATAGCTATTGGGATATGCGTGAAAAAATGAATCTCTACTTTTGAGAATTCATTTGCTTGTGAATGGCATTAATATTTGTCTATGAGCATTGTTTTTTTTGTTTTTCCAATTTTTGCTTACTCAGAATTAGTACACATCAACTTTTTCTTTGCTCATCTCTATGATTTGTGTATCTTGTACCTTGATTATGGAAAGATTACGTCAACGATTACTTACAGTACTGCTATTTACAGCTTTTTCAAACCTGTGTTTAGCGCAAACAAATCTCAATGTTCAATTTCGTTCCCGCCTAATTTATGGCTCCACGGTGGAATTGTCGAACATTTGGGGTTATGTGGATTCTTTAGGAAATGAATACGCTTTAGTAGGTGCACAAAATGGATTGTCAATAGTGGATGTAACCAATCCAACGAATCCCATAGTGAAATTTACCGTTACCGGTACCAATTCCTTTTGGAGAGAAGTGCAGGTGCATGGAAAATATGCCTACGTAACTACCGAAGGATGTTGTTTGGGTTTGCAAATTATCAATCTTTCAAATTTGCCAGGTTCCGTTAGTTCTAAATACTGGACCGGCACGGGCGCAGTAGCAGGCACGGTCGGCAGAATTCATTCCTTGCACATTCGCGATTCCTATTTGTATTTGAACGGTTCTCAATTATTCGGTGGAGCAGCATTGATAGTTTCACTTACAGATCCCTGGAATCCTGTTTATCTTTCGAATACCTCTGCCGGATTTAGTGGCAATCTCCGTTACGTGCACGATTGTTACGTGAAGAATGATACACTTTGGGGTGCTCATATTTATG
>Ga0209284_10003254_pt1 | contig 20360 bp, 24 predicted proteins | sample FRY03_FD_187211 | JGI IMG/M metagenome (GOLD analysis project Ga0209284, IMG submission 187211) | Freshwater microbial communities from Lake Fryxell liftoff mats and glacier meltwater in Antarctica - FRY-03 (SPAdes) (version 2) | ecosystem: Environmental > Aquatic > Freshwater > Ice > Glacier... | reverse complement strand
CACCGATAAAGGAATTGGAAACGATGATCATTAGCGGTGATAGAATAGCCCACGACGGAAACCCAGTGCTGAGATGGATGATGGGAAATGTCCAGGTGATCCGAGACGACGCCGGAAATGTGAAATTCACCAAAGCAAAGTCCGTTGAGAAAATAGATTTAATGGTGGCACTAGCGATGGCGATGGGCCGTGCGCAGGTTGCACCGATTCAGGCGGATTGTATTTATGATCTCCAGGGAGTCGAATTTATATGATCGCACAAATCAAAAGTTTTCTTACTCGTGCATTATCGATTTCGGGTGGCAACCTTCGCGACCCTCGTCTAAACGAATTATTTGGATCCACTTCAACTACGGGCTCTGGTGTGAGCGTGACACCGTGGACGGCGATGAATTATTCAGCGGTGTATGCCGCCGTAAAAGTCATTAGCGAATCAATATCATCGCTTCCGCTCAATCTTTACGAGCGTCTGCATCAAGGTGGCAAAGAAAAGGCTACGGCGCATCCGCTCTATGAGCTTGTCCACGATTCCCCTAATCCAGATATGGGATCTTTGCAGTGGCGCGAGGCTTCGATGGCGCACCTTTTACTTTGGGGCAACGCCTATTCCGAGATTGTGCGAGGTGATGACGGCACTCCAGTGGAACTTTGGCCTATCGATCCTAGTACGGTAGAGGTAAAACGAGACCAAGACGGTGAAATCCATTATGTGATTGGCGGTAAAGTGCTACTTGCAAGGGATGAAATGTTGCATATTTCGGGCCTTTCGTTTGATGGCATCTCAGGAATGAGCCCTATTTCAGCTGCTCGCCAGTCGATTGGGCTCGCTTTAGCAATTGAACAGTTTGGATCAGCCTACTTTGGCCGGGGCGCAAGGCCAGGCGGCGTCTTAAAATTCCCGGGACAACTCTCGCCAGAGGCACGGGTGAACTTAAGGCGGTCGTTTGAAGACCTGCACTCAGGCGGAGCCAACTCCCATAGGGTCGCTTTGCTCGAGCAGGGCCTTGAATGGCAGGCCATTGGCGTGCCTCCTGATGACTCGCAGTTCCTTCAGTCTAGAGAGTTTCAGGTCATTGAGGTTGCACGCTGGTTTAATCTCCCGCCACACAAACTAAAAGAGCTAAACAAATTAAATTACAACAGTCTCGAGCAAATGAATATTGAATTCGTGACTGACACTTTACGCCCTTGGCTGGTGCGCTGGGAACAGCAGCTCAATCGCAAGCTGTTAAGCAAATCCGATAAGGGCCGTTATTTCTTCGAACATAACATCGAGGGATCATTGCGCGGTGATCAGGCTGCTCGGTATTCAGCTTATTCCGTCGCGCGAAATTGGGGTTGGCTCAGCGTTAATGAGATTCGTGAAAAAGAAAACATGAACTCTATCGACGGTGGCGACAGTTACTTGCAACCGCTCAACATGCAGGGGCTCACCACTGCGCCGACCGCTGCTCCGGCGGCAATGCCTGCGCTCGGAACCACGCCTGCGCTTGGAACCACGCCTGCGCTCGGAACCACGCCTGCGCTTGGAACCACGCCTGCGCTCGGAACCACGCCTGCAGGTGGTACTGTTGCTCCTGTTACTCCTGTTACTCCGTCTGTTGATGTGGCGGCTACCGCCCTAAACGGGGCGCAAATATCAAGCCTAGTGGCGCTGGTGACGCAGGTTGCGCAGGGTTTAATTTCGATTGAGTCCGGCAAGGCGATAGCCATTGCATCGTTTCCATTCCTCGGGCAGTCTGTTATTGATTCTATTTTTTCGGGCCCGACGAATCCTCCTGCACCAACAACGCCAGCAGCAGCACCACCAACCCGGGAAAGCGACCAGAGCAAGGTTTTACTGCGGCTGCTTGACGATGCTGGCGAACGGCTTCAAACAATCGAATGCAGCGCTGTAAAAAGGTTTGCACATTCGCCGGGGGAGTTTATTGCTAAGCTTGAAAAGTTCTGCGATGAACATCGAGCCCGCGTGATGGCGGTGTATCTGCCAGTGCTTGAGGCTTTTGGTCTTGAATCCGATCTTGAAACGCATACCAAGCGCCACCTTGATCAGTTTCTTGATTTGTGGATTGAGTTTTCAGGGACGGTTTCAGCGTCGAATTTCAGCGATGAGGTTACGAAAAAGATTACAATTATCAGAGGAAATAAAAATGAATCCTAATAAAATCGAGCGCAGGTTTTCCACAGAGCTCCGACTTTCGGGCGTCGATAAAAAGATCATCGGATACGCAGCGGTTTACAACCGAGCGAGCGAAGACCTCGGGGGTTTCATCGAGTATGTTCGCCCAGGTGCTTTTGACCGCTCGCTTAAGAGTAAGCCCGATGTCCGCGCGCTGATTAACCATGACAGCACACTTATTCTCGGGCGCACCCTTTCAGGTACGCTGCTACTCGAAAGCGATGCCACCGGGCTCAAGATCACGATTGATCCACCAGATACGCAATACGCTCAAGACCTCCTAGCGGTGATGGCTCGGGGTGATGTTTCACAGATGTCCTTTGCTTTTACCTCGACTTTGGATGATTGGGCAATGGTGGACGGCCAGCGAACTCGCTCTTTATTGGATTTGGATTTGGTTGATGTTAGCGTGGTGACTTATCCGGCTTACCCCGATACGAGCGTTGCGGCCAGATCGCTGCAAGACTGGAATAAAATTGGTAGGCGTGAGCAATTTGAACGCAGGGTAAGGGCACTAAGGTTGCACAAACAAAAATAATTTTTGTTTGTGCCTGTTGACAAAAAAAAAATCTATGGTCAAATGAAATCTCTGGCGGCGTGTAGTCTTTACGCACAATGCCCGGAAAGAAACAAAGTCTCGGGTAGTCTTAACGCTCGATCCTAGTACCTAAGGATCGTGCGTCTATAGATTAAAAACCACTTTTAATCCGCACCAAATCCTTAAAGCAATCTGTTACAAGGACTTTAATACTATGTCAGAAATTTCAAAATTGAAAGAGGATCGCAACCTTGCGCTTGCAAGTGCAAAAGCGATTCACGCACACGGCGAGGCTCGTCAGTTAACTCCCGAAGAACAAACCGCGTTTGACGACCTGCTGGCGACTGTCGATGACCATGAGACTCGCATCAGCGAGCTAGAAATCCTTGGAGCTAATGATCCTGTGGCTCCTGTGGAGGTTGACCCTAATGCTTCTGCTGTCGCCAGTGCAAGGTCTGTAAAGTTGGCTAGAGCTGACGCCCACGATAAAAGAGTTTACACCCGAAAAACACCAGCAATCGTTGCGCCTGCGTTTGTGCGCGATCTTAATGATCGCCAAAGCACTGACGATAAACGACTAGCCCTCCGTGGGTGGTTGGGTTTCCACTCGGTAGAAGGCATCACGGATGCTCACCGTGGTGCAGCTCAGCGCAGCGGACTTGATTTGCATAACAATAAATTGAATTTTAAGCTCGGGAATAAGGCTCCTAGAAATAGGTCCGAAGCTCGCGCGCAATCGTTGACGAACTCCGCTGGCGGGTTTACCGTGCCAGTTGGATTCCTGAACCAACTCGAAGAAAGCTTGCTTTCCTATGGTGGTATGCGTGAGGTTGCCACCATCTTGCGAACCGATAGCGGCAACTCATTGCCAATCCCAACGGTGAGCGATCATGCAAATGTGGGTGCAATCCTTGCTGAAAATTCGCAGGTCGCAGAACAGGATATCACTTTCGCACAGATCACGCTTGCTGCGTATAAGTATTCCTCAAAACTCATCCGAGTTTCTGCGGAACTTTTGCAAGATTCAGCAATTGATCTGGAAAGTTTTATTGGTGGGGCGCTCGGGACAAGAATCGCAAGAATCTTGAACCAACATTTCACCACGGGGGATGGCTCATCAAAGCCACAAGGGGTAATTAATTCTGGCACTGGTGTCACGGCTGCCTCTGCCGAAGCAATTACTTATGCCGAACTGGTTGACTTGCAGCACTCGGTTGACCCCGCTTATCGTGGAAGTGCAAAGTGGATGATGAACGACAGCACTTTTAAGGTTGTACGCAAATTAGTGGATGACCAAAATCGTCCACTGTTTCAACCTGATATTTCAGCAGCTAGCCCAGGCACATTATTGGGCCAGGATGTTGTAATTAATCAGGATGTAGCTGCAATCGGGGCAAGTGCCAAGGTGATTATCTACGGCGATTTTAGCAAATACATCATCCGTGATGTAACTGACTTCACCTTATTGCGTCTCGAGGAAAGATACGCTGATTACCACCAGGTTGGTTTTGTCGGGTTCAGCCGTCATGATGGCCGCATCTTAGACGCTGGCACCGATCCTTTAAAGATCTTGGTAATGGGTGCTTAATAAGTATGAAAGTTAAATTCCTTACCTCTGTTGCTGGATCAAATTTTGCTTACGACGCAAATCGTATTTATGATTTGCTGGCACCAGAGGCATTGGCAAGCATGAAAAATGGGTGGGCGGTTGCAGTCGATGCAATCGCTCCTCCTTTAATTTCTGATGAAATCCGCGTGAACGAAAAAGCAATCAGCAAACGCAAGAGGGAAAAGCGATGATCAAAGTTTTAAACCCTCCCGCTGAAGAACCAGTTACCCTGGCGGAAGCCAAACAATTTTTAAAAGTTGATGACCCGATTGATGACGGTTTAATTTTATCCCTAATTACCGCTTCACGGATGTATTTTGAAGCACAAACTAATATTAGGATAATAACGCAAACGATGGTCGATGAGCGAGAGACATTCCCCGATGGTTATTATTATCTTGAAGGGCCAGTAGTTTCGATTGATTTAATTGAATACATTGACGAAAACGGAAACTGGCAGGAATGGGATTTAGACGAGGTGCAGTCTGATTTAATCAGTAACCCCGCTCGCTTTTATCCTGCTGATACTTTTTCTTACCCCAGCGTGTTGGAAGGACTGGGATCCGTGTCAGTCACTTATACAGCCGGATATGGTGCAGCAAGTGCAGTACCAGTAATCATTAAACAGGGGATCAAGATGCTCACGGCGCACTGGTTTGCCCAGCGCGAGACCTCCGCCGATTCGACGCTTTCCGAAGTTCCTTATGCGTGCGACGCAATCATAAAAATGTTTTCTCGAGGGATCCAAATGTGAATTTAAAAGCAGGCGAACTAACACAGCGAATCGGATTGCAACGCTCCGCAAACACGCAAGTTGACGCATACGGCCAACCTACGAACACTTACGGTACCTACGCTACGATTTGGGCGAGCGTGCGCCCGCTCTCAGGCAGGGAGCAAGAAATCGGATCCGCTCGAGGGGCGTTACTTTCGCACCGCGTGAATATCCGCTATCGACCCGGGGTTAGTCATGGTGACCGGCTGATTATGGGTGATCGGATTTTAGAAATTGTGAGCGTTAGAAACATCGATGAAGCCAAAACTCAGCTTGAAATTGACGCAATTGAAAGGACGGCTTAATGCCGCGTGCCAGCATTAAATTTGATGTAAGCTCCTTGCGCAGTGTACTCGATCAATTAAAAAGCATCGACAAAAAGGTGCGTACTAAAACACTTCGTACAGCGCTAAACGCTGGAAGTAAAATTATTTTAGATTCCGCAAAAAGCAAAGTTCCAACGCTCTATAAGATTCTAAAAAAATCATTGGGACGAAAAACAAAAGTATTCCAGGCAAAAGGTTTTGGATACGCAATTGTGGGGCCGAGGCGAAAAATGGGGGTGATGATTGATGGCGTGGAGAGAACCCCCACTAAGTACGCGCACCTGGTCGAGTACGGAACAGCACAACATCCCACGACGAAAGGCATTGTTACTTCTGCGGTATTGTTAAAAAAAATAAAGTCAATCCAAAACTTTGCCTTAGTTGGTAAGCCGCATCCAGGAGCCAGACCAAGGCCATTCCTACGCCCTGCCTGGGACGAAAATAAAGCGCAAGTTTTAAAAGTTATGGAAGATATTCTCAGAGACGGTGCGACTGGCGGTGGCTCGTGAGTGTAGCAAAAGCAATGCGGGCTCGCTTGATTGCAACTGATGGGGTAACGGCTTTAGTCGGCCAGCGCATTTATCCGGGCAAAGCGCCGCAAGACGCAACCATACCGTACCTCGTTTACCAGCGTATCTCAACAACTCGCTTCTCGACTTTTTCGGGCGCAAGCTTGATCCCGGAATCAAGAATGCAGATTGATATTATTGCAAGTTCGCAAGCCAACGCTGAGTCAATCGCCTCAGCGGTGAGAACTTCGCTTGACGGCTATACCGGCACTTCTGCCGGCGTGGTGGTGCTCTCCTCGACTGTCGAGGATGAGGCAGATGGGAACGAGACAATCGATGGGTCTGACAGTCTGTACTATCGTGTAGTACTGGACTGCTTGATCCAAACTAGAGAAAATTAAGGAGACGAACTATGGCCGCCGTAGCAACTTATGGGACGACTGTATCTATCGGGGGCACCGCGCTCACCGGTATAACCGATATCACGCCACCGAGCTTTTCTCGAGGGACGATTGATATTACCAACATTGCCTCAGACGATCACGCAAAAGAATTTATTCCGGGGTTCGCTGATGGTGGAGAAATGTCTGTTACCGTAATCGTGGGCGCAGGCTCTGGCCTTAGCACGATCTCTGGTTACATGAGTGATTATACAACCGCAAAAGCGTGTTCTATAACTTTAGCCACCGGAGGCTCTGTGGCTTTTGATGGCTGGGTGACTAAGGTGCAGTTCGACGGGCTCAGCGCAGGGGATAACGCAGCAAAAGCCACCATCGGTATTAAGCCAACCGGTCTGGTTACTTACTCCATTACTTAAGCGAAAGGCTTTTAATGTTAGATCGATCTGTTTTATTGGAGTCGGCAAAATCCTTTAAGCTTGGGGAGTTAGAACTTCCCGAGCTTGGCGGAAAAATATTCTTGCGCGTGATTTCGTCACGAGAAAGGGACGCAATCGAGCAAGAAATTAGTAACGCAAAGGGTACCGCAAATCTGCAAAACATCCGAGCAAAGATGGTGATTCGCGCCGTGAGTGACGCAGACGGCAAACGAGTTTTCTCGGATGCCGATGCCGACCTCGTGGGCGATATGCCAGCGCCGCTTGTGGGAAAAATTTTTGACGCAGCCTGTAAGCACAACGGCATGACAGGCGAGGCGGTTGAAGACGCAAGAAAAAACTAATGGAGCGCCCGGCGAGAAGGTTTCTTTTTCGCCTGGCGAGTCATTTAAAAAAAACAGTCAACGAGCTATTAGACACGGTTGATTCTCACGAACTAACGGAATGGCTGGCGTACTCTACAATCGAGCCCCTCGATGGCGACCGTGGAGACATTCACTCTGCGCAGATTTGCAGTTTGCTGGCGAATCAATGGCGTGGCAAAGGAGCAAAGGCAGCGACGGTAAGTGACTTTATTCCTGACTGGTACGCACAGCCAAAGGCAACGACTTTTGAAGATTCGGTTTTAGCCTGGGCAATGGCGGTTGGCACGATAAAGAAGGAGTAGTTCGTGGCAAAATCAATCGGATCATTAGAAGTCTCGATGGGATTGTCGATTCAAGACTTTACCAAAAATCTTAACGCCGTCGGTGGCGGTTTAAATAATCTTCAAAAAAATTCCGAAGTTATTTCTAAAAAGTTTGATGCATCTATTGGCGACATGATGGGCAATGCTTTCGTCAAATTAAAAAATAAAGCTCAATCGGCTGCTAGTTCCATGATGAGCTCTTTAGTCAAGCTCATCACCAATCCGATTTCGGTTATTGGTGGCGCTCTGGCAGGTTACGGGATTTATAAAATCTATGATCGTGCGATCGAAGCCTTCGCGACCTCAGAGGAACTGCTGACAAGAATCCAAGGATTAAGCGGCGTCGAAGGCGCAAAGCAAATCGGATCAGCGCTTGGCGAAATCAGCAATAAAGGATTGATTGCAGCTCAGGTCGCTGGCGATCTCGCCACCAAACTGCTAGGAATTGGCGCATCATCTTCCGCGACGGCGACGCTCGTAAGCTCCTTCGGGGCGATCGCCAGCGCATCGGGGGCAAAAGCCGGTGATGTGTTTACTCAGCTAGGAGATGTAGCGTCTAGGCTTTTGGGCGGTGGCGAGGTGCTTGCGTCTGATTTTGCGTCTCTCTCAAGTTTAGGCCTACCGGTTTACGACGCATTGGCTCAGCGCCTTTCAATGGTCACAGGCCAAGCGGTCACGGCAGCCCAAGCAATGCAGATGCTAGCTAATGGCTCGGTCGGTTCTCGTGATGCGCTTAACGCACTTTCCGGGATGAGAAATGATCCTAAGGTTATCCTGCAAGCTGAGGCGCAATCGAAAACGCTTAAAGGTATTTATGCGAATCTCGCAGGCGAAATTGAAGGATTCTTTGCAGAGTTTGGCGGCGCTATTGTAGACGCTTTAGATCTCAAAGGATTTAGTACTTCTTTAATTGATTTTGTTAAAGAGTTTAGAAACAACTTTGATTCCTTAGTTCCAGCGCTCAAAAACATTGGCATGGTTTTAAGCACAGTTCGAGATGTTTTGTTCCAGGCGTTTCGGGGTCTGGTGCAGTTTTTCACGACGATGGGAACAGGCGCAGCCGTCAACAACATTGAAAATATTCGCGCGGTGGTCGTCAATTTTGCTCAAAGTGTGATGGCCTCAATGCAGTCGGTTATGTTGGCAGCGGTCGATATTTTGAACAAAATTATAGAGACCGTTGGCGGAGTCGAAAAGTTTGGTCAAATCTTAGGTGGTGTAATTAAAGGGGCCGGAATAGCAGCTGGGGCAGCGGCAATTTTTGGCGGTATCGGCGCATTGCCAGCAGCATTAGTCGGCGGTACAGTGGGGGGGGTTGCGACTGCATTTACTGCAGAAGGTGGCACAGCGCAAATTGATCCGGAAGAAATAAAAGCAAAAATGACCGAAGCCATTAAGGCGATGAGTGATGCGATTAACAATACTGGTTCCGCTTTAGCTCAGGGCTTTACCAATCAGTTTGTGGCAAAATTGCAGACAAGTTTGAAAGGGAATAATAAGATCTTGGACGCTTTAGGCAATGTTGGCGAAGCCTTTGGCATTCTTGACAAAGCATTTAAAAAAGGCCAAATAGGCAGCACCAATTATTTGACAAGCTTGCAAACCACGACAGCTAGCGCAATCGCCGTCTTCAAGCGAGAGATGGATCTAGGAACAATGTCAGTGGAAAAATTTGAGCTGATGATCAGTCAGTTGAAACTTGAAGCCTTTAATTCGCTTGATTCGCAATTGGCTGCTGGACTCATTACGAATCAGGAATACGGCGATTCTATTTTAGCGATTCAAGCTCAGTTCGATTCGTTAAAACCACCGGATCTTTCGACACCTTTCAAAGACGCAAAGCTTCCCGAGTGGATGCAAGGCATTGTTAACAATCAGAGCCCGCTTGATATTTACCGGGAAAAGCTAGAGCAACTCAACGAAATGAACGCTCTTGATTTACTCGGGCCGGGTGGTTTTGCGTTGGGTGCGGCGCAACTAGCAGACGAACTTGAGCGAGCCGTAGGCGCGGCGGAAGCAATTAAAAACCCCGGGGCGTTGGTTGCTGGCTCAAGCGCCTTCGCTAGTCAGGTTCTCAAAATTAATAATCAGACGGGCAGTGAGACGGCGCAGCAGCGTCTTGAACGCCTCGCCGCAAAGGCCAACGAAATCGCCGAAGCGCAAAATCTGCGCCTGCAAGAAATCGCAATCGCAACGGCGAATAACAACCCAATTATTACAGCACAATTCTAAGGGGTCCGTCATGGCTGTTACCGGCGTATTGGAACTTTTTGAGGGGAGAAGCGGGTCGGTTGACTCGAAAGGACAAACCGCTCTAGCCAGGGTGTTTATGGTGCGGACTGATAATTTAAGCGATGACGCTGTAACGGCAATTGCATATAGCGGCGTGCCGGAACTCTGGAGCGTTCACCCCAATTCTAACAAAAGCTTTTGCGTTTCGAGAAATGCTACCCAGATGGAAGATGGTTATTTATGGAAAGTGACCGTAAATTATTCATCGAACATGGACACGACCTCGGGAGCGACAGCGCCACAAACCCCAGAAGTAGCAAGCCAACAAAAGGGCTCGGCCCCCCAAGAGCGAGTAGAAAACCCCCTTGATCGGCCGACCGATGTAAGCTATTCAATTTCTGAATCTAGTTCCGTGGCGTACTACGATTACAGTGACACGCCAAAAGCATATGTCAACGCACTTAAAGAAAAATTTGATCCGCCAATTGAAGCGCCTGACCCAATATTAAATATGTCTTTAGAATTTAACACTGCAAGTTTTAGCGCACTCGAATGGTTGCATCGGTTAAAGACGGTGAACAATTCCACTTTCTTTGACTTTGACCCACGAACACTGATGCTTGATAAAGTGAGTGCAAAGCGGGTTTACGAAAACGGGATCAAATACTGGAGAGTTTCTATAGAGGTTGTGATCAACGAATTAACATGGGATATTCAAGTATTAAATCACTCATACCGCGAAAAAATTGCGGTAACCGGATTTGTACAGGTGGCTAGCGACAAAGGCATTGTGCTACCTAACGGGGTGATATTAGACGACGCTGGTTACCGGCTACCATTGGGCACAGACCCCACGCTAAATAACGGTGGCCTGATATGGTTTAAAAAGTACAAACCGGTTTCGTATACATGGTTGGCAGAAATTTATAACAGGATCATTTAGGGGCAATTATGTATGAGCCGCTACGCACTTGATGACGAATCGATAAGGAAGCTGGCAAAGGTCGTGAAGGCTTTTGAGTCCTCGGAGCCGATGGGGCAAGAGCCTAACAGGCCCAGAGTCACCGGCAGTTATAACCATGTTGTAAAGGTGATCGCAACCGGCACGCCTTACGCTACTGGGATCCGGCTTACTTTTGATAGTGATGAAGTCACCACGGCGAATCAAGAATCAATAAAAATAAAAGAAGTTGACGACAAAACACTAATGGTTGGGTCCGATTATGTTGGCTGGTTCGTCGGCTACCACCTTGGGATACCAGTCTATTTAGTGAGCGCTGGTGGTGGTGGTGGTGGGGTGCAAAATGTACAATGCGTGGGAAATGTTTTAAGAGTCACCTACTCAGCGATCTAAATTATGCCAGACTACAACTGTTACGACCCTGCAGCTAATCCGACAGCGGACATTGTGCCCCAAAATTACGCCATATACATCTGCAAATGGAACGGGCGTTACCCTTCGAGTTTTTCGGGTGTGTGGTACTCCACTTCTCCTATCGGTACTGTGGGGTGCGAATTGTATCCACGCACACCCACCGCAGTAATATTCACCCGGCCTAATCCCTGCGCCGTAAATTATTTGCCCGGGTCATCGTCGCCGGCAGTTCCCTTCAATTTAATTGTTACTGACCCAAGAATTACAAACACGGCAACACCGCACGAACAAGCCCTGTCAATTGCTGTTTCTGGGATTGTTCCGGCCTTACCCACTGGCACACCAGACAGCGAAACAACTTGCGGGCTAAATACAATTTTTCTGGGGTATACTTTCGGCGGAGACTGTTCATATCGTCTCGAAATAACAGGGGTGACAATGTGATACACGGATACGGGATAAAATTAGATGGAACTTGTTTTTCGCAAAACCGGAGGTTTTCCCCGGTAGGAGTGTGCACTGGCTATGTTACTTTCGATAACGCCTCTATTTCTACGCTCAGAGAAAATTCCACTCAATGGTATAATTTAATTAGGGTGCCCGAACCTAAATACGACCGCACCATTTTAGGGAAATCTTATAATCGCCGTTACATGCCTTCGACATCTTTCCCTAATTACTACTTTGATTTATCTGATATTAACAGCTGGGGAATGCGTGGTTTTGGCGGTTTACCTCCGCTGTACGAATTGGAATTTACAGGCCCACGATACAAAAATACCTTAGCCGTTATTCCGTTAACGCAACACAAATTTAAACCGATTAGTAAACTGAAAAAAAACAGGTTAAAATACGATTTTTTAAATGCCGACCCAGAAGATATTGAATCGCTGCTATTAGACCCATTAGAATTTTCTGGCGTCTATCCCTACTCTCCAGACGACCCCGACGCAGTAAAAAGACCGGCGGGCTGGATGTACTCTAATAAAAATGTAAATGAGCCTTATTTTACTGAAGTCAATTATGAGGACGGCGAAAGTCCAATCGACCGGACTACAGCGCTAACCACCCAACTAAATTATTTACCGTTTGAAGATCCGCTTCAAGTTTTTGATTCTAATGAATCACTTATCGGTCAGTTCGATGGATTATCTTTCGTTCTGTTTTATGGGGAACAAGCTTATAAAATGCCGTTTAACGATCTACCGGAGTATGAGGGATTAATCCCTCTCGCAAATCCAACGGCGCAAGTCATCGGACTCGAAATCAATATTTTTCTCGCTGGCTCGGCTGGCATACCTAGCCCGAAAATAGGAAGACTCCGCTGGTATTTGCAAAACGATGGAGAATTGGCAGACCCCACATATAACTATTTCACGACCTTGTTTGAACAGGGGCTTCCCTACAGTTACATTATGCCGATGAATTTTCGGGTGAGGCCGTCTCAAGTTTTATTAGATGCGCCCGCAATGCTTACGCGCAACCTTCCGCTTTCAAATCTAAAAGTTATGGTAGGTGCGTAAAGATGCCATCAATAATTATGCCGGCGGATCCCGCTTCTTTTCTAGTCACAGGCTTTGCCAATCTTCATAAAACTCATGTGGAAAAGCCAGCTTATAACTTGTGCGATCCAGAAGCTAGTGATGCAAAAGGCTTCGACCTCGCCTGCTCTTTAGTGTGTTATCTCGGGGAAGCTTTTATTTCCGGCGCGGTTACTTATAGTCTGTACAGCGAAGCCTGCGACGGTGTTCCTGTTGATACTTTTTTATACGCACCTAGTGAATTTACTTTTCCTATCGGATGCAGCCCGAATTATGACGACACCGTAATGCTGAACAACACTTGGGTTGGCACGGGGTCAGTCTCTACTTCGCACGGGATTACAGACCACGGATATAAAATAAAACTAGACGCAACAATGATAGCCGTGGCGCCGGGGCAGTTGGTTCTGACGGTTGTCACCTCGCGCCTAATGCCTGGCACCCTGCTATGGTCGGAGTGCAACACGCAGGCGATGGCACTAAGCGAAACGCCAGAATCAGCGGCAAGCGATGGCTATTTCGCTCGGTACTTCGAATCCGCGTTAACTGCCACTACTTTTAGCGGCGTCGATTGCTCGGATGAAGTAAAATATGTAAAGTCCAGAATTATTTTAATGAGTTATCGTTTCGGGTGTGCGACAGGCAACCCTCAGTCTGCGCCTAAATGTGCGTTGCGAAGTTTGCGAGGGGGAATACATCGACTGTATTCGTGCCTGGTGTGCCTGATTACTCCCGCCGCCCGCTACGCTTGGACTCCCCAGGTCGTGCAAATGGGAAACAATCCAATTGACTGCGGAGACGCCGCGGGAACTGGCTGCGGTTGCTACGAATGGGATGGAGTAATCATTACACCCAACCACCAAACGAAAGAAGATGTTCTAAATATTGGTTGCCCAGATGAAGCGCCCGACACGAATATTCAGCAAATTCAGTACGCTTTTGGCGGAAATAATTCGTTCGGTACTTATCAGATAATTTTGAAATCCATTAACCGAACCGGTGCAATGTGCATCGCCGCTCGAATTTTTGGGCAACCGACTTGGATCCTTGGCACCCTGACCGTCCTGCAAGAAGTTGATCCGTTTATCATGCAAGCAAATTATACTGGACTACTAGACGGCGATCCGGTTTTTCAATTTTACGGCATGGAGTTTCCGACGGCGGCGGTACGAGAGTGCGTAGCGTCTGTGAATGAGTCGGCCCCGCCCCCACTAGAACCGCACGACTCAACCACGCAGATGATGATTCCGGCCTTTTCGTTGGCTCGAGAAATGGCTACTCGGATGCAATCCGTCCGAACCCGGCCATGCGTAAGTCTGGGGATGGCTCTAGAGGATAGCCCGTCATGCGGTTGCGGTGGCGGAATTCTGCACCAGTGCGGTGTGCACGGTGAATGCAGGCAGGCGGGGAACGACCCGGAAAAAAAATTGTGCTGGAAATGTGACGATTATCATCCGGGCGAATTAGCAAAAACAGGAGCGTAGAAAATGGCTGACATGAAAATTTTTTATTGTTTCACCGAGGATCTTGCAGAGAAAAAACATGATTTACAGAACGATGTTTTAAAGCTCGGACTGACGGCGGGGGTCAACGATTCGGATACGGGCACTTACTCTGCCCCGCCTCTTACCGATACTGTATTTGTGCCGTCTAGCAGCACATTCGACAAAACATTAGTCCGAACCTCATCGGCGCAAACAAGCGGGATTTATAGGCTAATTTTAGAAGATGCCGTTTGGGATGGGCCACTGGCCAGCGGTTTCCAATATTTCGTAATGTATAATAGCAGCGCCGAAAATAAAGTGATCGGATATTACGACTATGGCAATGTCACATGGCTGGCGGCCGGCGAAACATTCACCGTTGATTTTAGTGGTGATGGTGCCCTCGTGATCCAGTCAGGATGCACACCAACGCCAACACCAACACCAACGCCAACACCTACACCAACGCCAACACCTACACCAACGCCAACGCCAACGCCAACGCCTACACCTACCCCTACCCCTACGCCAACGCCAACGCCAACACCAACGCCTACCCCAACGCCTACACCAACACCTACACCAACCCCTACACCAACCCCTACACCAACGCCTACACCGTTCAGTTTTGTTTCTGGCGACACCAACTACAGTGGGACGGGAGCAAACTCAGGGGATCCTTTATCTGCAAATTTCAGTAGCTCACCGGGTGGTACAGTATTTACGGCAGGGTCAACTGGCACCATTTATTATAATCTCTCGGCCTACGACATGATGGGCGGTACAGGTGTTAGCATCAGCCTCAGCGTAGGCTCAGGATTTACTGCTACCGCTGACACAAGCTCATCCTACCCCTCTGGGAGCACCGCAGTGACGGCTGGAGATTCGGTATCGATCAACTACAGCAACGGCGGCAGCTCCATGGGCTACGGGTCCTATAGTTTTTATACGGGCTAATTTGATCGGGCATGGCTCGCAATTGCTTTTAGCGGCTGCGATTTGCGTAGATTTAAAACTTGCGTAGATTTAAAAACACGATTATAATCTTACCAGTCCAAAAGGAGTTTTTATGGCAGCTTTTTACCATTTAATAATCGATCAAGGTGCCAATCTTCGAGAGGCGTTTACTTACAAAGACAGCGACGGCGTCGCCGTAAATCTCACCGGCTACACTGCGCGCAGTCAGGTACGCGCAACTCATGCCAGCTCTAGCGCAGTACTCTCAACCACGAGCGCAGCGGGTACGCTGGTGATTACGGAAAACACCGGAACTATAACATTTGCCGTTGCGGAAGCAACCACGGCAGCACTTGTTCCTGCAAATTATGTTTGGGATCTTGAGATTATTTCAGCGGCTGGCGTCGTGACTCGTCTTATTGGCGGCACCTGCACGGTCACGCCGGAGGTAACACGATGAGTGATTTAATCCAAACAATTTCTCCAACGCAAATCGCAACCGCATCGACTCCAATTATCACGACGGAAGCGCAAATTAATTTAACGGTTAACAGAATTTCGGAACTCGTGGAAGTGCTTTCCCCTCAAACTGTCGCAGTCTTGCAAGCTAATAATTCAATCGTAGTGAATGCACCGGGCCCCATCGGAGCGACAGGGGCGACCGGCCCCCAGGGAATAGCGGGAGGCAACCTGACTCAGTTAGTTGAGCTGGATGATGTACTGATAATTAATTTGCAAAACGGCCAACTGTTAAAGTACAACACCCCACTGGCGCAGTGGGTAAATTCAGACTACTTAGACGGCGGAAACTTCTAGAAAAAGGAATAGACAATGCCGAATACATTAAGAATTAAACGACGCACTACCGGCGCATCAGGCGCACCCTCTGGACTGGCAAACGCCGAACTAGCCTTTAATGAGGTCTCAGGAATCCTTTATTACGGAAACGGCGACTCGGGGGGAAATGCTACTAGCGTCATTGCGATTGGCGGTGCGGGTGCATTTGCTGCACTTACGTCCACACAAACATTCAGCGGCACGACTAACACTTTTACTAATGCAACTGTACTCACCGGCACCGTCTCAGGCGCAGGAATTAGCACATTTGTAACCGGATTTAGGCTGGATCAATTTGCCTCCCCCTCAGCCAATGTAAGTCTAAACTCTAATAAAATCACTAACCTTAGTGACCCTACCTCAGCGCAGGACGCAGCCACTAAAGCCTATGTCGATGCGGCGAGAAGCGGACTAGATGTCAAGGATTCAGTGCGAGCGGCGACGACGGCCAGCATCACCCTTTCGGCAGCCCAAACTATCGACGGTGTGTCAGTTATTGCAGGTGATAGAATCTTAGTAAAAAATCAAAGCACGGGCAGTGAAAACGGTGTTTATGTTGTTGCCTCCGGTTCGTGGAACCGTGCGACCGATGCAGACACCTCGGCAGAAGTAACTGCTGGGATGTTCACTTTTGTTGAAGAGGGTACCTTAGGCGCTAACCAGGGCTATGTTTTGACGACGGCTAATCCGATTACCCTTGGCGCTACTTCCCTTTCCTTCACCCAATTTTCTGGGGCTGGATCGATTGCTGCAGGCACCGCTTTGACCTACAGCGGCACGACGCTAAATGTGAAAACCGATAGCAGCACCATCGGCGTCAACGGATCTAATCAACTGATCGTTAGCGCCAGTTATGTCGGCCAATCATCGATCACAACGCTCGGCACTATCACTACTGGCACCTGGTCTTCCACGGCGATTGCCTTGGGAAAAGGCGGTACAGGTGGCGACTTATCCGGGGCAGCAGACGGCAGCATATTTAAGAAAAGTGGCAGTAGTTTAACGGCGGCCACCGTTGGCACGGACTACCTCAGCAGTGCATCCAGTATAGACGGAGGTACCTTCTAAGTGGCTAACTTAATTAAGCCAAAAAGATCCTACACGACTACGAATACTCCTACATTAGCTGCTGGAGAATTAGGGCTTAACGCCACGGATGGAAAAATCTGGATTGGAAACGCTGCTGGAAACGCAAATGTTTTAGTGGTGAGCAAAAACACTTCGGATTTAGTAGGTACGATTAGTAATTCTCAGATTGCAAATACAGCGGTCGCAAATTTAAGTGGAACAAATACGGGGGATAATACAGTAGATATATTTCACCCGTTTTTTTTAGGAGGAATGTAAATTGCCACAAGTAAATAAGGTGTTAGGGCAAGTGATTCCAGCAGCAGCAACATTAACAACCCTTTACACGGTTCCGGCTGCTACGAGTACAATCGTCAGCACTTTGGTAGTTTGCAATCAGACCGCCGCCGATGCTTTTTTTCGGATAGCAATTCGGCCATCTGGTGCATCAATTGCGACTTCGCAATACATTGTTTACAATGCCTCAATTGCTGCTTATGATTCTGTTTTTATTACGGTTGGAATAACTTTATTGGCTACTGATGTCGTTAGTGTTCGCTCTGCCGACGGTTCCGTTAGCTTTAACTTGTTCGGGGTTGAAATTACATGACCATTTCAAATTTAACCAACAAGATTAAAAATCGAACTATCTCTAGTGGGGTTACACCTACCGATACGGAATTTATCGTCACCAATACTAATGATTCTGGGGCTGGTTCACTGCGACAGGCAATCATTGATTCAAATTCTACCAGCGGCAACAATGAAATCACCTTTGCTTTTGCGTCTGGATCAGCACCATTTACCATCGTGCTTAATTCTGCGTTGCCAAGCATTGTTACGACGGCGACGGCTGGCACACTCACCATCACCGGGCCGGGTTCTTCCCTCACTATCAGCGGTAATAACGGTGATTCCGCTCGTAATTTCAGTATCTTTACCATCGATGCGGGTGGGAATTTAACTATCTCAGGCGTGACCGTTTCCGGCGCAAAAACAACCGGCTTTGGTGGGGCCTTTAACACCGGCGCCGGCACCCTTGCCGTCTCCAATTCCACCATCTCGGGTAATACCGCTTTCCGCGGCGGCGCCATTTTTAACACCGGCGCCGGCACCCTCTCCGTCTCCAATTCCACCCTCTCTGGCAATTCGGTTACCAACGGCGGCGGCGGCATTTTTAACAACGGCACCCTCACCGTCTCCAATTCCACCTTCTCTGGTAATTCGGCTGCCTTCAACGGCGGCGGCATTTTTAACAACGGCACCCTCACCGTCTCCAATTCCACCTTCTCTGGTAATTCGGCTGCCTTCAACGGCGGCGGCATTTTTAACGCCGGCACCCTCACCGTCTCCAATTCCACCCTCTCTGGTAATTCGGCTGCCTTCAACGGCGGCGGCATCCGTAACAACGGCACCCTCAACATCGCAAATACTATCATCGCTAATAGCACCTCGGGCGGCGATTTCTCCGGTTTTGGTACTGTTAATCTTATTTCTGGCGCAACTGCTGCTAATAATCTCGTCACCCAAGCGGGACTTAGTGCTTGGGCCACCACGGTAACCACCGGAGATTTAAACCTTGGCACCCTGCAAAATAATGGCGGCCCTACCTTCACCATGGCACTTGGCGCTGGTAGTTCTGCCATCGGCACTGGCAGCGCAACCATCAGCAATGCTGCACCTATTAGTGGTTTGGATCAGCGTGGATACACCCGTTCTGCCACCACACCTAGTATTGGAGCTTTTGAGTAATGAACTTATTATTGATTTTAAATATGGCAAATAAAATCAAACCAAGTTGAAGCCGCTTTAACAATTGAAAGTTTAACGGGGATCTAAAGGCGTTATTTTAATTTCAGGCTTAAACCCACAGGAGAAGCAACCATGATCGGCTTAATTTTATCTGCGTTACTTTTTCAGTCAGTCGAAGGGATATCCACGGAAGGCGGGCGCACCTCACCGGACGGGACGGAAGAGATTCAAGTTGACCTGCCCGGGACACAGCAGATGAAAAATGTCGGCGGCAAAGACGGCGCTGGCCTTTGCGTTTTTACCAGCATTGAACACTCGGGAAGGTGGCAAAATGTAGATAGTGTTCTGGGATTTCAGAAGAAAATGACACTTGAGGCGGGGGGTGGCTACCCGTCAAAGACTGAAAAAATGATGGAGAAGTATTGCGCCGACGCTCAGTACTTGCAGTATGAGGGTAATGACCCTGCTTTAATCAAGCTTTCGCTAGCCACGGGCAGGATGCCATCTATCACCTATGGCTATAGTCCTAGATACGGACGGGCGAAAATTGCTCACATGGTAAATATTGTTCACCTAAGCGAAAAGTGGGCGGCGATTCTCGACAACAATTTCCCCGGTGAAAATAAATATGAGTGGATGTCACCCGCTGAATTTAAAGCCAGATGGATCTCAGGCGGCGGCGGCTGGGCTGTTTTCCTTTTGGCGCCACCACCACCACCACCACCTGCGAACCAAGTGAGTTATGGCGCACGGCCCCCCGCAAGAACTTGGGGCACCCTAGCCTGTTCCTCAGTTGAGGACGCAAAGGGCTATGAGTGGAGACAGTTTAGCGAGAAAAACACAAACCAGCTTGCGTTGTATAAAGACGGTAAGCAGGTAGGCGTTTGGAAAAAAGATTGCTGCGAATATTTAGAACTTTTGCCCGATGGAAATTTTGCGGCTGGCGTTGATGTTTTCCCGTTCCCGTTACCGGAGGAATTTCAGCCTAAAATTATTACGCAGGATTTTCCTTTCGGCGTTGATCGTTCGAAACTGGACGCAACAATAGAACGATACTGGATAGACGGCAAGTCATGTACCAGAAAACAGGCGTATGAGGCGATGCAAACGGGCGGAAATAAAGACCTAACCGATGATAGGGCCAAACTCCGGATCACAGTTATTGGCACTGCTGAGGAATGCGAACAGGTAAGGAAAGACCTTTACACCGATCCCGCCTTATCAGCCATTGCACCCGAGCTGTTACTGCAATGCTATAGGCCAACTGATTGGGCGGTATCAGGGATTGGCTATGCAAGCGGTTCACCGAGGGTAATAGTGCAAAAAGCAAGCGGAGAGGTACTACATAGCCAGAGCGAATATAACGGGGCAGATGAGCTTGCTAGTGCCTTGCGCCGCATCAGGCCAAATTATGACCCAAAAAAAGACCCCGATCAAAGGAAAGTGCCATTGCTCGATGGCGGCTTAGCTCAGATTGCGTCGATGTTGCGGGCTGGATTAATTTCCGCTGTTGTTTTTTTCGCACTGGGTTTTATCACCGCCAGGTTCGGGCCGTCGATACGGGGCAAACTAAGCGCGGCAAGGTCCAGAATGTTCCCGCCAAAACCAACGATGGAAGATTTAATTGTCGCAGCACTAACTAAAATAAAGGAGCA
>Ga0209284_10003253_pt1 | contig 20368 bp, 35 predicted proteins | sample FRY03_FD_187211 | JGI IMG/M metagenome (GOLD analysis project Ga0209284, IMG submission 187211) | Freshwater microbial communities from Lake Fryxell liftoff mats and glacier meltwater in Antarctica - FRY-03 (SPAdes) (version 2) | ecosystem: Environmental > Aquatic > Freshwater > Ice > Glacier... | reverse complement strand
TAGTGGTGGCGCTGGAAACACTGGGACATTAAACCTTCAAGCAGGGGGAGGTTCCGCCGGATTTGGTGGTGGGTTGATAATGTACGGTCATTCCCACGCCAGCAAGCCGGGCTGGGTTACTGCGGGTATATCTACAGCGTCAGGCGGTAGGTTTTCTGTTAATGCAAGTGGCCTAGGTAGTGGTACTGAATTAGCAACAATCGACCTTGCTGCTTCCATGATCCTCGGCGGAACAGGACTAGCTGGCACCTTCAGAATCCCGTCTTTTACAGCGGCAAGAGGGTCGTTTAATATTACTCCAACCAACAACGCAGCTGACCACCATAATGTTTTAGTTAATGCTTCGACGAGTGCGTTGCGAACATGGACATTACCTGATGCAAGTGGCACGATTTCAGTGCTGGGTAATGCGGTGACTGGTTCTGGATCGGTTGTACTTGCTACGTCACCAACACTTGTCACGCCTGTATTGGGTGTTGCCACTGCTACAAGCGTTGCAGCTTCGACAAGTATTACAACAGGTGTAGCAGGAACAAACTCCGGAGTGACTGTAGCTGCAACTGCTAGTACAACCGCTAACTCCTATAATATTACAAAAACGGTCGGAGGCGCTGGTGGTGCGACAACATTTTTACAGCTAACGATTCCCGCCTCGGCTGTCTTTGTTGCTGTAGAGTGTCTTATTATCAGTTCCAGGGCTGTTTCTTCTAATGTGGGTACTTCCTTTTTAGAAAAGCGCTATTTTACCATAGGCAGAAATGGATCTGGCACGGACGTTGTTCTTGATGCAGCTACAGCACTGGATTTAAATTTCACGTCAACCACAGCGGGCGGCGCACAAAACGCCATCTCAGGAGCAACAACAATAGTGCGGAATGGGGCGGAAGCTAATACAGCGCCGCAGGTCGTAAATATAACTGTAAACACTAATACTACAGGAGGAAGCTCCGGAACAGCAGTTATCCATTGCACTGTAGTATCATCGGGGTCAGGAGTTACAATATCATAATCAAGGAACATAAAATGCTAAACGTACTCGGCGCAGAAATACTATCCCTGATAGTCAAAGAAATCGCAGTACAGTCACCGGCCATTGCCGCAGCGATTGTTAAAGAGCTTAGCGATGTATCAGACACGATGTATAAATATATCGTTGCGTCTATCGAAGATGATAAGATTGACACGAAACAATTGAAAGTACCCAAACCAACCGAGGGCAAATAACATGGCTATTACAAGTATTTTAAGAAATTTTGTTGGCGATCCAAACACCGTTACGATTGTAACAGATGACACGTTAGCAACAATTACCACAGCAGGATATGTAACAGCGCAAGAAACTAATATTGAATTGTTAAACAATGGCGAATTTCAGTGGCAAGATACAGATATCGTATTGATTTCTTATGCCTCTGGAATTGCGTTTTTTACTTACGACTCAGTAAACGCAGACTTTATTGCAAACCCAGTTGCTGGTGCTAAACCCGCTTATGTTGTTGTATTTGCTGGCAAAGAATCTTATGCGGGCGGTAGTGCTACGGATGTTATTACTGTAACAGGCGCTCTTGCTACAGATTTAGTTTTCGCGCAAATACAAGCAAGTACGACCTCGGTATCTGTACAAAAAGTAACGCCAACAGCTAACACTTTAACTGTGTTGATGTCTGCCGATCCGGGCGCTGCAACCGTAATCACATGGCAAGTTTTAAGACTTGCAGATTAATAACATTTGTCGCCTGCTTCGGTGGGCACTCCTTCAAGGCTTAAAAAATGTTAAAAAAAACAAATTCCAGCATGAAAGAATCTGCTTCAAAAAGCAAATGCAGCCCTAATAAAACAATGGCTAACGCGCTTGATGCGGCTAAAAAATCAACAGAAAATAAAAGGGGTAAAAAATGAAAGACGAAATACAAGCTAAGTTAGATTTAATTATTAAAGATATTGAGCAAGTAGCAATTAATCATCACCAGCTTTTAGGTGCTAAAGCTATCTGTGAACAGTTGCTAGCTAATTGCACACCTGAAGTATTGGAAGTTATGGAAGGTGAAGTAATTTAGTGATACATTGATATTGATGGCCTCCACTCCATTGACTAGCCGCCTATAACTCACGTGTAGGCGGCACCCTTTAAAAGGAGTTGAAAGTGAAAAAACTAATCCCACTGCTTATAATTTCTTGCCTAGCCCTTTCCGTAGAATACTTGTTAGAAAAAAAAGACACTTCAACAAAAAGCTGCAAATCAAAGTACACGATCAATGTATCAGAAGCGTTAAATGATGACGAATCAAAAGGAATTAATGATGAGCAAGGAACTGATTAATAAACTTGTAGCACACGAAGGAGTTAAGCGTTTCGCGTACAAAGACACGCTGGGATTCATCACAATTGGATGCGGGAGGGTAATTGACAGTCGTGTAGCTGGCACAGGCCTATCTATCGATGAAATATTTTATCTGCTCAACCACGACATCACCAAATTTCGCAAAGAATTATCTAAACACACATGGTTTAACAAGCAGAACGCTGTACGCCAAGAAGCGTTGATTGAATTAGCTTTTAACATGGGCACACCAAATTTACTGAAATTTAAAAACATGATTGCATCCTTAATGATGCTGGACTATGAGACGGCCGTTATTGCGTTGGTTGACTCCAAGTGGGCGACACAAGTTGGAAAGAATCGCGTGGCTGATATACGACATCGGTTGCTTCATGGAGCGTATAGATGAAGGCTGGTTTAGAAGATATAATCCAGATAAATGTGCATGAATTTGCTAAGCATTATAAATTACCGTTTTTCCACTTTGCGGGCGAAAGATTTTGTTCACCTGTTTATGGTGCGATGTTAAAACGCAAGGGTTCAAAAGCAGGTGTAAGCGACTGTTTTTTCCCACGCGGTAACGGTACTTTCTCAGGATTGTGGTTGGAATTAAAGTCAGCTAAAGGCAGGTTATCAGAGCATCAAGTTTCATTTATGCAGCTAATGACGAACGAAGGCTATCAGTGCCATACGGCGTACAGTTTTGATGAGGCTGAGTTGATGATACGCGCGTTCTACTCGCTATAGAATATTTTGCTAATCAGTTTCAAGCGGCCATATTCATCGGGCTGAACGATAAGCTGGTTAGGTGTTTTTAGTGGGTTTTGATATATCATCTCTTTCATTTTATCCGAATCCATTATGTGAGGGTACCAGTCGCTGGGTTTTTCGGTATGTTGTCTTATAAATCGCGCATAAAATATATTTTTAGACCGTTCAGTTATAACATAAGATTCAAACACTGGTTTATTGCCTGTTATGTATCGTGCGTTAAATACTTGATTCCCATAGCCTGGGATATTTAACCAGTATTCAGCGCGTATAACGTCAATGGTTAGGCGTTCTGTTTTTAGTGTTAGCTTTGCATTGGGATCGATTAGCTCTGATTCACAGGCTCGACATTGCCTCGCTACGATATCATTCTGTACAGAGCAAGATGGGCACGCTTTAAATTCAAAGTAATAATCACAACGTTTGTCGTCTGGCATTCCTCGGCAACGTCTTGCGGTTGTTTTGTTCATAGTCATACACTGATAGCATTTTATGCAGTAGTCTGGGTCTTCTTCGTCTTTTGGTTCTAGTGCTTCGTTTATTATGGGGTCGTCTATGTCGCCATGACGCTCAAGGTTTCCGCAATAATCCAAAACAATGGCATCTTTCTTGCCATCTGATAGGCGCAACACCCTGCCAATTCCCTGCGTAAAGAGGGTGAGAGATTCCGTGGGACGAAGCCACGCACACACATCGAAGTTAGGCACGTCAACCCCGACCAACAGAGTCGCCACGTTGACTAAATATCTAATATCGCCAGCCCTAGCCGCGTCCAAGATTCTTTTTCTCTCGTCATGTGGGGTCTTACCTGTGATTAATGCTGATTCAGAGATGGGAAGCGAGCGCATACACTCAGCAGCATGTTTTAGTGTGCTTGCAAATATAAACGCGCCGGCACGTCCATTGTTCACGACAGTGATAATTTCACGCATGATTTCACTCGTTAACCGGTCTTTGTAGTCAATAACGGCTTGCAATTCCTTGTGGTTGAATTTACCCGTGCTATCAACACGAACGCTGCTCATATCAAAACTTTCAGTAGTCGGCTTTTCAAATACAGGTTTGACAAGATAACCATTTTCAATTAACCATGGCATTTGAATGGTTACGGCTTCTTCTTTAAAGAATTGGTGTTCCCCTATTATTGATTCTGCTTTGTTTCTGTATGGAGTGCCTGTAAGTCCTAAAATACGGAATGATCGCTTATCTTGTTGAGCGTAAAAACCGTAGTTATTAAAGATTCGTTGATACATGGATTCGGGGTTAAGTGATACCCCGTGGCATTCGTCGATAATAATCAAGTTAAATTTAACGCTTTTAATCCTTTTTCTATTTTTAATTCCTTGTGCTACGGAATGCGGACTCCCAAAGATTATATTTGCATCTGTGTTTTTCTCACCAAGACCCGCGCAATATATTCCGCATGTACCGCCTTGGTCTCGGTACGTTTGGGCGTTCTGTGATATAAGGGTTGAGTTCATGGTAAGACATAGCGCACGCCAGCCGGCACGCTCAATTATCAGCAGTAATTCGGCAATGCAGACTGATTTACCCGATCCAACTGACATATTCGCAACGATTGGGTGCGTTACCATCTTTAAGCGTGCTCTTAATGCGTTGACCGCCGCTTGCTGGTATGGTCTCAGCGATTTAATATGCTGCAAGTGATAAACCATATTCTTTCAAACTATTTTTTATTTCAATCAGTGACCAGCGCCCTAAATTTGGTATTGCCATAAGTGTTCGCTGTGTTGTTTCTACTAAATCACGAACACAATTTATTCCCGAGCTTTTTAAGCAGTTGTGAGCCCTATTGGGTAGATCAAGAATATCAATACTCGCACTTAATAACGGGTCTTCAGGCTCAGGCTCAGGCTTAAATACATCCCCTATACGCCCAAATAACTCCAGCTTCTTTTCAATAACTAACATTTTATCGTAAATATTTTGCAAGTTATTTGTTCTGTCATTCAGTGCGCTAGTTGATTGTTCTATAGCGTGTTTTTCTTGGTTTATTGCTTTTATAGCTTCATTTAAGTCTGATACCTGATACTTTACTTGATCCATCATTTGTTTTATTTTTATTTCTCTATCATCAAATGATTTCCAATAAATAGCTATTTGTTCATCTAATTTAGTTTTTACCGAATTAAAAACCCATTCAGCAAGCTCAAACCTATTATTTATTAAATCTATGTCTATATTATTTTCTGTCATTTTTAAACCTATCAGTTTTGGTCGTCCAACTAGTGCCAATCAAATACGCATGGATTGCATTCGTAACCAAATCAAACAACGCTAATATCTCGCGCCTACTCATTGCTCCAAACACATCGACCATCTTGGCATCAATACTGTCTTGAGTCATACCCATAGCAATACACTGGTTGAGAAGCGCTTCCTTTACCGTGTCATACGTTCCAACGTAAACGCGGCGCTTGCTTCGGTTGTAATACGCCTCAAATCGCCCGTTGCTACTCATGATTCCGACGTAGCCCGAGAGAGTTACTCGACTCATGAAACAGCGTCCAATTTTTGAAGTAATGAAAAATTAGACAAAACATCAATAATGTCAGCTAAAATGTCATCAGCCATTTTGTCAATATAAAGAATATCGCCACAAACCAAATTTGATTTTATTACCGCTCTCAAATGTATATCCCTATCGTCAGCACTTATACCAGCCATAATTAATCCTTAATTTTCAATAATTAGTTGCCCATTCGCACGATAGAGGGCTGCTATCTAAAAGCCAGCGAATCGCTGTCATATGCAAAAATAAAACTTAAAATGGTACGTCGTCTAAATCCATTACTTTGTTAGCGTTACGTTGCAAAGCCGACATCGGTACACCAGTTGCAACCGGCGTAACTTTCTTAATCCCGACTTCATTCGCAACAGAACCCGAAGCGTGAACTTCAGTCACGTGATTGCCAGTAAGATTTTTACCGTCTTGCGTAGTCAGTTCCCACTCAGCAATTTTTATTGTAGCAATCCGGCCTTGCATAGGTGCTAGATCAACATCTGTTGGCGCGTTGGAGTGCAGAGGCTTGAATTCAAACAATTCCATAATTAATTTCAACATTGACAGACTGCGATCAATCGCCAAAGGACTACCGTCAAAGCATTTTATTTTCTGCGATACTTCGCGGTTCTTAAATGTCCCGCTTGTTAGCTTCCACTTAATTTCATAATACTTTTTATTGCCAAAAGGCGTATTCGAATCAACTAGCAAAAAACTTTTCACAACCGCATCTGATATGGTTCCATCCGGAATGACGTCAAAGCTTGCCAAAAAACTGTCTTCTGGTTTGCCTGATGGTGCTATTCCTGTACCTGACCGCCAAAAATCTACCATAATATTTACCCCTCAAAGTATGTTGTCATTGATTGCCGTACAAATTCTAAATCGTTATCTATATATTGATCTGAAAACATATCAATAGGCGATTTAGCTAAGTGCGTTCCATTGTGTTGCGTTAAAAACTTATACTTACCATCCTGTACTTGCGCGTGCAAAACACATGTAACCATGCCAGCAAGGCATATTTTATCATCGATGAGCTTACCGATTGTCTTTATCTTTACGTTACCCTGTGCGTCGGTGTCGCTGTGCGTCAAGATGAAGCACGTTAAATCTTCGCGCGTCCTTGTTATTTCTGTAATCATTTCATATGCGTTAAAAGCTAACTCATTGTACTTTTCGTAACCACGCTCCATTACTCGATTCATAAACTCATGTGTCATGTAATAATTAAAATCGTCGATCACAAGTGTTTTAATTTCTGGCCGTCTTTTATCGATTGCCCTAATGTAACCAATCACTTTATTGTGGTCTTGAATATGATAAAAGTTCTTGGCTTCCTCGTTGTAATTCTTCTTGTAACCACGAAAAGGTAACGGCTTGTCATTCGCTGAAATAATCACAGTTGACAGCGGATCTAAACCCCTAATACTCGTACTTTTCCCGCTACCCGATGCACCCACTATAATAACCGTGTTACTCATGCCCCACATCCATCAGGGTATAAATCCCCGTCTTGATGCTGATTCTGGTGCTGGTGCTGGTGTGTACTAGGAGCAGGGATATCAGCAACACACGCAGACAATAATAAAACCATCAACAAAGAAGCGTATTTCATACAGTCACCTTCGAAATTTTAATATGCAGTTTTTTAGGTGTTGCTGACAAATAAGCATCTTTAATCGCGTTATCTTGTTGCGTGCCATACATCTCGCAATCACGAATAGCTTTATTGTTTAACTCAAATTTTGTGACTTGCTTCACAATCGGAAACCTATCATCAATATTATCAACAGCACTTAGCGAATCAATGTATCTTTCAATATTTAGTCTATAGTTTAAACCAGTTGTGATTGTGATTTTCCAATCGTCAAACGTGTGATTGTGTGCGCCGATTTTTGTGTGCTCTAACAACACAGCCAAATCATTCTCAGCAATAGCCTTTGAATTTGACATCATATCAATAGTGTCATTGCATAAATTGATATGCTTTATCAAGTCGCGAACAGTCGCGCCGTTGTCTAGCACCTCAGGAAACTCATATTTCATGCTCATAATTACCTCTTTAAAATTAATTGCGTCGGTATGACGTAGAGTAATTATATTATGACTCTTGACATAAAGCAAGCGAATGTTATAATATATTAACATCAGTAAAAGGGGGTAATAAATGACATTAGATGAAGCAGTAAAGCATTACGGTACGATGTACAAATTATTTAAAGCGTGCGGTTTTTCAGCGGGAACGCCGTGTCACTGGAAAAGAAGAGGTTATATCCCGTACCCGTCACAAATGAGGATAGAGAAACAAACAGGCGGAGCATTAAAGGCTGATACAGACTACATTACTAAAAGGGTGAGCGATGAGCTTGACGCTTAGCGAACGTGAAGAATTAGAGGGTTTACGGAAGTCAGCGGCTAAGTTTATGACCAGCCCGCTTGATAAAGCTTTTTTTGCTTTAGAGTCTTTGATAGACAGAGACCGACCGAATCGCGTTGATTCGGTCATGTCGAACACAGCTTTTAATGTCTTAGCTCGTGCGCTCGTTGAGCTAAAGAGAGAGGTTTGCAAATGATTTCGGCTGGCTCATTACGCTTGATGAAAAAAGAATCAAAAAAAACATCTATAGGGATTAAGCGCGTCATTAAGATGATGGAAGGTAGTTTGAACAGTAGTAGTGAGTATCAGATACAGATTGCAGCAGCTTTCTTTCAGATATTGAAGTATCACATTGAAGACGGCGATTTAGAGCCTAAAAACATTATTTTAACAAAACTTTTAAGAGAGGAGATACAAGAATGACATTTTTAATATCAGCGGCTGGGATTATGATTACCTTTGGCATATTAGGTTTGGCTCAACATTTTTTCGGTGTTTAGTGGGATGATTGATGACTATTGCAAGAAAAGCCTAGCGAATAACACCGATAGCCTAGCGAATAGTGATGAGAGCCTAGCGAATAGTGAGCGTCAGCATGAAAGTAACTGAAAAACAATTGCAAATGATGTACCAGGTGCTGGTCGATTCGTTGTGTTTTGTTGGTTCTAATTCGCCGTTTAAATTCGACCGTGATACACGACGAAAATATGCGGATGAAATCTTAAATCAGCAGTCTGACGAGATTCATGAGACAGAGCCGTGCGAACATGAGCGTGATGAGGTTCATTCAATGCGGATAGCCGAAATGCAGGAATTCAGAAGAAACAAAGGATGGGCTTTAGAATCGTATCGTGAACTATGCACAAAATGTGGAGAGTTTTACAAATGATAACTAAAATAACAAACTGGATAGACGAAAAGATGGGAACATGTACAGCAGCGGAAGAGCCGTTACTACTCGAATTAATGTCTTTTATTATTACTGAACTACAAAAAGAAGTTACGGAAATGAAGGAGGCGCTAGATGAATGATGGGAAAGATACTGAAATTTCCAACGCCTGAGCGCATTCATCAAGCTGAATATGCGCGTATTAATCGCGAAATTATATGCAGAATAAAGAAAAGCCAGCACAGAAAAGGTTACTGGCTTGGGTTGCTCTGCGGTCTTTTCGTGTCTGCTATGATTTTTCTAGTTTTTACTTGTGTCTGCAATATCGCAACGCACTAAATTGGGGCAATTATGATTAAAACATTAGAAAAATTAGAAGAATTATGCGAAGGAATATTAAGCCTTCAGCAAGACCGTCGAAACCTGCAAAATCTTGAAGAGTCAACAGAGTTTATGCGGGGCGTCTCAGTGGGTAAAGATCGCGCGTGTAATTTAGTTTTAAGCCTGTTGCGCGAGATTATCAAGAACGAAAAGAATTGAACGTACTATCATGTTTCGATGGTATTTCCTGTGGTCGTGTCGCGTTATCGCGCGCAGGAATACCCGTGTTGTCTTATCATGCCAGCGAGATAGACAAGTACGCGATACAGATATCAAATAAGAATCATACCGATATCATTCAACTTGGCGATATCACGAAATGGCGTGAATGGGATATACCGCAGCCTGATTTAATTATTGGCGGCTCACCCTGCCAAGGCTTTAGTTTTGCCGGAAAACAATTGGCATTTAACGACCCGCGAAGTATGCTTTTTTTTAAGTTTGTGGAGATATTAAATCACTATAAACCAAAGTTTTTTTTAGTTGAAAACGTGCGCATGAAAAAGGAATATCAGGACGTTATCACCGGCGTACTAGGTGTCGAACCTATAATCATCAATAGCTCGCTAGTTTCGGCTCAAAATAGGCTAAGATATTATTGGACAAACATACCTGGCGTAACGCAGCCAGCCGATAAGTGTATTTATCTTAAAGATATTATTGAGCATGGCGTGGTTGATAAAGATAAAAGCTACTGCATAGACGCCAATTACTGGAAGGGTGGAAATCTCAAACAGTATTTTGAAAAACATAGGCGTCAATTAGTATTTAATCATAGCGACCAGAACGTTAAAATCTTACAGACAAGCGAGCGCGGAAGAAGATTGACGCCAGACGGCACAAAGCGCGACGACAAGAACGGAATAGTTGTTCGTGGTTATGAGACAAGGACGGACGGCAAAACGTGCGCATTAACTACTGTTCAAAAAGATAATTACGTTACTGAAGATTTTATAATACGAAAGCTAACACCTCTAGAATGCGAGCGTTTGCAGACAATTCCGGATTTTTACACGGAAGGCGTAAGCAACACACAGCGTTATCGCGCCCTAGGAAATGCCTGGACAGTTGATGTGATTGCGCATGTTCTGTCTAGTATTTGTTTGGATTAGTATGTAGGATGGTGGCTTAGTTTGTGTTCTAGCACTTACTAAACCACTGGGCGCAGCCCTATGGCAACATTCACAGCATTAGGAGTGCCATGAATATTAATGATAAACACAGCTATAGTAAGGTAGCCATGAATATGAACAGAAGTATAACAGCTAAAGCACAAGAAATCAACGGACATGCTATGTTTTTCAACATGGGCAGGATTTTATACGCATTTTTTTTATGTAACTCTATGAATAAGGACACAATTTTGAGTGAATTTAATAGAAACTTTGAACAACTGGCATTTTCTTTGTTAGATATGCAGCAGAAAATAGACTTGGTTCCCCATGATTCCCGTCAGATTAAGGGGTGTTTGAGCGGGTTATTTGAACGATTTACCGTTAAAGGTGAGTCAGCCAGCAAGAAATCAGGGGCTATATTCTTCTTTGATGATGGCGGTTATTGGGCGATGAACCACAAAACGGGTGAAACGTGCAACGGCAGTCCAAAGCATCAAGGTCATATCGTAAACCAAAACTACAAACGAGAGCCAACCCCATGCAAAGAAATCGCAAAACAAGACATGATGGCAATGGGTAGGAAGATAGCGAAAAAAATACTTATATCCGCTCTTCCCGCCACTCAAACACCATACGGCATACACGATTACATCGACAAAAAAGAGATATCACATCATGGTTTGCTTATCTGTGATGATGCTGATTATTATTTTAGAAAAGGCTGGCTTTTAATCCCTCTTTTGGATGAAAAAGGCCTTTGTAACCTGCAATTTATATCGCCAGATGGTGAAAAAAGATTTATAACTGGGGCTAAGAAAAAAGGAGCGTTTGGCTGTTGGGGGGTTTATGAAAAAGGCAATCCTATATTGCTAACGGAAGGGGCTGCAACCGCCAGAACGTTATATGACACGCTGGTTATGCCCGTGTTTTTCGGTATAGATGCCGGAAATTTAACGCACGCATTGCGCGCAATTATTAATAAATATGAGATTGATACAAGAGTAACTAAAATAACGATTGCTGCGGACTATGATTTAAACGGAGTAGGGGGTCAGCACGCAGCAAAAGCATTATTAGATAACTTTATCGAAGTGGACGAAAGAACTTTAGTCATACCTAATTTCAATGTCAGCACCGATTGGAACGATGTTTTAACGCGTTATAAGAATGGCAAAGAAGCAATAACGCAAATCTTTGCCAACTTACAACAATCAACAAGGACAGTATAACATGACAAAGCTAGAAATTGTATCAAGCGAACAAATGAAACCGCAAGATGTTGACAAGTCACACCCTCTGGACGCCAAAAACTTTCCTCATAATTATTATAGTGAGGGAGCTAAAAAATACATTATAAAAAATACGATACAAAATCTTGATTACTTTTTGAAATATCACGACATAAAAGCAAGATTGAACGAAATGACGTATCGCGTTGAAGTTGAAATGAATAAACGCATCGCCTACAGCACAAAAAATTCAGATCACTTTGTCATAATAAAAAGCCTACTAGCTGAATCTATCTACGATAAAGTTTTAAACGTCAATGACTACGCGACACAGATAGCTATAAGCAACATGTATCACCCCGTTAGAGATTGGATTTTATCGAAGCCATTAACAACCACAGGAAATATTAAAAAAATAGTCCAAGCCTTGAAATCAAAAAATCCTGAACTTTCAGAAATACTATTTACCACTTGGTTGGTCGGCGGGATAACGGCATGGTTTCATCCGCTTGGGATAGCTGCACAGGGTAACCTTATTTTGTTTGGAAAAGGGGGTACACGCAAAACCAGTTTTATTAAATCTTTATTGCCGCACGGGATGATTTTAGAAGGTCATGTTATGGATCTACATAAAGACGGAAATAAAATAACTGCTTTGTCGCACGCTATAACGGAAATGGGTGAGATATCCGCCTCCATAAAGAAGTCAGGTAACGATCCTCTAAAAGGTTTTTTTACTACTCAAACCGATGAAATCCGAGTGCCGTACGGCAAAGTCGATACCATAAAGCCAAGAAGAACAATATTTTGCGGAACGGTAAACAATGAAAAGTTTTTAACGGATGTAACAGGAAACAGACGGTATTGGGTCATTGACGTCACAGACGTAATAAATACTAATCATGGTGTAGATATACAACAACTGTGGGCAGAAGCCAAGGAACTATATGACAACGGCCATAAAGCGTACCTAACGCCAGAACAGGAGAATATAGTAAATGGATGTAATGAAACCTATGAAGTAGAGAACCCGATGGAAGAACTACTTCTAGCTCGATACGACTGGGGAGCAAAAAGAGACAGAGAAATTAACTGCGCGGAAATTATGAGAGAACTAGACCTACCGATATTCAACGATAGAAAAATCAGAGAAGCACTAAATAAACTCACGAAAGGACATTATTCATTGATCGCAAAAAGAAAAACAAAAGGAGTTGTCTATATAATGCCAAGATTGGCTGAAAATACAGCGTACAGACAGTCAGTTACTCAATAATGATGTAGCTGATGTAGCTGATGTAGTATCTGTTTTTCTACTGCTACATCATTCAAACCCTTGCTGGGCTTGGGTTATAGCTAATGATGTAGCTGATGTAGTAGTTTTTCAAGAGTATGGGTACAGAGAGGTAATAGGTAGTATGAAACACTTGGTAGGTGTACCCCTTTATAAGAACGGAGCTACATCAGCTACATCATTTTGATTAAACCCTTGCTGGGCTTGGGTTGTAGGGTTATGTAGATGATGTAGCTGCTACATCACTACATAACTACATATATGTTTTTTTATACAAAGAGGATAAATTTCAATGATTAAAGATTATCATGCGGTGTTTAAGGTCGTTATTCAACGCAAACATGTAATGGAAATTGATGGCATACGCTACGCGCGCATTAACAGGGGTTTGTGGGGCGACTAGCCCCATCCATGGTTATATATTGCTTGATGATTTGATTTTGTCGTATATTTCTTCGCGATGTACCGATATGCTGGCCGGCGCGTCAATTCCTAATCGAACCTGCTTTCCTTGCACGTCTAAAATCGTCACAATGATTTCCTTCTCATTTATGTATACTTTCTGTCCTATATTTCTAGTTAAAATCAACATCCTGAACTCCTGTTATGTAAAACAAAAAAATTATGGCAAACGCGCACAAAGTTATTAGTGTGCCTTCCAATAACGCGAGTAATACATCTTTAACTAGCTCTCGATTAATCACAAACATACCCTTCATCAGGATTTTTATTCAAGTACTCGCAAACACCTGGTCGAGTACACTTGATGACGCTTGTCCAGCAATGCCCGTGTGCTCTGGCTGTACAGATAGCGCCGCCTAAGGGCATATCTTGATCATTGCGATACATATCATAAAATCTTGTCCAGAATTTTGCGCCTTGTGCTTCACACTCAACAAGTGTTTTGTATGATCCCTCTTGATATTTTTGTGTGCTGCCCGGCGTTCGGTGACTGACAGACGTGTTTAATATCCATACTGCAAATGCGGCAGTTGATGTTATCATTTTACTACTCCTAAAATGTTTTCTACTTGCTGATAAATGTATTTTACGAAATCTTTATGACGCACTTCGTTTGCTTCTGCCATCATTTTTAATTGTCTACGCAAGTCTATGACCTCCTGTTTTAGTTGATTTAATTCTTTTTTGCATCCAAACATTTTTACTTACTCCTCGTATTCCTCGTTATCCGGCAAAGCGTCGTAGTCTTCATCGCCATGGGCTTCATTGTCTCTACTCATTATTTAACCCTCGTTTATACAAACTTATCGCGTGTAAAATATCAGTCAACGCAAATTCCAGGTTCTCAATTTGATCATCATTTGCTAAGATAGTGTTGCCGCAAAGGGTTATACATGTTGCTGACCCTTTGCGGTTAATCGCTATCGTGTAATTATTGTTTAATAATTGATGTACTATCATCCTAGCCCTCTCCTGATTCTAGTCTGTCGATGTGGTCTTTTGCGGCCGTTTCTCAGGGTTCAACTTCATAAATTCTAGTAAGTGTTCTAAGTTTCCAATTATTCTATTAAGTTCACTTTCTATTTGTTCGCGCTTTGATATTGGATATATTTCCAGATCATTAGTATCTAGGAGTTTGTTTTGGGGAAAGCTTAGCGGGCAGCGTGTTCCCTTGATTTCAAAATCATCATCTTCCCAATCGCACATTATCTTTGCTGTCATTTTCATCACTCCGTTTGTTAGTTATTGCTGAAAAATATTGTAAGCATCTTCATAGTTCTGCTCGTCGTATAAGTCGCCGTCCATGTCAATTTTTGCTTCAGAATCATCGTCATAGATAAAAGTAAATGTGTTAACGTGCTTTACATCTTCTGTTTCATCGACCCTATTAGCATCTTTTGATAAATGTAATATGCATTTAATAACCATTTTTGTTTTCATGTCTTTTAATTCTTGTATCTTTTTTTCTGCTATTGTCATTTTGTGTACTCCGTTGTGGGCTATTTCTAGCCCGGTTGATTAGTTAGTTAGTTACTGCATTAAAAGCGGTATATTCATCGTTCTGATAAACTAATTTTGTTCCATCGCTAAAATAGTGCGTTATTTTATCTTCCGTGTGATTATCCTCGGTAGCCTCGCAAACAACGCTCATAAGTCCGTCATTCAAGCAAAAGTTAGCTACAATCATTCGCATTTTATTGATGATATCAATCGCGGATTGCGCTTTGTTGTTTGATGAAGCAATCTGGGTTATGTGCAAGTCATTTTGTGTTGGTTGTTTTGTTCTTCTCATTTTCGTTTCCTAGTTGTTGTGGGCTATCTCTAGCCCCGTTGTATTACTTAATATTCATTGTTTCTTTTATCGCTTTTATTGCAATCTCAATTTCTTCAAATTCTTTCGCGTCACTCTCTGAAAAGTTAGATAAATCGTTGAAATTCTGTAAAAGTATTTTTCCTATCTCTTTTTCTAAAGTTTTCAAAATATCTATTCTAGTCATTTTGTGTACTCCGTTTGTTGTGTTGTTCAGTTGATGAGTGAAGTATATCAATAGCAGGAATATATTACAAGGGTTAATGCAGATATTTATTTTATACACATTGTTTTTTACTGTGTTTCGCTCTGCGTATAGCTTTCCACAGAGTTATATACAGATTTTGTGGATAGTTTAACTATATGTATGAGTGTGCTATCATATGATCACACCCTAATTTTTAGGATTTATCATGGACAAATGTAATACAGATGCATCAAGCGACATGAATGACATGAGTCAATATCAGATTAAGTCTGGCTATGCTAAAGCCGTTGAAGCTCAATACAAAGCACAACCGAATTACGGCGATAAAGCAGCGACAGAAGCTACTGGCGGCGGTTTGCATGGTGCGCATAGAAACACTCAAGCTGGTCCATAATTAACTTACACGAAAAGGTATTTTATGGCTGCGATAAGCACATACAAGACAGAGTACTGTCAAATAGCTGTCGAGATTTTAAGTCGCGGTGATAGCCTTGCCGCGGTTTGCGCTAATCTTGAGATATGTCGACCAACTTTATATACTTGGATGTCGGAATATCCTGAGTTTGAGGCGGCTGTTAATCGCGGCAAGCAAGCGGCGCAAATAATCTGGGAAGAAATCGGCAAAAGCGGTATAAAAGGTGAGATAAAAAATTTTGGTGGTGCGCCTTGGATTTTTACTATGAAAAACCGCTTTCGAGAAGACTATGCTGAAGTCAAAGAAGAAAAATCAGTATCTGATTCACTTATCGAAAAATTGATTGAGAAACTCATTGACTGATGAGCTGATTCAAGTATTAAAATCACTTCCGCTTTTCGCTAAAAACTTTCTAAACATACGAACAAAGTCGGGGCGTATCGGGCATTTTGTGCTTAATCGAGCGCAAGAATATCTGCACGAGCGTCTTGAAGCACAACTGAAAGAAACAGGCAAAGTAAGAGCGCTGATCTTAAAAGGAAGGCAACAAGGATGCTCAACATATGTACAAGCAAGGTTCTTTCATAAAGTCATAACGTCAAAAGGCAAGAAAGCTTTCATCTTAACGCACGAAGCAGAAGCCACTAAAAACCTCTTTAACATGACTAAACGTTACTATGACAGCCTACCTGAAGGCCTAGCTCCCAAGCCTGATTCATCATCCGCTAAAGAACTAAACTTTAATTCACTTAATAGTGGCTATTCAGTAGGAACTGCTGGTAATAAGGCCGTTGGACGCTCGCAAACAATCCAACTCATGCATGCTAGTGAAGTGGCCTACTTCGAGCACGCTGAAGAACATGCAAAAGGTATCTTGCAAGCGGTCGCGGGTGAAGCCGGTACTGAGCTCATAATGGAATCAACAGCCAACGGCATGGGTAACTATTTCTATCAGATGTGGATTGCAGCAACGACTGGGCAGTCCGAATTTCAAGCCATTTTTATCCCGTTCTTCTGGCAACCTGAATACAAAATGTACCCAAAGGTTGATTTTTACGGTAATTCTGAACCGATAATCTTGACCGATGATGAACAGTTGTTAATGCACGAGCATGGCGACAACGGGCTCACACCTAATCATTTGCTTTGGCGTCGTAGCAAGCTTGGTGAGTTCAGCAATGACTACGCAACAGCGGTAGAATTATTTAACGTGGAATATCCATTTACGGCGTTGGATGCGTTTCGTAATCCCGTGGCTGACAGGTTCATCAAGGTTGAGCTGGTTAATCGTGCGCGGAAGAATCGCGTTGAAAGTGACTCGCCATTGGTTATTGGTCTCGACCCGGCTATTACAGACCACGATCGCACGGCAATCATTAGACGCAAAGGCCGGCTTGTCTATGGACTAGAAACACATTACAACTTGAACACCATGGAAATAGTAGGGTTAATCCGGCGTATCATAGATAAAGACAGGCCGGTAAAAGTGTGCATTGATTGCATTGGCATAGGTGCCGGCATTGTTGACCGCTTGCATGAGCTGGGATATGACTTAGTCGAAGGTGTGAATGTGGCACGCACCGCAAACGATAAAGATAAATTTCGTAACCTTCGAGCTGAACTTTGGCACGATATGCGCGAGTGGCTTGCGCAAGATATGCCGGTCGAGATTCCGGACAGTGACGAGCTGCTTGGTGACTTGACTAGTCTTGGTTACAAGTTTGATTCAAGTGGCAGGCTACAAATTGAAAGCAAAGATGAATTGCGTAAACGTGGCATGAAGTCGCCAGATTGTGCAGACGCTTTGATGCTGACCTTCACCATGGGTGATTACTTCACGACGGGCGGCTATAAACCTAATCGTATGCCAGAGCATTCAAACAAGATGTTCACCTAAATTTGTGGCACAATAAAGGATAAAAATCACAAGGATAGCCCGCTATGGTCAAGAAAGCTGAGAAAATCACAAGAGAAGCCCGAATCAATGCTGAGCAATGGCGTCAAACATGGCAATCAAACATAAATCAATATCACGAATTCCATGATTTTGTCCTAGGTCGTCAATGGACAGACGACGAAGAAGATATGCTGAATACGTTCAAGAAAGTGCCGCTGCAATTCAATAAGCTTGCAACCATGATCAACAATCTGTTGGGCGAACAACAACAAAATACACCACAGTTGCAAGTTGTGCCGATGGAAAACTGTGGCGATGAAACAGCTGAGATACGTGAGCTTGTCGTTAAAGACCTGATGTTTTCAAGTGGAGCAAAGACGGCTTATCAAGTGGCTGCAAGTCAAGCTTTTATCGGCGGCTTCGGTGCGTTTTGTATCGGCACAGATTACAGCTATAGCAAGTCTTTTGACCAAGATATCATATACAAATACTTCAAAGATGCGACGCGTTGTTACTGGGATTCATCCGCTGAGACTATTAACAAGACCGATGGCATGTATTGCGGTTACTTGTCGAGAATGAGCCGCAAAAAGTTTAAGCAGATGTATGGCGAAAATATAGAAAGCAAGATATTAGTCGATGAAAAGATATTTGCTAACAAGCAAGAAGTTGCGTTAGTTAGTGACCCAACGGCCAACGGGGGAACTTTCAATTGGGCTGATAATGAGTCGGTTACAATTCAAGATCATTACGTTCGCAAGTCACGACCAGACACGCTTTATAAGATGTCAAATGGGCGCATACTAAACCAAGCAGAATTAGACTTGATGGTAGAGTCGTCAGCAACACATATACAGAACATGCAAGAACAGCAAGAACAGCAACAGATGCAACAGATGCAACAGCAGATGCAACAACAAGGTGGAGAGCAACAGCAACCCGAAGGCGAAATGCCCGGGCAAGGTCAGCCAGAACCTTTTGCGCCAATGCTAACGCCTCCGGCTGATGCTCAACAAGAGCCGGAGCAAGAACGTCAAACACTATACGATGGTGACGAACCAGTACGCATTGAAGATAAGCGGCCGAATAAAACGTATTACGTGAAGCATTACAAGATTGCTGGCGATTACGTGCTGGATGAAACTGAGTTCCCGGCCACGCAATTACCGCTTGTGTTTGTTGACCAAAGCAGCTACTACGACAAGAATGGTCGTCAAATATGCCGGCCGTTCTTGATTGACGCACGCGATGCGCAACGGTATATCAATTACCTTGGCACGCAATCAGCCTACGTGTTGAAGGTATCACGTTACGACCAATGGATAGGTAGCAAAAAGAACGTAAGCAGCAACGACACCGCCAGTCAGTGGCGTGACCCTCTTTCAATACAAGGCATGCTAACTTATGACGAATCCCCCAACGGTGATAAGCCGCAGCAAATACAGCCGCCAGAATTGTCCCAATCACTTTTAACGCAGTACCAAAGAGCAATAGATGATCTTTATACATCAACGGGATTATATCCTACCCGAATGGGTGACCAAGGCAACGAAGTTTCAGGTGCGGCTATCGACGCAAGAACTAGACAAGGTTCTTACTCAACCTATACAGCGTTCAACTCAATCAACCGCGCAATCTGTGTGGGTGGTGAGATTGTTAACGAAATGATACCTGTTGTTTATGATGCCGAACGCGTTCTAGCACTCATGACACCGGACGAAGGTATGAAAAACATCACAGTCAACAAAGAAATGGATGAGTACGGTGAACGAATTGAAAACGATATCCGAAAAGGTACGTTCCAAGTTCGATTAATGCCGGGTCCATCATTCGAAGGCCAAAAACAACAAGCTTTGGAATCATTGCAACAAGTGCTGTCCGCAAACCCCGAATCTTTCCCGTTGGTTGCCGACTTGTATGCTGAGAACCTACCACTTGCGAATACCATTGAGCTTAAGAACCGGTTTAAAACCATGGTTCCACCGGGCATTATTGAGGCTGGTAAGACCGGCAAACCTGTCGAGCAAAACGGACAGCCGTCACCTCAAGAACAAGCAATGCAACAACAGATGCAAATGCAACAACAGCAAATGCAAATGCAACAGAAAGAAATGGAATTGAAAGAACAAGAGCTGCAATTGAAAATACAACAGCAACAAATAGACTATCAGTTAGCTATTGCCAAACTGGAAACAGAAAAGCTGGAAGTAGCAGGCGAGCTGGAAGAACAAAAATTGAGATACTTGGCTGAAACTGAGCGCACACAAAGTGATGAGGCAATCGCTCACGCAAACAACCTGCAAAGCATATTGACCCACAAATTTGATTTGGTAGAAAAAGGATTGAAGAAAGATGATTGATAAAGATTTAGTAGTGCTTAAAAATGGGCTCCTGCTGGTAGATGATGCCAGCAAGCTCTTTAGCTTAATGCAGTCGGATGAACTAAAACCGCTTGGTGATATTCTGTCAAAAATGACGGACAACATTATCAATGAAGTAAACGGCTTGATGGGCGCAGTACATAAAGATTAAACCATACAATGAGAGGGATTTATGGCAACAGAGACAAGCAGCATCGATGATGTACTAGCAAGCGCGCACTTACCGCAAGCTGCATACGTAGAGCCTGAAACACAAGAACCAGAAACCGATACGCAGCCCGATGTGTACGG
>Ga0209284_10003250_pt1 | contig 20389 bp, 12 predicted proteins | sample FRY03_FD_187211 | JGI IMG/M metagenome (GOLD analysis project Ga0209284, IMG submission 187211) | Freshwater microbial communities from Lake Fryxell liftoff mats and glacier meltwater in Antarctica - FRY-03 (SPAdes) (version 2) | ecosystem: Environmental > Aquatic > Freshwater > Ice > Glacier... | reverse complement strand
GAAAATGATTTAATTTTATTCAATTCGTTTATCAGAATTGTATATTTGTCCTATAAAATGCCTTTTTATCAAGTAAAAATCTTTTTTTTACCCATAAAAAAACATAAATATAAAATCATGATTATTCGAAAAGGAAATCCAGAAGATATGGAAGCCGTTTTAGGTCTTATTAAAGAACTTGCAGTTTTCGAAAAAGAACCTGAAGCCGTTCTAATAACCGTTGACGATTTAATTCGAGATGGTTTTGGATCCGTTCCGTTATTTCATGTTTTGGTTGCCGAAGTAGAAAAGCAAATCGTGGGAATTGCTTTGTATTACTATCGATATTCCACTTGGAAAGGAAAAACCATTCATTTAGAAGATTTGGTGGTGAAAGATAAAATGCGCGGAACAGGATTGGGTTATGCCTTATATTCTGAAATTATTAAACTAGGCAAGAAAGATAAAGTTCGAAGAATTGAATGGAATGTTCTCGATTGGAATACGCCTGCCATCGAATTTTATGAAAAATCTGGAGCCAAAATACTCCACGATTGGAAAGTAGCGCAAATGAGTGAGGAGGCAATCAACTATTTCGTTGATAATAAGTTAAAATAAAAAATCCTCACTTTAGCCCTCGCCGAAGGAGAGGCAGCCGAAACTGCAAAAATCAAATTGGTTTAGAGTTACGAGAGTGAATCACGCCCAAGGAAAAAAAGTTTAAAAAGTTAATTGAACAAATAAATAATCGCTTTCAAGTTTCTGCATAAATCCGAAACCTGAAATCTGAAATCTTAATTTAAAATGAGAGTATTCAAATTTGGTGGTGCATCAGTAAAAGATGCCGCAGGAATTAAAAACGTGTACAGCGTTTTGCAAACAGCAGGTTACGAAGATGTATTATTGGTGGTTTCGGCAATGGGAAAAACCACGAATGCCCTAGAATTAGTCATTAAAAACTATTTCGAAAAATCTCCGGAATTGCAATCATCTGTTCAAGAAGTAAAAAAATACCATAACGAAATTCTCTTGGATTTATTCGAGGAGGAGAAAAACGAAGTTTTTGCAGCTGTAAACGCACAGTTTGCAGATTTAGAATATTTTTTAAGCCATAACAAATCGCCGAATTATAATTTTGTTTACGACCAAATTGTGAGTTATGGCGAATTAGTTTCAACCACGATTTTGAGTCATTTTATGAGCCATAAGGGCATCAAAACACAATGGCTTGACGTGAGAAACTTCATCAAAACAGACTCAAATTATAGGGATGCCGAAGTGAATTGGGATTTGACCAAGAAAAACATTTCCAAAAACGTAAAAGGAAAAATATTGAACATCACTCAAGGATTCTTGGGTTCTGACGAAAATAATTTCACCACAACCTTAGGTCGCGAAGGATCCGATTATACTGCGGCGATTTTTGCCTATTGCATAAATGCCGAAAGCGTAACCATCTGGAAAGACGTCCCGGGAGTAATGAATGCCGATCCAAGATATTTTGAAAATGCGAGTTTGTTGAACCAAATTTCGTATCGCGAAGCCATTGAATTAGCGTTTTACGGCGCAACGGTTATTCACCCAAAAACTTTGCAACCTTTACAAAAAAAGGAAATTCCCTTGTATGTAAAATCGTTTCTAAATCCTTTGTTGCCGGGAACCAGCGTTTCCAAAGGAGCTGATTTGGAACCTTATTTACCTTGTTTTATTGTAAAAAGAGAGCAATTGTTGATTTCGCTTTCTTCAATAGATTTCTCTTTTATTATGGAAGAAAACATCAGCGAGATTTTTGCTTTGTTTCACCAATTCAAATTGAAAGTTAACTTGATCCAGAATTCTGCCATCAGCTTTTCAGTTTGTGTGGAGGATAAATTTGGCAACTTCAAGGATTTGAATGCTATCTTGTCGAAAAAATTCAAGGTTGATTTTACCGAAAATGTTACTTTGTACACCATTCGCCATTTCGACGAAAAAGCGGCACAAACCGTTGAAGAAAACAAAACGGTTATTCTAAAACAAGTGAGTCGTGATACGATGCAAATTGTGACTAAGGAGAGTTAGAGCATCCTCACCCCGACCCTCTTCTGCTTGCTTCATTCTTCGCAATGACAGAAAGAGACGAAACCAAAAAAAACGCTATAAATAATTTTACCGCAGATTCGCAGATTATAAATTTGTGGGTTTTTTGTTCATTGCGAGGAACAGTTGCCCTTACAGCTGTTGCTCTCGTATTGGGATTGCTTCGTTCCACGCAATGACAGAATCACTTTATCCAAACATTTCCTTTTTCGAAATCCTAGCATTAAAAATTACCAATTATAAATACTACTTTTGAAACTTTCGAGTTAAAGTATTTATGTTAAAAAGCATCCTGATTTTGTTGGCAATAATCTGCTTTTCTGGACTCCAAGCCCAAGAAACTAATTCGTTGTACAAAACCAAAAAAATTCCCGTCTCTCGCGACACTATTCATTTAGAAAATACAAGCATTAATTCGAGTTCTTTCCAATTGCTTGACGCCAATAATCAGTCCATTGACTCCACATTTTACAAAATAAATTTCGGAAAAGCAATACTCATTTTAAACGAAAAATTTTCTGCAAGTTCGGATTCCATAACGGCTTATTATCTTAAACTACCAGATATTTTAACCAAAGAATACCGCATTTATGACGACAGCCGAGTGGTTAGCAACGAAGCGGCAGCAGGAAGTTTGTACAAAATGGAAGAAGCCATCAACCAAAAAAAAACCACTCCATTTGAAGGACTCAACACTTCGGGAAGCATTACGCGTGGCGTTACGATTGGGAACAACCAAAATTCGGTTTTAAACTCCAATCTCGATTTACAAATCACGGGAAAACTTTCCGAAAAAGTGAGTTTGCGGGCTTCCTTGCAAGACAACAACATTCCGCTGCAAGATGGCGGTTATTCGCAAAAACTGGATCAATTCGACAATGTTTTTATGGAACTTTTCAGCGAAAAATGGAATATTCGAGCAGGAGATGTTTTCCTTGAAAATCGCAAAACGCAATTCCTGAATTTCAACAAAAAAGCACAAGGAATAGCAGCCAGTTTCGACTTTGGAGAGAAAGACAACAAGACGAATGTTTTCGCATCGGCGGGATTAGTCCGAGGACAATATGCCAAGAGTGATTTTGTTGGACAAGAAGGCAATCAAGGCCCTTATAAATTAATTGGTCGAAGTGGTGAATTGTATGTATTGGTCATTTCGGGTTCAGAGCGGGTTTACGTAAATGGAATCCTTTTGAAAAGGGGAGAAAACAACGATTATATCATCGACTATAATGCAGGAGAAATTATATTCACCCCTCTTTTTACCATCACTTCCGAAATGAGAATTGCCGTAGAATACCAATATTCCAACCAAAATTACACCCGATTGGTTACTTATGTCGGTGGAAGCCACGAAAGCAAAAAATGGAGTTTTAGCAGTTATTTGTATTCCGAAAACGATTTGAAAAACCAGCCTTTGCAACAAAGTCTTTCGGCTGAACAAGCACAAATATTGGTTGATGCTGGCGACAATACCGACTTAATGGTCGCACCATCCGCTTATGTAGATTCTTATTCCGACAACAAAATTTTGTATATAAAAACAATTGTAAACACTGTTGAAGTTTTTGAATATTCCAATAATCCAGACGCTGTTTTGTACAATGTTCGTTTCAGTCAAGTTGCTGCCAATAGAGGCAATTACATCCTAAAAAACAGCGCTGCCATTGGTCGAATTTACGAATATATTGAACCTATGAATGGAATTCCACAAGGAAATTACGACCCCGTTATTCAATTGGTTGCGCCTATAAAAACCCAAGTTGCAACATTTTTGGGCAAATATAATCCTAGCGAAAAAACAGCAATTGATTTTGAAATTGGTGTAAGCAATAATGATAAAAATCTTTTTTCATCCGCAAACGATTCCAACAATGAAGGTGTGGCGACAAAAATAAATGCCAGACAACGCCTTTTTTCGAAAAAGTGGAATGTGGATGCTTTTGCCAATTATCAGTTTATAGCCAAAGATTTCAGCACCGTGGAACGTCTTTACAACATTGAATTCAGCCGAGATTGGAATTTGGGAACAACTACAGTTGGCAATCAAAGTTATTTAATTTCGGGATTGCAAATGACTTTGCCGGGAAAAGGAAACTTGGTTTATCAATTTGAAAAGCTGGATTTCTCCAAAAATTTCTCTGGGAATAGACATATTTTGAATGCTTCATTTAATTTGAAAGATTGGAAAATTCAAAGTCAGGGAAGTTTTTTGAACAGTGACGCAACGAGTTCTGCATCAAAATTCCTGCGGAATCAAACTCAAGTCAAGTATCATTTCAAGAAAAACTGGATTGGCAGCAGCCTAAAACTGGAAGACAACCAAGAAAAAAACAAAGCCAGCAATCAATTTTCTGTTTTGAGCCAACGATTCACGGAATACGGATTTTTTGCCGGTCGTGGCGACAGCACTAAGGTTTTTGTGGAATTGGGTTATTTCAAAAGAGCGAATGACAGCCTACAAAACGGTATTATTCAACGCGTTAACAATTCACAAACGCTTGCCTTGCGGTCGAAATTGATTCAAACCAGCAAAAGCGATTTGTCACTTTTCGCTAATTACCGAGTTTTGGATTTTGTGGATTCCACCAAAAAAAATGAACCTTCGTTGAATTCCAGAATGATATACAACGACCGGTTTTTCAAGCAATTGATTCAATCGACAACGGTTTTTGAAACCAATTCAGGTTCCATTCCCCAACAGGAATTCACCTATCTTGAAGTTCCCGTGGGGCAAGGAGTTTATACTTGGAACGATTATAACAGCAATGGGATTCAGGAAATAGAGGAGTTTGAGGTTGCCCCTTTTGTCGACCAAGCCAAATACATTAGAATCTATTTGCCCAACAGAATTTACATAAAAACGCACCAAAATAAATTCTCTCAATCGCTAGTTTTAAATCCGAATCAGTGGCAAAATGAGACTGGATTCAAGAAAGTGCTTTCTTATTTCTATAACCAAACTTCGTATCTCATTGATCGAAAAGTGGAAAACAAAGGCGATAATTTCGACTTAAATCCTTTTAGCAAATCCGAGGAAAATGTCTTGGGACTGAACTCGAGTTTCAGGAATAGTTTGTTCTATAATCGAGGGAAGCAATTGCATTCCGTAACGTACACTTATGTTCAAAACGACGCTAAAAATTTACTTTCGATAGGTTCGCAAAATGCAAAAAACAGTTCCAATCAATTACAATACAATCATTTGTATCGAAAAAGTTGGCTGTTTGGGATGTTTGCCAAAACCATCCAAACTGCTCTGAAATCGGAAAATTATCCGGAGAAGAATTTTGAAATTAAAGGTTATCAATTGGCCCCTAAAATCAGTTATTTGTTTTCCAAAAGCACGAGTTGGGACTTGTTTTATGAATTGCAAAACAAGGAAAATCAAATTGGCAATTTTGAAACTTTATTGCAAAGCCGTTTTGGAACTTCCTTTACATATGCAGGCGAAAAAAAATTCACGATGAATGGCGAAGTTTCTTTTTACCAAAATAAATTCGTTGGAAGTGAATTTTCGTCTGTAGGATTTCAAATGCTCGAAGGATTGCAAACGGGTCAAAACCTGACTTGGAGATTGCTTTTGCAGAAAAACTTGACCAATTTTCTGGACATCAATCTGAATTATCAAGGTCGAAAAAGCGAAACCAGCCAAACTATTCATACAGGAAGCGTACAATTAAGGGCTTATTTTTAACTAATATTATTTGCCTAAAAATATTTTCTATTATAAAATTTATTATTTTTATTCTTCAAACTTAAAATCAATCTATTAACCTGAGTTCGATTATTATTCAATTTATCAAATATCAATAGAAAAGGGCTTTAGCCTTATTTATAAGATGAAATATATTGTGCTTTAGCCATTTTCTTAAATAATTATTTCGGCTAAAGCCTAATTTCATAATTATTTTATAACATCGGGCTAAAGCCCGACGCAATTGATAAAGCATAGCTTGAAAATCAATGTGTTATGTAATTTTAATAATCGAACTCAGGTTATTATGAAAAAATTAATTTTATTAAGCTTGCTGTTTCTTTTTTCATAAACTTTTTACGCGCAGACTTCCAATACTAAAGAAGCCACCACAAATAAAGAAATCGGGTTAAGATTACAACCAAGATGTTGTGGTTAAAACTCCTGTAAAAAAAGTTGTTTTTAAGACAGAAACGAAAACAACCGCAACAAAATTGCCGCCAAAAAAGAAACGGTTTCAAAAACCACTAAAAAGAAAGTTACAAAAGTGCCAACATTAAAAGAAACCAATGAAAAAACACCAAGAACCCAAGATAAAGTTACTGGAGAATCCAACGGCAAAAAAGTATACACTTTTTTAAGATAAGGCAAATATTATATTAACAAAAACGGAAATAAAACCTATATTCAGGATTAATTTTCTAAAAAAGAGAACTGTGCAGAAATAAAATTTTTACAGTTTTTTTATACCATAACTTAATGTTAAAATAATACTTTCAAAATATAAAATAGGGATGATTTTTATACCTTTCGTCCATAATTTATACCCATAAATGGATTTTAACTCTTCTCAAAAAAACATCCTGATTGCTCCTTTAAATTGGGGTTTAGGTCACGCCACGCGTTGCATTCCCACTATTAAAGCATTGCAGGAAAACAATTATATTCCAATTATAGCCTCCGATGGGATTGCGTTGGAGTTGTTGCGAAAAGAATTCCCTTATTTGCAATCTCTTGAATTGCCTTCGTACCAAATAGAATATGCCAAGAACGGCAAAAATTTTAAATGGAAACTGTTGCAAAATTGTCCAAAAATGATTCAAGCAGTTTTGGAAGAAAAGAAAATGGTCAAAAAATGGATTAAGAAATACTCCATTAAAGGTATAATTTCAGACAATCGATTGGGGGTTTTTAGTCAAAAAGTGCCTTCGGTCTTTATCACCCATCAACTCAACGTGATGACGGGAAGCACCACTTGGATAACGAGCAAACTGCATCAATTTATCATCAAAAAATATGCGGAATGTTGGGTTCCAGATTTTGAAGGAATTCCAAATCTGACAGGCAAATTAGGCCATATCAAAAAGGCAGATTTCAAAATTAAATACATTGGCCCATTAAGTCGAATCCAGAAAAAAGAGATTCCAAAACAATATGATTTAATGATTATTTTATCGGGACCGGAACCTCAACGCGGACTATTAGAAGAAAAGCTAAAAAAAGAGGTAATGCACTTTGGTGGAAATATAGTTTTCATAAAAGGCGTAATCGAAAAAGACCAAAAAAAGGAACAAATAGGAAATGTTGCATATTATAATTTTATGAATACCCGTCAATTGGAACAAACTTTTAACGAAAGTGAGATTGTATTATGCCGATCCGGTTATACAACAATTATGGACTTGGCAAAACTAGAAAAAAAGGCGTTTTTTATTCCAACACCTGGTCAATATGAACAAGAATATTTAGCCGAAAAGCTAGAAAAAGAAGGGTTGGTTCCTTATGCAAAACAAGATGAATTTACCATAAAAAACATCTTTGAAACAGAAAATTATAAAGGGTTGCCACTATTTGACACTGCATTTGATTGGAAAGAATTGTTTCAAGTGTTTGAGAAATAATTCGTGAAATTTATGGCAAAAAAGAACCCGAATTAGACTAATTCGGGTTTTTATTTATTTTAGTCAAAAATTTATTATTCTTCTTTTTTATCCTCAAATTTATCGTGCTTGATAATTTTGGCATTCACCATAAAATGAACATATTCGGCAATATTGGTGCAATGCTCTGATATGCGCTCCAAATGTTTCATCACAATAACAAGATTGGTTCCTGAAACAACTGCTTTCGAATGAGATTTCATTTCTGCGATTATGTCATGAATTGCATCCTCGCTCTTATTTTTGATGGTTTTGTTTAAAACAAAAATTTCTCCGATTGTGGCTTCGTCACGTGTCAAGAAACATTCGTTTGTTTTTGAGGTAATTAACTCCACTTGTTTGGCCAAATCGGCAATTTCAAACTTGGCAATCAAATCGTGTTTGTCCTTAATACTTTTAGATCTTTTTATCACGCTAACGGCCAAATCTCCAATTCGTTCTATCTCGTTACTGATTTGCATTGCCGCCATAATAAAACGCAAGTCAGAAGCAACGGGCTGTTGCAAGGCAAAAATGCTTTGACAAACTTCGTCGATTTTGACATCTAATTTGTCAATTTTATTTTCGGTTTTCTTTACTTCTTTACCTTCAATAGGTTCAGAAAGCAGTGCTTTTACAGATTCGACAACTTGGCTTTCGGCTAAACTGCCAATTTTTATGATTATATTTTTTAACTTTTCTAATTCAATTTCAAAGTGTGTCATCTTACAATTTTTAGTTTAAAAAGATTAATTGGCTAATTCGTTAATTGGCTCACCGGTTAAACAAATAAACGATTAAGCATTTAACCATTATCCAAATCTTCCCGTGATATAATCTTCGGTTTGTTTCTTTTCGGGTTTTGTAAATATAGCATTTGTTTTACCCATTTCTATCAATTCACCCAAATAAAAGAAAGCTGTAAAATCACTAGTTCTTGCCGCTTGTTGCATATTATGAGTCACGATAATTATGGTATATTGCTCTTTTAATTCGTGAACCAATTCTTCTATTTTAGAGGTCGAAATTGGATCCAAAGCACTTGCCGGCTCATCCATCAAAATAATATCAGGGCTTACCGCCAATGTTCTTGCAATACACAAACGTTGTTGCTGTCCGCCAGAAAGCCCCATAGCTGAATCTCCCAATCTGTCTTTTACTTCGTCCCAAATAGCCGCTTGTCTTAGCGAAATTTCCACGATTTCGTCTAATTCATTTTTGCCTTTAATGCCATTGATTTTTGGCCCATAAGCAATGTTTTCATAAATAGATTTCGGGAATGGATTCGATTTTTGAAAAACCATCCCAATTTTTTTTCTAATATTGACAACATCTACATTTTTATCGTAAATATCTACGCCTTCCACAAGCATTTGACCCGTTATTTTTACATCAGGAATAAGGTCATTCATTCTATTGATGCATCTCAAAAAAGTAGATTTCCCACAACCCGAAGGCCCGATTAAAGCCGTAACTTTATTTCTTGGAATCTCCAGCGAAATCTCTTTCAACGCCTTTTTTTCTCCGTAATATAATGATAAGTCTTTAACTTGTATTTTTGTGTCTTTCATTGTAATTTTTGTTGTGTCTAAAGTAAGAATTATTAGTTAGAATTCGAAATTATTTTGCTCTTCTTCTAATTCTGGATCTAATAATTACAGCTACAAGATTTAAGGATAAAGTAAGGATTAACAAAACCAATGTTGTAGCAAATTGGATAGGCATTGTTTTCTCCACATCGGAAGACTGGGTAGACATAATATAAACATGGTATCCCAAATTCATAAATTGGTCGCTCAAAGATTCTGGCAAAGTGGCGAGATAATACGCTGCGCCTGTAAACAAAATGGGAGCAACTTCGCCTGCTCCTCTGCTTACTGCAAGAATAGTTCCTGTCATAATTCCAGAAATAGAACCCGGAAAAACAACATTTTTTATCGTTTGCCATTTGGTAGCTCCCAATGCTAAACTGGCTTCTCTTAGCTCTCTCGGAATTGTTTTTAAAGATTCTTCCACAGAAACGATAATCACTGGAAGTGTCAATAATGCCATTGTTAAACTCGCCCAAAGAATGTTGGGTTGTCCCCAATGCAATTCTCCTTCATTGAAAGCAGTATCCATTCCTGTTCCAACAAATTGGATAAAAAATCCAAGTCCAAAAAGACCAAAAATTATGGAAGGTACTACTGCCAAAGTTCGAATTGAAAATCGAACGGCGGCTGCAATTTTTGACTTTTCCTTGGCATATTCCGTTAAATAAATAGCCGTGATTGTCCCGAAAGGAACTGCCGCTATCGACATCACGACAACCAATATAAAAGTACCTATCAAGGCAGGAAAAATTCCTCCTTTGGTCATTCCGTCGGTTGGAAAAGAACTGATGAATTCCCAAGAAAATTTCTCGCGTCCTTGGTAAATAATAATCCCCAAGATGATAAACAAGATGGCAATAATTAAAAGAACCGCGATTTGCGTCAATCCCACAACTGCTTTTTCTTTAATATCTATACCCTGATTGTTAGTTTTGGAAAACGGATTTTCCGATATGCTAATTGCTTTTCCCATATTTATTTACCTTGGAATTTTTTGATTAATTTTCCTTTGACATAAAATTCTGCCACTGCATTTAATATAAAGGAGAAAATGAAAAGTAACGATCCAATGAAAAACAACACACTGTAATGCGTTTCTCCAAAAACTGTTTCGGCCATTTCAGAACCAATTGTTGCTGCAAATGTTCGCACACTTTCGAATGGATTTGCCGACAATAATGCCGCATTTCCGGTTGCCATAAGCGCTATCATTGTTTCGCCAAAAACACGACCAACACCCAATAGCAAGGCTGCAAAAATTCCTGGAGTTGCCGCTGGCAAAATCACCGAAAAAGCAGTTTGTGCTTTGCTAGCTCCCAAGGCTAAACTAGCTTCGGTATAAGTTTTAGGAACTGCCGAAAGTGCATCTTCTGAAATCGTGTAAATTATAGGAATTGCTGCCAATGCCATTGCAACACCGCCGATAAAAGCATTCAATCTCGAATCATAGCCAAAAATATCCTGAAAAAAAGTGGCCAAAACCATCATAGCAAAAAATCCAATGACTACCGATGGAAAAGCGGCTAACATTTCGATAATCGGTTTTATGATTTCTTTTCTTCTATTGGATGCAAAACAAGAGGTGTAAACCGCTGCCAATATTGCCAAAGGCCCAGCAATCAGCATAGCGATTATGGTAACTTTCAAAGTTCCAATAAACAAAGCGATCAAACCAAAACGAGGATTATCGGAAACCGGAACCCATTCTGTAGAGAAAAAAGTACTCCAAGTTTTGTCTGCTCCTTCTTTGTTTCCATTGACTTTTTCATCAATAACAACCTCCGTATTCGTTGCGGAATCCGGATTTAAATCTTCGGTTACGGTTCCGTACGTTTCTGGTTCCAGACTTTCTGCCGGAGCGCCATAAGTTTCTGGTTGACTTTCTTCAGTAGAAATTTCGCTTCCATAAGTTTCTACTTTTGCAGCTGTAGTTGTTTGTATTTCGGTATTAGTTTTCGCTTTATCATTAAAACTGAATAATGGCAATGATTCTTTGAAAACAAAAATAAATATTAGGAAAATAATGGCAATTGAAAGAAAGGCTACCGAAGAAATGATTTTCTCGGCCAGAAATTCAGAAAGCCTGAATTGTTTTTTTAAACTTTCTTTGGTGAACGTTTGTTTGTTTGAAAGGGGAGAATTCATTTAATTAATTTAAGAATTCATAAATTAAAAAAAATCCCTCCCTAATAATAAAAGAGAGGGATTTTTATTTTGTTTTATTTTACTGGAAAATAACCTACTTTTGAAATCATTTTCTGACCCTCTGCACTCAAAATCCAATCAATAAAAGCTTTGGTTTCTCCTGTTGGTTTCGATTTCAAATACATATACAAGTATCTTGAAATTGGATAGGTTTTGTTTTTTATGGTAGCTTCCGTTGGTAAAACACCTTTGCTTTTGGCATCTTTTTTTACTTTACAATCTTTTACGCCTTCAGCATAAGCTGCACCACCGTAACCAATGCTGTATTTGTCTTTCTTCACTGCATTTACAATGGCTGCTGTTCCTGGCAAAGTTTGACATCTTGGAGAAAAATCAGTTTTTACTACGTGTTCTTTGAAGAATTCAAAAGTTCCTGAGCTACTTTCTCTTCCGTACAATTGAATTTTTGCATCAACTCCACCAACTTGTTTCCAGTTGGTTATTTTTCCTGAGAAAATATGTCCTAACTGTTGTATTGTCAATTCAGAAACGCTATTTCCTTTGTTTAAGAAAACTGACAAACCATCTTTGGCGCAAGCGATTTCAATACCATTTTTTTTGTATTTCGCTTTGATTTTTTCTAATTCAGCTGGTTTAATTGGACGGCTTGAATTAGCAATATCCGTAGATCCATTGATTAGAGCTGCAAGCCCAACACCTGATCCACCTCCAGTTACTTGAATGGTTGTTTCTGGGTGTTTTTTCATATAAGCTTCTGCCCATTGTTGTGACAAAATCACCATCGTATCTGAACCTTTAATCGTTATTTTACTCAAAGTAGTAAACGAAAAACCAATAGTCATTACAACTATTAATAGGGCTGCAATTTTTAATTTAGACGTATTCATTTTAAAGTATATTTAAATTTTTACAAAAGTAAAACTCCAACGCTAAGACTATGTTAAGCTAGTATTATTCAATCTTTACTATTTGGGTGGTTTTTACATTAACTTTACAAAAAAGAAAAATAACCATAACCAAAGTTAATTCTTTTTCACTGATTATTAATCCGATAAATACTTGAATTATAAAAAAAGAGGCTAAGTCAAAATTTATGAAATAGCCTCTTTTTGTGTTTTTATAAAATTTAAAAATTGAACTGCGCTTGCAACCTCAACAAATTTCCTTGTTGTCTGTTAATTGGAAGTGCGCTGTCTTCAAAAGTTCTGTCGGCGATAACCCATTCTGCCACTAATTCGAACGCTTTGATTGGTTGCCATTCTAGACCTATTTCATAATCTCTTACTACATAACTTCGGGAGTCTTTTTCAAACTTCTTTCCACCATCATAATATTGAAATTTAGCAAAAGGATATAAGAAATGATGTTTTGCTAAATTTATATCCCATTTGTAGTTCAAGGTTACGTAACCACCTTCAAGACTTGAAACATCAACAGTGTTGGTCACTTTATCGTAACGAGGTCCTTTTCCAATATTATATTCCGTTTGAATACCAAATGGTTTTGGATACAAAACGAAAGTCGCTCCTACTCTTTGATCTAAAGTATATTGCTTGTCTGGTGTTGTCACGCCGGTTGATAATTCGTTGGTAAAAGCCCATTTTCCTGTGTAGGCTTGTAATCCTGGTTCTATTATTTGATTTCCAATAACAAACGGATAGGTTATTCTAGTTACAACGTGTAAATTTCTATTGGCTTCTGATTTGTTTGCCGTTTGACCATTATAAGCTCCGAAAGCAAATACGCCATAATCTCCTGAACCTTTATATCCCTCTTTAATAAGCATAGTAAAACGCTCCCTGATTTCGGCTGGGGCCCAATAAAAAAAGCTCCTAAATCTCTTTCGTTGGCTACAGCGCTATTCATAGCATCATTACGGTCTAATGACAAACGATTCTGACTTGATTGCATATTTTCAAAACCATAAGGCACTTTACTTTGTCCAATTCTAACTCTAAATTCTCTTTTCTTGTCAAAAGATATATCGGCATAAGCATCTCTAAGTTGGGCAAAATGATTTATTCCTGACGATGGCGAGCTAGCAAAATCGGGCTGGATGTAGACATATACATTAGGATGAACTTGTCCAGAAAAAATTATACGAGCTCTTCTTATAAAAAACCCATTGTTGGATTTTGCGTCAGGTGCAGTAGATGTGGTTCCCCAGGACTTATCACATTGATCGCAAGACACTTTATCATTTGTAGAAAGCAATCCGTTGTAACGCACTTGAACATAACCACGGATAGAAATTTTGTTGTACCAAGATTCTTTATCGGCTTTATTTTTTTCAGCTTTTTCTTTTTCGACTAGCTTTTCATTTTCAGCTTGTTTTTCTTTATTAACTGAATTAATCGAGTCTAAAATACGAACTACTTCTTTTTGGATTTCGTTCTTTTTAAGATCTTGGGCTTGGGTTGCAAATGAAACAATTAGTAAACTAGCAAATAAAATTTTTTTCATTATTTATAATTTAATTTTTTTGCAAGGGTAAATTGTTATGTTAAGCTAATGTTAACATAATATTATGTTGATGATAAATTAATATTTATATAAAATAGAAACTTATTAAATAGCTACCAACTATTTGATTTTAAATTATTTACAGGAATTTAAAATAGGTGGTAATGTTAATTAATCTTTAGGGATATTTAATTTAGCTTTTGTTAAAGTGAACGAAAACTCTGAACCAATTCCAAACTCGCTCTCCACATAAATTTTGTCGTCGTGAGCTTCGATAATATGCTTTACAATGGCGAGTCCCAAACCAGAACCTCCTTCAGTGCGGGAACCACTTTTGTTGACACGATAGAAGCGCTCAAAAATTCTTGGAAGATTTTGTTTTTCTATTCCTTCTCCATTATCGGTGATTCTAATTAAGACTTTTTTCTTGGTTAGATTGATTACGCTCACTTCGGTCAGGCCAGCTTCTTTTCCATATTTTATGGAGTTGACTATCAAGTTTTCGATAACCTGTTGAATTTTGTCTTTGTCGCCTTTTACAAAAATGGGCTGGATATGGTGATTTTCGAATGCCAAAGTGATTTTCTTTTTATCGGCTTTCATTTCCAATAAATCAAAAATATTTTGAATCAACTCGACAATATCAAATTCGGAAAATTCCAGATTCAAATCCCCAACTTCCAGTTTGGTAATCATATCTAAATCTTCGACGATATAAATCAAGCGTTCCACTCCTTTTTCGGCACGCTTCAAGTATTTCTTCCGAATGGTTTTGTCTTCCATCGCACCGTCAAGCAATGTGGAAATATAGCCTTGGACAGTAAATAAAGGTGTTTTTAGTTCGTGCGAAACATTGCCTAGGAATTCTCTACGGTATTCTTCCCTAATTTGCAGCATTTCAATTTCTAGTTTTTTATCGGTCGCAAACTTTCTCACTTCCTTTGTCAGCGTTTCCATATCAGTAGTTATGGGCTGATTAATAAAAGAACTGGATTCTAAAAGCGAAACATCATCATAGATTTTTTTTACCCTTCGGTAAATAAAGCGTTCTACTCTATATTGTATAACTAAAAATGAAAATGTATAAATGATGAAAAGGGCAATTATCCCAAACAAAATCAGGTTTTTTTGGCTATAAACGAACAGCATTTTTGCCAATAGCATTGCAAATACCGTAACAAAAAGGCTAATAAATAAAGCTGAAATTACGGCAAACTTATAGGTTTTCTTAAAACTTATTTTCATCTTTCAAAGTTCGAGGATTTGTGCAAATTTAACACAAAAATTAAACTTCAAATTTATAACCTACTCCTTTGATGGTTTTAAAAAAATCGTCGCCAATTTTTTCTCGAAGTTTCCTGATATGGACATCAATGGTTCTTCCGCCCACAACGACTTCGCTCCCCCAAACTCTATCCAAGATTTCGTCGCGCTTGAATACTTTTCCCGGTTTTGAAGCCAATAAGTAGAATAACTCAAACTCTTTGCGAGGCAAAGCAATTACCACATTGTCTTTTATAATTTTATATTCTTCGCGATTGATTTCGATTCCGCCCACATTAAGCGTTTCGCTATTTTTTTCCTGTTCTTTCAAGCGACGCAACAATGCTTTTACCTTACTGACCAACAATTTTGGCTTAATAGGCTTAGAGATATAATCATCGGCTCCAGCTTCGAATCCAGCCACTTGCGAATAATCTTCACTTCGGGCAGTCAAGAAAGTGATAATTACATTATTCAATTCCGGAATTTTTCTAATGTTTTCACAAGCTTCCATTCCGTCCATTTCAGGCATCATTACATCCATAATAATTAGGTCGGGAAGTTCCTTTTTGGCTTTTTGTATTGCTTCTTTACCGTTTGAAGCCGTGAAAATTTGGTAACCTTCTTGCGCAAGATTATAACCCACTATTTCCAAAATATCTGGTTCATCATCTACTAGTAAAATTTTTGTGTTTCTCTTTTTCATACAATATCAAAAATAATATTTATTTCATTGAATTCATTTTATTTATTTCAATGATTATTTAATCTGAATGTAAAAGTAGCAATAAAAGTACGGCCAAAACCAGACTTAACCTTAATTTAATATTTAAAGCATTTGGTAATATTAAGGAAACATAAATATAATATCTAGACAACTCAAAATTTACATCATAGCTATTAAATTTGCAAAAAATTAAATTCAACAAATTAAAGTTTTTTATTATTTAAAAAAACATCAAATTGAAGCTAAAAATTTTTAAGAGAAAGGCTTTCAATTTTTTAAAAAAACTATTATGAAATTAAAATTAGCTATTCTACTATTATTTTTGGGAACTGTAACTTTTTCTCAGAATAAAACCTTACAAATAACTTCGATTATTAAAGGAGTGGTAATTGAAGAGTCTACCGGAAAACCTTTGCCAGGGGTTCTTGTTGCAGTTAAAGACACAAAATTCGCTACTCTTACTGATGGTAGTGGAAACTTTATTTTAGCAAAAATGCCTTCAGGAAAATATAATTTAGAGTTTTCTTTATTTTCATTCTCAACCAAAATAATTACGGAGGTTGTAGTTATAGATAAAGAAGCAACAGTATTGACTGTTTCTTTATCAGAAATGAACGGTGTTCTAGACGAGGTTGTCATAAAAACAACCGTTAAAGCCAAAGCAGAATCGGTAAAATCACTTTTGACGATGCAAAAAAACAGTGTTAGAGTTTCTGACGGAATTTCTGCCGAAAGTATCAAAAGAACTCCAGACAAAACCGCATCTGATGTTTTGAGACGTATTAGCGGAGCTAGTATTCAAAACAATAAATTTGTTATTATTCGTGGTTTGAATGATAGATACAACACGACTTATTTAAACGGTTCGCCATTGCCAAGTACAGAGCCAGACCGAAAAGCTTTTTCGTTTGATATTTTTCCATCCAATATGCTTGATAATTTAATCATTAACAAGACGGCATCTCCAGATTTGCCAGGTGAATTTGCAGGCGGTGTTATTGAGATTAACACTAAAATGGCACCAGACAAAGACTTTCAAACCCTTTCTATAGGAACTGGATACAATACGATTACAACTGGTGACACAAAATTTGAAGCCAAAGATATAAAAGTGGGTTTGCCTTCTAATTTTCCTTCTTCGGCTGAACTGTTTATATTGCAAAATCCAAAGACAGGTAATATTCAGGAAGTTGCTGCTTTGGCAAAGAGTTATCAAACCGATTGGGGCGTAAAAGAAACTACATTTAACCCAAACACTAGTTTTCAGTTTTCTCTTGGTCGCTATTTTAAATTTCAAGGAGATCAGAGTCTAGGATTATTAGCTTCTGTGACTAATAATATATCTAATGTTTATGCCGAAACAGACCTAAAATTTTATGAAACACCAGGTGCGCAATCCGGAGATTTCTCAGCCAAAAGTTATACCACACAAAAACTTACTGGTGCTATTTTGAATCTCTCTTTAAAATTGGATTCTAACAATAAATTTAGCTTTAAAAATTTATATAGCGTTAATACCGAAAGTAGATTTACAGACAGAATTGGAACTGACCAAGTCGAAGCCGATCCTATAATGGCTATTTCTACTAACCGCTTTTTTTCAAAAAATAATATATACACAGGACAGTTATTAGGAGAACATTTCTTGCCGAAAAGCAAAATTAAAATTAATTGGGTTGGAGCCTTTAGCAATATAAAAAGAGAAATACCAAGCGAAAGAAGAAATACCTATTTGTATCAATTTTCAGCTGGGCCTGAAACAGCAAGAGCCGAATTTAATGGTAACAACGTAGGTAGAGATTATCCGGGTTCTATTTTTACATCAATAAATGATGAATCTATTTTTAGTTCTAAGGTAGATGTTAGTAAAAAAATAAATTTTTCAGATAATTTTTCTGCCGATTTCAAAATGGGGGGAATCACTCAATCTCGAAGCAGAAAATTTGAAGCCAGACAGTTGGGTTACATTGCTTTTAACGGAACAGTGGGAGGTATAAGATATGATGAAGGAACTCTTTCGCCTACAATTCCAGCATTGCCAGATGCTAGTATATTTAATTCATCGAATATGGGGGTTTTATCAACTTCACCTCGAAGTAGCGGTTTGACCCTTTTTGAAGGTACAAGATTTACGGATAATTATGATGCAAAATCTAATTTAGATGCGGGTTACCTTATGATTGATAACGTTTTTAAAAAGCTTAGAGTGGTATGGGGCGTTCGTTTAGAAAATTATTCGCAATTTTTAAACTCTAAAGAAATCACTGGTGAACAAGTTAGAGTTGATGATGCACAATTAGATCTATTGCCGTCTGTAAACTTTATTTATAAGCTTACCAAAAATCAAAATTTAAGATTAAGCGGTTCTAAAACATTGAATAGACCTGAATTTAGAGAATTAGCCCCTTTTATATTCTTTGATAATGAAACTAGGATGAATACAGAAGGAAATCCAAATCTTAAAATTACAGATATTTTAAATGCCGATTTGCGATATGAATTTTTTCCAGGAAATGCACAACTATTTTCGGTGTCTGCTTTTTACAAAGATTTTAAAAATCCAATCGAAATCCAAGCAGAGGCCAACAACGCGAATCGTTATGAAAACGCTATTTCTGGAAGCGATTATGGGGTAGAATTTGAATTTAGAACGTTGTTAAGTACTATCGTTGGAACAAAAGAAACCAAGTTTCTAGATGATTTGACGCTGTTCTCCAATCTTGCAGTTATACGTTCTAAGGTTGATATTTCTAATTTATCTGACACACCAAATTCGACTGAGGAAACGCCAATGCAAGGACAATCTCCTTATGTTTTTAATCTTGGATTACAATATTTGAACACTGAGGTCGGATGGTCATTTTCTGCAAATTTGAACAGAATTGGCGATAGAATTACAATCCACGCCAATCAAACCTTGGGCAATCCAGTAGCAGGTTATTGGGAAAAAGCGAGAACATTATTAGATTTTCAATTGGCTAAAAGCTTATTTAAAAACAAACTCGAACTCAAGTTGAATCTTCAAAACGCATTAGCTCAAGATTTAATTCTGTACCAAAACAATGAAGCACCTATTGGAACGGCCGAAGTTAAAGGATTTAAAGCTTTTACCAACAAAGTATTTATAGGTGAATCTCAAAATAAAAATGGATTTAATAGTGAATATGATGATTTGGTTACGAAAGTTAAATTTGGAGCAACCTTTTCTTTCACTTTAACTTATTCTTTCTAAGAACATAAATAATCTAGTAAGTAAGAGCCTGTTTATTAGCAAACAGGCTCTTAACGTTTAGATAACATAATAGTTTTGTTTAAATAACCTTTAGTTTACTTCCTATTTACAAATCAATGGTAATATTGCTACATAATTTAAACAAACACAAAATGAAAAAAATTTACTTGTTTTCAACGTTATTACTGGTAGCTTTTACTGGTTTTTCTCAAATTACAGCTACTACTTACAGAGGAGCTTTTGAACCCGCTCCAGCTGCAATGTGGACAAATAGTTGGACAGAGTTTGACCCTCAAAATGCAGTTTATCCTGCTGTAACTCAAACTATTTCTGGTAATATTATAACTAATACTACTTGGACAACTGGAACTACTTATGCTTTAGGAGGACAAATTTATGTAAAAGACGGTGCTACATTAACTATTGAGCCTGGAGTAATTATTCGTAGTACTGTACTTGGCGCAGGTTTATTTGTAACTAAAGGAGCAAAACTAATTGCTGAAGGAACAGCCGCTCTTCCAATTGTCTTTACATCAGGTTTCGCTGCTGGATCTAGAAGCAGAGGTGACTGGGGTGGTATTATTCTACTTGGAAAAGGAGAATACAACGTCAATGGAGGTGTTTTTAATATTGAAGGTATTTTAGCAAGCGCCGATACACAATTTGGCGGTGGTTCGACACCGGACGACAATGATAATTCAGGTTCTTTGAAATATGTAAGAATAGAATTTGCGGGTTTTAACTACGGTACCAATCAAGAGATTAATGGTTTAACATTGGGAGCAGTTGGAAGAGGTACTACAATAGACTACGTTCAAGTTTCTTATGCAAATGATGATTCTTTCGAATGGTTTGGTGGAGCGGTAAATTGCAAACACCTTGTGGCTTACCGAGGTCTTGATGATGATTTTGATACAGATAATGGTTTTAGTGGTAATGTGCAATTTTGTTTAGCTATCAAAGAGCCTGCAATAGCTGATATTTCAGACTCTAACTGTTTTGAGTCGGATAACAATTCAGGGAGTACGGTAGGAACTAAATTTACAACTGCAATTTTTTCTAATTGTACTTTAATAGGACCCAATGCTAGACCAGCAGGCGGAGGTTCCGTAAATATTAGACATAGAAGATCGGCTCATATGAGAAGAAACACTCAAATTCAAATTCACAATTCTGTTTTTATGGATTTTGTTGATGGTGTTGTTGTTGACGGAGCTACTACAATAGCAACCGCTATTGCTAATAATTTAAAGTTTAAAAACAACATTATTGCTG
>Ga0209284_10003245_pt1 | contig 20405 bp, 9 predicted proteins | sample FRY03_FD_187211 | JGI IMG/M metagenome (GOLD analysis project Ga0209284, IMG submission 187211) | Freshwater microbial communities from Lake Fryxell liftoff mats and glacier meltwater in Antarctica - FRY-03 (SPAdes) (version 2) | ecosystem: Environmental > Aquatic > Freshwater > Ice > Glacier... | reverse complement strand
ACCTAACTATATGAATTCATTAGCTACCCCCAAAAAAATGAAAAGTAACATGCCTTACGGCAGTTCTATTCAATCTAGGATACTCAATTTTCTACTATTATTAGGCTTTATCTTAGCTTCTCAAGCTATTATAGCGCAAACTACATATACAAGCGTAGGTACAGGAAATTGGTCAACTATGACTTGGTCTCCGGTCGGAACTCCCGGCCCGAGCGACAACGTTATTATCAATACTGCAGTAACTGCAAACGTTGCTGTCGTAGTCAATAACCTGACAGTTAATGTTACCAGTACTCTAACTCTAAACAATGCTGATTTTACCGTAAATGGAACAAGCAATGTTTCAGGAACAATCACTGATAACAATGTTGGAGGTTCCAATTGGTTTAAAGGTATATTAACAGTGAATCTTGGAGGTAGTTTCATCACCTCTGCGGCTGCTAGTAGCTACATTTTTGGGGGTGATATCATAAACAATGGTACTTTCAACAAAGCAAACACAGGTTCGTCAACTTTAGATGCGACAATGTCCATTTCAGGAAATAACTTGTTGACCTTTAACGGCGGAGTTGTAATAAGCAATGACGCTGTTGTAACTTCTACAGCTTCAGTGACCATGACAAATGGTTCATTAAATGGTTCAAACGCTGGTTCTAATTGGGTAAACGACGCAGGATCAACACTCAACTATAATAACTTAGTCGCTCCTATGGCTTCAGGTTTATTTAGTGCAACAGGAGCAGGTAATACTGTCAATTACAGTGGAGCTGCAAATCAAAATATAAGAGATGGGCAATATCATAATTTGGTGCTTACTGGCAGTAGTCCTAAAATAATGCCTGATGTTTCAATAGCGGGCAATTTAACACGTTCAGCAATTGCTATAACATTTAGTGGCTCTACCGTTACTTTTAATGGTTCAACTAACGCATCTTATACATTTAATAATGCACTAACATTTCCAAATGTGGTTATCAACAAAGCAGGAGCAAGTTTAACATTTGTTCCTTCTGCAGCTAATCAAACTAGTACATTTTTGTCTCTTACAGTTGCTGCAGGTACTCTTAACTTAGGTTTAACCAACACAAATTTGACTGTTCAAGGAGATCTTACCGGAGCAGGGGCCATCAACGTAGCATCATCACTTACACATATAATCAACTTAGGTGGTGCTTCCAATGCGATTGGGTCATATACACCTTCAGGTGCTACCGGTTCTTCAACGGTTATTTATAATCGTGCAGGAGATCAATCAATGTTCGCCTCCTTAAATTATAGGAACATAACAGTTCAAGGTTTAGGCGATAAAACACTTTCTGGTGCAACGGTTTGTAATGGAGTCTTTAATTTTAACGCAAACGTGCGTGTAGTTTTAGGGGCAAACGATATCAAATTAAAGGCAGATGCAACTATGTCCACTTCTGCCGCATATACTGCTTCTAGAATGGTTGTTACCGATGGTGCAGGAAAACTTTTGAAAGAAGGAACTACAGTCGCTCATTTCACTTCAAATATTCCAAGTGGAATTTTTCCTGTAGGATCAAATGGATTCTATACTCCTTTTCGGGTTAACTCACTAGCATGCAGCATAACTGGCACAGGAGCAATTTCCGTTCGAGCAGTTCCAACTCGTCAGCCCAATGTGCCATATTTCAATAATGCATTAATTAAATACTGGGATGTTGAGTCTTCCAACTTAAGCGCAATTTCCGCGATTTTGAACTTTACTTTTAATCCAGCAGAGGTGATTGGGGCACAAGTGTTTTATGTTCCGAGAGTTTGGAATGGAACTTCATTGTCCCCAGTGACAAATCCATCAGCTCCAGGTTCAGGCTTTTTGGTTACAACAGGCTCAACATTTTTAACCGGTCAGTGGACAGGTGTAGATCCTACAGTTAGAACTTCATTATACACCTATCAATCCGGCGATTGGTCAGATGCAAACACATGGACAACAGATCCCTCAGGTTCTACATTGGTTTCTCCAATCGTTCCAGGACCTGGCGACCAAGTGGTTGTTCTTAATGGTAGAACTGTTTTTACCACTATAGCAAGAACTGTTGGTTCATTAACCATTCAAGATGGTGGTACATTAGATATTGGTGCTACTTCGGGTAGTAACTTTGGTACCGTTGATGGAGCTGGTTTACTCAAGCTATCTACAATTAACTTCCCTTCAGGATCATTTGCACCATTTATTGCTGCCACTGGTGGAACAGTTGAATATTATAACTTGCCTAGTGGAACAAACACGCTTTCTGCTTTAGCCACCTATAATAACTTAATTTTTTCCAATTCAACGGCTACTTCTTATGTAGCTACAATGAATAATAATAACCTAACCCTTAATGGTAGCTTAAATTTAGTTAGTACATCTAGTGGTGTTCCAACATTTAGGCTTGGTAACACAACTGGAAATAGAACATTGCAAGTAAATGGTGATGTAAATATTGGAACTAATACAGTTATAGGTATTTCATCATACAATGGTGCTCATACATTCAATATACTCGGAAATTTAACCACAAATGGTACATTAAATCTTCAGAATGGTGCAGCATATACTGCCGCAACAAACGGACGAGCTATTTTAACCTTCCTTGGTGCAACGCAAAACACAGTTGCCAACTTTGGTGCTGCTGCTGTAGCTACTCTTTACGATGTGAGAGTTAACAAGAATGATGGTTATGAGCTCTTCATGAGCGCGTCTCCGACTTCTATTGTAAATTTTCACGGTAACGGTCCAACGGTTGAACCAATTGTTGGAACATTGCGACTTGGTCAGAACATCAATATTTCTCGATTAAATGGTCCATCTGGAGGTAACTATGATTTAGGTTCACCAGGAGTTTTACCTGTTTTATGGATCGATGGAGCAAGCGTTACTGATGGAGGTATTTCTGGAGCAATTGTTCCTTATGGTACTATTCGAGTTACGGCCGGATCACTAACTTTAGAGAATGGACAAAGAGCTGTTGTTATTAGAGAATCAGGTTTGCTCAAGATTGATGGCGGTGTAGTAAATATGGGCATGTTCCGTACTTCTGTAACTGCGGTAACTCATCGTGGTTCATTTGATATGACAGGCGGAACTTTGAATCTAACGGGCAATGGTAATATTAGTTACTACTCTGTTTTTTCTTTAGCTTATCCTGAAAACGTCTTCACGATGTCGGGCGGTACCATCAATATTACGAAGGCTAATAATGGTGGAATTACTCCTAACGGAGGAATCATGATTGCTTCATTGCCACAAAATTATTCTGTAACAGGTGGTACTATCAATGCAAGTTTAACAGGAAATTTCAATTTTGATATTTCATCAACAGTTCCGTTCTACAACTTTAACGTTACAAAAGCATCTGCCGGATCTGGAACAATGCGTTTAAATGACATCGATTGGTCATTTGATGGAAGTAATGGAAATAGAGCTACAATCAACGCTCGGCCTCTTGTTGTTATTAATAATTTCAACATTGCATCGGTTAATTCTCCACTTTTCAATGCGAGAGATCAAGATGTCGTTGTAGGTGGAAATTTCGTCGTTAGTTCAGGTTCCACTTATACTTCAGGTAGTAATACGTTGAATTTCAATGGTAATTCAAGTCAAACCTTTACAATAGATGGAAGTTTAACTTTTGCATCTAGTGGTGGTGCTTCTTTTATAAGTAGTCCAGAAAATATTGTGGATGGAGCAAACTACACTTTTGATAACTTGACTTCTGCTCCTAATGTCGAAATGTCTCCAAATAGCTCTTTGACTGCTGAACGAATCATGGAGACAACTGCAAATGGGCTTCACCGTTTTTATACGCCATTTATACCGACTTCAGGACCAGTTACAGCAAGTATATTTGTTAAAGCGAACGGTAGAAATTGCGTTTCGCTTCAAGTTGGAGATTGGGGCTCCTTAGGAATTGCTCGTTTTAATATCACAGGAAGCGGCACGGTAACTTCAACGAATGCACAAATTACAGGCGCTACAATCACTTCGTTGCCAGATGGTTGGTACAGAATCACTGCAACAAATAATGGTCATCCTGATTATAGAATGCGACTTGTGCTAGGTAATGGCAGCTGCGCAGATTCTTACGCAGGATCAACCAGCTTTGGTATCTATGTTTGGGGAGCAAAAGTTGAAAGTGGCTCTGCCGCTACACCTTATGTTTCTTCAACTGGAAACGGAGTTAATAGCTTAGAAGTTAACAAGGCTGTTGGTTCAATTTTAACCCTTGCCGGTTCATCTGCTTCGCTTAGTATCGGAGCCAACTTAAGAGTTAATACAGGTTTATTCAACATTGCAGGTAAAACAGTTAATGTAACAGCAAACATTGTAAACAACACGCAAATAACTGGTACGGTATCTTCAAAAGTTCGGTTAAATGGTACAACCACACAAAGTATTTTTGGTGATGGAGATGCTAGTTTCTTTAACTTAACTTTAGACAATACTGGAGGAATAGCGGGTAATGCTCAAGTTAGCATGCTTTCTAATTTTACCATTGAAAATCAACTAGAATTGGTAAGTAATCGTACCTTCTTTATTGACAATAACAAAATTACACTTCCTGCAGCTGCATCGATTGTTGCCACATCGGGAAGTTTTAGCGCAACGAAGTTTATCAAAACCCAGGGCTTCCTATCTGATGGTGGAATTTCTAAGACTTACAGCGTATCTACGCCAAGCTTTACATTCCCATTTGGTTCAGGAAATAATTTCACTCCTGCAACGATAGCTTTTGCAACTGCTCCTACAGCTTATGGAACGCTTACTATTAGACCTGTTGCTGCCCAACAATTGTATGTAACAGACCCAAATGCCTTGACGAACTATTGGAAGGTTAGCACTACTGGTTTTGCTGGAATCGTTCCCAACTCTTTAAATCTTTCATTTAATTACGGGAATCTACCAGATAATACAGCGTTTATACCAGGCTATTATAATTTCCAAGACATTGCCTACACTACGATTAACGATGTGAATGCAGTTGATGAAGGAACCAATGTTATTTCATTCAATAACTTCAGCCGTCTTGAGGGTGACTTTACAGCTGGAGCTCCTGCAGCCTTTGGTGCTGTAATTCCTTATTATAGCCGCGCTAATGGTAACTGGAATACACCTTCGACTTGGTCAAATAATATAGTGTTAAAGCATGCTGGGGCTCCATCAGCATCTATTCCTACTGGTTCAGTACCCGTATTTATTGGCGATGGAACAACGTATTTCCATACGGTTACTATTACTACAAATAACACATTAGCCGGTTCTCTAATTATTGATGCTGGTTCAACTATGAATGTTGGATCTACAACTGGTAATAATTTTGGTGCATTACCTTATGCAACTGCAGGTGGAGCTGGTCGTTTGAGAATTTCATCAGCATTGCCTATTGCTGAATTCCCAGGGGGCGATTTTGGTTTATTCTTTACAACATCAGGCGGTACAACTGAATACTATGGTACTTCAACAAGCTTTGCGGCTCCCTTATCTACAGCGGCTCCTACGAATATGCAAATTAGGACTTATAGATTGCTTGAGCTCAACCCTTCTGCAAGTGCTTCAGTAACTATGGCTGACCGTGACATTGAGATTTTTGAGAACTTAACGGTAAATGGCTCAGCAACTGGAGTTGCATTATTCAGTGACATAGACAATCGCACATTGACCGTAAGAGGTAATGTAAATGTTACGTCAGGTATTTTGAGATTCAGTTCAAACCGGAATCAGAATTTAATTGTTGATGGAAATATTTCTGTTGCAAATGCCGGAACATTTGATGTCGCTAATACTGGTTCTGCAGCTCATACAATTTCATTGTTAGGTAATTTTACCAATAATGGTACTGTAGATTTCGATCAAGCGAGTGATGTTAATATCTCATTTGTTGGAGCAATTAGCAAATCCCTAACCGGAACTAATGCTGCTGCTGTGACAACTTTAAATAATCTAACCTTAAATAAAGGAATATCTCCAGTTATTTTGTTAAACGTAGATGTTGCTGGAGCTTTGAATGCTCCATCAAACAATTGGTTGAATCTTCAAAATGGTACGTTCCGTTTATCTAGACCGGGTTCAATGACTTTATCCAATGCTATCGGTGATGATTTCTTTGTGCCTGTTAGTGCTGCTATTTCATTGAATCACATAGGGGCGGTTCTTAACGCAGCAATGGCTGCCGATGACGATGCCGACTTTATTTTAGCAGGTAGGCTAGAGGTTTTAAATGGTACCATGAATATTGGTAATGCTGCCAATAACAATCATAATGATCTTGAGTATGTAGCTACCAATGTGCCTGAATTACTTGTCTCTGGTTCGGGCGTTTTAAATGTTAACGGTCAAATTAGAAGAAGTACAAGTGTTTTACTCGGCTCTCTTTCATACACTCAAACTGGAAATAGTACTGTATTGGTGCGTGGTAAAAATGCCGAAGGAGCTTCTTCGTTTAATTTAAACCGTGCGAAGTTCGAAATATTGAATCTGGGAAGTCAGTTTACAATGGCTGACAATTCGCTATTAATCGTTGACCGTAATGGATTGTCAAGTGGAATTTTCGGAGACTTATTTTTGAATCCAGCAAGTTCTAGCGTTACTGGTGGAGAAATTCGTATTGGTACAGCCAACACTCCTCCAGGTTCTGCAACATTTAATATAAATTCTTTAGTTTCATTTTGGAATTTAACAGTTGATGGAACAGTTACAGCTAAAACAGCCGTAATACAAGGTAATCCCGTTAGTATTCAAAATAACTTAAGCATTCTAAATAGCTCAATTTTTAATGCTAATAGCCTGAATGTGACTATTGGAGGAGGTTTAATAAATCAAAATCCTAATGCTACAGCTGGATTAACAACGGGTGGTTTTCAAACGGCCAACTCTAATCAAGTAACAACATTTACGGGATTAGCTTTTAGCCCAACTATTACGGGTGCAAGTAGCAATCTAACAAACTTTTCTAATGTTGTTTTAAGCAACGCTTTCTTAGGTGGTGCCTATAATTTATCTTCTAATACTAATCTTCGAGTAATCGGAAACCTTTCTATCTTGAATGGTACACTGAACGGATCTACGAACACTATTACAGTTGTCGGGAATATTCTTAACAATAGAAATCATAGTTCAGTTACTCCGGGATATCTTGTTTTAGCAGGGTCAGCAGTTCAAACCATTTCAGGGAACGGTAATGGAGTATTTGGAAACGTTAGAATAAACAATGCTGCAGGTATCGACCTAAGTGCGCCAGCGACTATCAATGGTGATTTGAACTTTCAAGCCGGCTTGTTTTATATCAATAATAACCTGTTAACTCTGGGTACAAGCGCAACAACGAGTGGAACTTTAAACCAATCAACGATGATTCGTTTGAACGGTGTGCTAAGTGATGGCGGGGTGCGTAAAATGTATCCTGCATCAGCGCTAGATTTTACTTTCCCAATCGGTGTTACTTTAAAGTATACTCCAGCTCGAATAAACGTTACAAGTAATTCTGTTGCTGGTGAAGTAACTGTTAAGCCCGTGAATATTAAGCATCCAGCTACAACGAATGTTGCTGACTTGGAATTAAGCTATTACTGGAGCACTACAGCTACTGGTTTCACGCCGGCTACTAATGTAACTCATGTATATAATTATGTTCAAACTGATGCTGTTTTTGGCACAGAATCGTTGTACAACACAGGCCGATATTTCAATAATATTTGGGTTCCACAATTTGGAGTTCCTGCATCTGTTAATGCTGCAGCGAACACTATGACTCTAACAGGTGTAAACTATTTTAATGGTGATTATACAGCTGGAGAGCAATCAGAATTTGATCAATTGCTTGTATATTATAGTCGTAATGCAACTTTGGGTGGAACGTGGAGTGATCCAAATGCTTGGTCTACCGATGCGATTCTAATGCATGCTGGAGCCGCCGCAGCTTCTGCACCCGCTTTTAATAGTGTTATTATTGCTCTAGGACATACGATTAATGTAGTAAATAATACTAGAACGGCTGCGACTGCTCAAGTTATTGGCTTACTTAATCTAAATAATACTATCGGTCATAACTTCGGAACTGTTAGCGGAACTGGAACTGTTAGAATGACTCCGACGGCAAGTAATCAGTATATCTTCCCTGGTGGTAATTTTGCTAGTTTCGTAGTATCGGGTGGAGGAACAGTCGAATATAACTCAACTACAACTTCTACTTTACCATCTCCAGGAACATACAATAATTTGTTATTCACTGGAAATGGATCAAAAGTACTATTCAATACCGATTTGGTTATTAATGGTAATATGACAATTCAAGCAGGAGTTGTTAACAATTCTTCCAATAGAAATATAAGCTTAAGAGGCAATCTTACTAACAATAGCGGTATCCCAGGATTTAATGCGGGTACTGGAACTTTAACTCTTTCTGGAGGAACACAATCTATCACAGGAGCAACTTCGTTCCATAGGTTGACAGTAAATGGCGCTGGAGATAAGACTTTAAATAGTTCTATTATTATCTCCAATCAACTTAACCTGACCCAAGGTTTTATTGTCACTGGATCTAACGTTGTTTCCATGCTTTCAGCAGCTACAGTAATTGGAGGTTCTTCAAGCAGCTATGTTAATGGCAATCTGCAAAAATTTATCGGCTCTGCAACTGCATCTAAATCATTCGAAATAGGTGACGCAGCGGCATATGCTCCTTTATCAGTCTTGTTTACTGGAACAACCAATGGAAGTGGTTCTATTACAGGTTATACAATTGGTGGTGATCATCCAAACACTGCAACTTCTAGTATAGATCCTTCAAAATCGGTTAATAGATATTGGGGAATACAAAACTCTGGAGTTACTGGATTTACTGCAACGAATGTTCAGTTTAATTTTAATACTTCAGGTTTAGACTTAGGCGTTAATACTAGTAACCTATCAATTGCTCGATTCTCGAGTTCGATATGGAGCTCAGTTTCGGTAGGAACCAGAACGGCTCTTTCAACTCAAGCTACAGGTTTAACTACATTTGGAGAATTTCAATTAGCGGAGCCGTTTTCTGCAGGTATTACATGGACAGGTGCTGTTAATAGCGATTGGAATAACCCAGGTAACTGGAATCCAAACATATTACCAGGTGGTTCTGATAATATTTCAATTCCTGTTAGACCAAATCAACCTTCATTTTTGAGCGCTGGAAACGGTGTTGTCAGAAGTGTTGTGATGGTTGCTGGAGCAATTTTGACAGTTCCAAATGGATATAAAATAACTGTTAACGGTAATTGGACAGGCTCGTCTTGTTCAGTTCAAGGTCCAGGTAATGTCGAGTTTACATCTCCAATTGCTCAAAATACGGGTAATACTGCTTTTGGTGGAGTTGTTAGTGTGATTACAGGAGCAACGTTAAGCACCAATAACACATTAACTTTAGCAAGTGGAGCCTCACTGATGCACGGTACTGGAACAACAGGCGCTGGTGGTTCAGTGAATGGGAATGTAATTATTCGTAGAACAGGTAGCAGCGGATCAACTAGCTATAACTACTGGTCAAGCCCTATTCTTAGTGCTGGGCTTAATGTCCTTGGAGGTAATAAATATCAATATGATCCAACAGCTGCTGTGGGAGCCGATGTAGAAGGCCTAAGAGCAGGATGGGTTAGCGCTGGCACTTCGATGACAGCTGGTCGCGGTTATATTGCAACTGGTTCTGGCACGGCTACATTTAACGGCGTGCCTAACAACGGACCATTAAATTATGGACCACTAGCATTAGCTGCATTTACCAATTTTAATTTGATTGGTAATCCATATCCAAGTGCAATAAGTGCAGTTAGCTTTGTTAGTGCTAACCCTCAGTTTTTAGGAGGGGCTCTTTATTTCTGGGATGATGATAACTCAGCCGGAGGCGATTATACTCAATCGGATTATGGTGTATGGAATGGAATTGGTTTCGTAGGTCCAAATAGTGGTGCAACCTTTAATGGTAACATCGCATCTGCTCAAGGATTTTTCGTAAATGCGTCAAATTCAAATGCAGCGGTATTCAGTAATTCTATGCGTACAACTCAAAACAACAATTTCTTCGATGTAGGAGTTATGAGCCGTGTTTGGGTGAATGTGTCTACTGCAACTGGAAATTACAACGAAACACTTATCGCCTTTAAAGAGGATGCTACGGTGGGAGTTGATAATTCTTATGACGCTGAAAAGCTAATTGGTAACGAAGATTTAGCCTTGTACTCTAAGATTGGTGATGGTAATTATGCAATTCAAGCTTTACCTGAATTGAATATGGATTACACTGTTCAATTAGGTATTCAAGGATTAGCAGGAGCTCAAACCTTCACTTTAGGAAACATTGATGGCTTGTCAGAAACAGAGCAGATCATCCTTGAGGATACTAAGTTTAGCAGTTTTCACAATCTACGTTCAGCTAACAGCTATAATTATGAATTTACTCCTGCAACTGATACCTACAGATTTAAGCTTCACTTTAAGCCTGCGGTAACTTTTACAACTACAACTGAAAGTTGTGTGCAGAATGATGGGGAGTTAATCATTAATAGCCCATCAGCAACAAATTGGGATTATTCTATTGCTAATTCTTCAGGAAGTATAATAGCTTCAGGTAATGAGTTAAATGGCAATTTGGTTATACCTAGTTTAGATGGTGGTCTATACTCAGTTTCATTGAGTAATTCATTCGGGACTCAGATTCACCAAGCTGTTGAAGTTGCTTCGGGAGCCCCTGTTTTGGCGACAATTACTTCTAGTTCAACGATAGTTGACCTAAATGATGGATTTGTTCAATTTAGTGCTCAAGTGCAAGGCGCAAGCGACATCACTTGGAATTTTGGTGATGGCTCAATTGTAACTGGTGTAATGACTCCAGCGCATATTTATACATTGCCAGGAACATATACAGTGACATTTATTGCTTCGAATGTTACTTGTATGGATGTTCAAACAATAGAAATTACTGTGAAAGATGAAAGCACAGGTATCGCGAATGCTGATTCAAAAGCGTTCTCGATGTACCCTAACCCTGCGCAAACGACGGCTTCAATCAGAATCAATCTTTCAGAATCTGAAACATTGATTTCTGTATTTGTTCTCGATGCAGCTGGAAAGCTTGTTAAGAAAGAGGTTTACAACCAGATTGATCAAGCAGGTGTGCTGCATATTGATGTATCAGATTTGGCAAATGGAGTATACCAAATTCTCTTAAGTGGCGATCGAATTAGCTCATCTTCAAGATTAACTGTGAGCCGATAAGAACAGAATTAAGGAACACAAAAGTCCCCGTTATAATTTAATTATAACGGGGACTTTTTTTGTAACCCTTATTTCGAATCCTCGTTAAGTCATTTGGTTGTTTAATGAAAGTTATCCAGCAGTTAGCGACGAATAACCTAACCTTAACTGTTTGATATAAAAGCGCTCCGCAAGGGCGCTTTTCTTTTTTATACTCATTGATTGTTTAACTCTAAGTTCTCAATTTTTTAAAAACACTTAGACTTGCAGAATAGCCTAGAATGCTAATTCTTTTGAAGCTATAAAAGTTTCTAGCTAAATGATTTGAATTGCCCCAGTTTACTAAAAACAAAAGAGAGCGACGATGAAATATAGCAAGTGCCATTTATGGCGATTCAGTCAACGGTATATGATTAAAAGGAGCTTATGTAGTCTTCTAAGTTTTGGTTTTCCTCGAGTTGTAATTTTTTCTTTAGACGATACTTGTTTTTGCGCACAGATTCCATTGATATTCCTAACATTTCAGACATTTCTCGGGAATCTGTCTTTAGTTTCAGCAGCAGAAAAAGCCGTTCCTCGGCGCCAGTTGCGTTTGGATGCTCTTGCCGCAAATGAAGTATCAATCCAGGAAAGACCTTATCGAAATACATCTTGAATTTGCTCCAATCATCATCAGTTAGTATTCTTAGTTGCAGTAAACTAGCGTATTCGTCTGAATCTTCTTCGTTGTCTTCCTTTTTACGTAAACTTGATGCTTCTGTGATGTTAAGCAATTTTTTTTCAAGCTCGAAAATCATTTTGTTTTTTTCGACTAGATGGTTTGTGAAATCGTTTAGCTGTTCGCGATTATACAGCAGTTCGCGTTGAATTTTCTCAACGGATTCATCTTTTAACTTTTGTTCTACTAAGTGAAGTCTTTTAGAGTTCTTGTTTTTCTGGATCAAAAGTAAAACTAGTGCAATCGAAAGCAGGCTAAGCGCAATTAACGCAAAACCCATAATCAACTTCTTCTCCTGCAGTCTCATTTTTTCATTTTCACTAATAACAAGTGATTGTCTATTTTCTTCTAATTGATATTTAGTGGTTAACTCTGATGTGATTTTAGCCTTTTCCTCTGTAAACAGTTCTGACTTTAAATCGATTAATTTATTTGAGTATTTATAGGCATTACTTAGATCGCCTTGACTTTCATACAATGAAGAAAGTTTTTGTAAAGTGCGCATCAAACTTTCATCCTTTATACCTTTTTCCTCAGCTTTTGAAACAACTTTTAAAAAGATATCTTTTGCTTCAGTTTTTTTGCCAAGTTCTAAATAGCAAATGCCAAGGTTGTAGTTGATTGAAGTGAAATTTCTTGTATCGCCAATTCTTTCAATAATTTCGGAAGATTTTTTAATCAAGTCTATTGCTTCTGGCCATTTTTGCTCGCTCATAAAAGTTACAGCAAGTCCGTTATAAGCTTCACTCAGTCCAAAATCATCGTTCAATTGTTTGCGTATCTCAATAGACTCTAAGATTGCTTTAGCAGATTCTTGTTGATTTCCAAGTTGATGGTATATTGAGCCAAGCGTATTTAATATGTCGGCATGAAGAAACTTATTTTTAGATGCATTGGCATAGTTTAGAACCTGTTTTGCAAGCTTCTCAGCTTCCTTATATCTACCTTCAAGATAAAAATTGATGCACATTTCATTAATTGCATCGTATTTTCCTGCTTCATTCCCCAAAAGTTCATATAACTCTAATGCTTTTAACTGGTTTTGAAGCGCATTTGAAAAATCTCCTTTGAATCCAAATGAACTAGCAATAATCATATAGCTTCTTGCCATTCCTGCCGTATCTTCTATCTCTTGGTATGTTTTTAGTGACTTTTCTGCATAAAAATATGAACTGTCAAGTTGAGATTTGCGGAGATGTAAGACAGCTCTCTCTTCTTGCACAAATCCAATTGATCTCGGTTCTGATGAAAAAGTGTTTGAATACTGATTCAATATCATATCGAGAGAATCGCCAGGAATCAAAGCTTCTATTTCAAGGATCGCATTTTGCATCAGCGAATCAGCTTGGTCTATATTACTGGCATTTAGCACAGTCTTGAGCCCCTCTGGGAAAACGGAAGTGTATCTTTGGTTTGTGAACAATTCGGATCGCCTCCAACTCTCAGAATCTGATTTTCGATGCTGGTCTTTGCTGTTATCGCAGCTTGTTATGGTTAATAACAGCAGTAAAACTTTAGCGATTTCCTTTAGATGGTTACTCATTTCAGCGTGCAAATTACATTTTTTGTGGACAAGCTTAGCTATTACGCAATTTAAATGATGTCCATACATAGAAATTCGTAACCGATTAAACAGTTGAAAATGAATTATATATAAAAATTGTCCACGATATTGACCACGGACAAATTGAGGTTGTCCCGTACGTTGTACACGGTGTTTTTACTCAACCAATCAAAAGATGGTGTAATGTTGCAATGTTCTTGTTAGGAAGAACGGTTTCACAGCCACCATTTACATATACCACCAATTGAAGCACTTCGGTGTTTTTAAGCGATGAAACTAAGACTACCATCTTAGGTTCATCGCTTTTTATTTGCAATTACCTGCAAATGCTCTCAAGAATTCGGGAGTCCAATCGATTGCACCAACCTTACTGGTGTGTAATTTTCCGGACTTGCAATATAAAAATGCAGTTGGTAAGGTATAAATCTGGTTGTCTTTAAAGCTACCTTCTAACTTTAAAAGTTTAAAAGGCTCGCCAATAGTAGGATTGAATTTTATTAAGGTGGATGTTTCTTCGTCGCTTAAAAGTACCACTTCAATATTGAGTTTATTGAGCAACTCGGTTTGTTTTTGTAACACAGGCAATTCTCGTCGGCAATCGATGCACCATGTTGCAAAAAATAGAATGATATGAGATTTGTCTGAACTACTTGAAAAGCTGTAAGATTCACCTGACAAGGAGTTGGCCTTTAAAGAGGTAAATGAAACATCTGGTGCAACACGAAATCGATTGTAAACGAAGTATCCTATGCCCAAGGCTAATCCAATAGCAAATAAGGCGAGCGAGATTTTTTTAAACATCGAACGAAAGAATAGTATCTCCAATTATTGCAATACATTCTTCTAATTGCTTATCATTTATAACAAGAGGAGGAGCGAATCGAATAATATCTCCATGGGTTGGTTTTGCAAGCAAGCCATTTTGCATTAAACGCAGACATACATCCCAAGCAGTTACACCATCAATTTCGTTAATTACGATTGCATTTAGAAGTCCCTTTCCACGAACTAATTTTATTCTTTTCGAAGGGATTTCTCGCAATGCAGATCTGAGCTTTTCGCCTTTTTTCTTTGCATTTTCAGCTAACCTTTCGTCTCTAACAATTTCTAATGCCGCTTTCGCAATGGCAGAACCGAGAGGATTGCCTCCGAATGTTGAACCGTGTTCACCAGGCTTAATGCACAGCATAATTTCGTCGCGGCAAAGAACTCCAGACACAGGGTACATTCCACCAGAAAGTGCTTTTCCAAGAATTAAAATGTCAGGTTTAACCGCTTCGTGGCATACGGCTAATAATTCTCCAGTTCGAGCTATTCCTGTTTGAATCTCATCAGCAATAAATAGTACATTTTGTTTTTTGCAAAGAACAAATGCCGCAGCTAAGAATCCATCGTCAGGCACAAATACTCCTGCTTCACCTTGAATTGGTTCAACTAAGAATCCCGCAATATTTGGTTGGTTTAGAGCTTTTTCGAGCGCGTTGAGGTCGTTATACGGAATTGTAATAAAACCTGGAGTATAAGGGCCAAAATCTTTACGTGCGTCAGGGTCGGTTGATGCGGAAACAATTGATATTGTTCTACCATGAAAGTTGCCTTCACAAACGATTATCTGAGCTAAATTTTCAGGTAAATTCTTCTTTTGATAGGCCCATTTACGACATAATTTCAAAGCCGTTTCAACAGCCTCAGCTCCGGTATTCATTGGAAGAAAACGATCAAATCCAAAATACCGAGTCATAAACTCTGAAAATTCTGCGAACGCTTTGTTATGGAATGCTCTTGAGGTAAGCGTTAACTTAGAAGCTTGTTCGGTAAGCGTTTTAACCAATTTTGGATGACAATGTCCTTGGTTTACAGCTGAATATGCAGATAGAAAATCGTAATATCGTTTTCCATCCACATCCCACATAAAAACGCCTTCACCACGTTCAATAACAACAGGAATTGGATGGTAATTGTGAGCACTGTTTGCTTCTTCCTGGCTAATGTAGTGTTGATTGAGTTGACTTACTTCTGACTTCTTATCAGTTGCTATCTGCATAAAATTAGTTTAACGTCTTTCAGTGAAAAACGATTGATTCTTATGATATTGGGCATCAATTCTGGCAAAGTTAGTTTTTTACGGTGTTTTAAGCCAATTTCTGCAACTTGCGTCCCCAAATAATTGAAGAATATATGCGTGCTAAGAAACCCACCCAAGTTTATAACTCTTTAGAAATTACTGCTATGGCATCAGACGGATACGGAATTGCTCGTCACGAAGGCATGGTGGTTTTCGTAGAGCACACAGTTACTGGAGATGTAGTAGATGTTCGGATTACAAAAAAGAAGAGTGGGTTTCGTCAAGGAACACCGATTTTATTTCACAAGAAAAGTGAATTAAGAGTTGAGCCTGTTTGTGCTCATTTTGGAGTTTGCGGTGGATGTAAGTGGCAAAGTTTAGCTTATGAAGATCAACTTGGGCATAAGGCTCGTCAAGTTTACGATGCCTTTAAACGCATCGGTAAGATTGAGTTTCCGGAGCCTGAAGTGATTCTTGCCGCTCCGAAAATATACCATTATCGAAATAAAATGGAATATACATTTTCAAGTGCTCGATGGTTAAGTCAGGATGAAATTGATTCAGGCAAAACGTTTGAAGATCGCAACGCACTTGGATTTCACATACCAGGTAGATTTGATAAAATTTTAGAAATTGAACAATGTTTCTTGCAGGATGATTTGGGTAACCAGATTCGTCTTTTCATCCGCCGTAAGGCAAGAGAAATGTCTATTCCTTTTTTTAATTTGGTGTCTCAAGAAGGGAATTTGCGAACACTGATGCTGAGGAATAATCGAAAAGGTGAGTGGATGCTATGTTTGATGGTGACCGATTTTAGCAATGAAGTTAAAAAGTTGTTGGAGCAGGTTAGGGATGAGTTTCCTCAGATTAAATCGCTCAACTATGCCATTAATACCAAGCGAAATGATTCAATGACCGATGTTGATCCAATTGTGTTCAATGGCGAACCTTGGATTGATGAAGAAATGGAAGGTTTGAAGTTTAGAATCCATCCAAAATCGTTTTACCAAACCAATGCAGATCAGGCGTATGCGTTGTATTGTAAGGCAAGAGATTATGCAGGAATTAAGGAGACTGATGTTGTTTACGACTTATACACTGGAACAGGAACGATTGCGCTGTTTTTGGCGCGTCAGGCAGCTAAAGTGATAGGTGTAGAATACGTGCAAGAGGCTGTTGATGATGCTCTTGTGAACGCTGAGCGGAACGGAATTGCCAATGCGGAATTCTTTGCAGGAGACATGAAAGATGTGTTGGTGGATGAGTTTTTTAAGACGCACGGCAAGCCGGATGTGATTATTACGGATCCTCCAAGAGCTGGAATGCATGAGGATGTTACAAAACGTTTGCTTGAAAGTGGCGCTAGACGGATTGTTTATGTTAGTTGCAATGCTGCCACGCAAGCGCGAGATCTGGCTATCCTAGATTCAAAATACAAAGTGAGTGCAGTTCAACCAGTTGATATGTTTCCGCAAACTACGCACGTCGAAACTGTTGTTCAACTTGATTTAAGAGATTAGGGTAATGATACTTGATGAGAATTTTTGGAACGAGAGATATATTAGCGAACAAATTGGTTGGGATTTAGGAAAGGAATCACCTCCGATTAAGAAGATTATCGATTCAATTGAAGACAAATCCACTAGGATTTTAATTCCAGGCGCGGGCAATGCTTGGGAGGCTGAATATGCATTTAAGCAAGGTTTTCGTAATGTTTCCGTCATTGACATTGCGCATCAAGCTATTTTGAGGATAAAGGAAAGATTGCCGGAACTTCCAAATTCGCAGCTTTTCTATGGCGATTTTTTCGCGCATGAAGGAGAATATGATCTCATTCTCGAGCAAACATTTTTCTGCGCCATTCATCCCAATCTTCGCGAAGCTTATGCTCAAAAAATGTATCAATTATTGACTCGAGGAGGTAGTTTGCAAGGTATTGTCTTCGATGCGCCGATGAATGAAGCGCATCCACCATTTGGAGGTAAAGCTTTTGATTATCAACTCATATTTGAGAAGTATTTTACTAAAGTGAGTATTTTACCATGCGATGATTCAATAGGTCCTCGAATGGGGAATGAAGCCTATATCAAACTCATAAAATAGTGTTACAAATTTCTATAACAGTATGAATTTCGATATAACATATAAACATATATTGATATATTATTTTATCTCTGTGTGATGGAATTGCTTACTTCGAACGAGTTAGAGAAAGCGGCGGCATTATTAAAGCTGATAGCACATCCAGTTCGTTTATCTGTAGTTAACCGTTTATCGGCAGTAAAATCGATGACTGTGAATGAATTAGTTGCTCTTTTGGAGATTGATCAGCCTTTGGTTTCACATCATCTCAGTCAGATGCGTTTGCGTGGTATTTTGGCGGCTCGAAAACAAGGGAAAGAAGTCCATTATTCCTTAAAAGAACCTAATTTAGTAAGGGTTTTGGAGTGTATCAAACTATGTCATTGTAATATTTAAGGTTCACTCAAAAGCCCTTAAAATATTGCGGATTAAAGTAGTTTTATGTATTAATGTTAAATGATCTGAAATGTTTTTCAGAAGTCTCAGAAATGTCTGCATTGAATTGTTGGATTTTTTAGTTTCTAGAATGTTGGTAAGCTAGAAATACACCATCTGTTTCGTTTAGAGCATTTTGAAGTATTACTTGCACGTCAAAAAATGCACTCGCCATGCATCTGGTGCAATTCTGAATTTTAAGTAAACCCTAATTTTTAAAAAAAAGAAAAAATGGAAAATTTTAAAGATTTAATAAATAGCGAAACGCCGCTGTTAGTGGATTTTTCGGCTGAGTGGTGCGGTCCCTGCAAAATGATGGCGCCAATTTTAAAAGATTTAGCATCAGCTATGGGCGATAAGGTGCGAATTATAAAGGTTGATGTGGACAAGAATCCTGAAGCTGCATCGGCGTATAAAGTTCAAAGTGTACCTACTTTAATACTGTTTCAGAATGGTAAAAACCTCTGGCGTCAGAGTGGGGTAGTGCAGACTGGTGATTTAATTCGATTGATTCAACAACATACAACCGTAAAATCATGACAACACATAAGGTAGACACAAAATTCAAGGGCGGAATGGCATTTGAAGCTGTTCAAGATGACCAAATGGTTAGAATGGATGCAGCCGTTGAAGTTGGAGGTAAGAATTCAGGATTTCGACCTAAACAGTTGTTGCTGGCCTCATTGATGGGTTGCACAGGAATGGATGTTGAATCGCTTTTAATGAAAATGCGTGTTGAACATACAGATTTCAGCATGTCCGTAGAAGCAGATTTATCTGATGAGCACCCGAAACAATACACAGAGATTCGTTTGGCTTATTCAATTAAGGTTAAGCCAGAAGACCATGATAAGGTTGAAAAAGCAGTTACGTTATCGCAAGAACGATATTGTGGTGTTAGTGCAATGTTGAACAAAGTTTGTCCAATAAAATGGAGTATTAACTACTTGTAAATTAGGTTGTTGATTCGTTACTGAAAAACACTTTGTAGTAGTTCATTCCTTTATCGTCGTCGTAACCGCGCTCGATTAATTGGCGGTTACCGTGCACGTAAATGTGGAAGTTCTTATCTAATTTAAGAACGCTTTTGAACATTCCAGCATGTTTCTTAACAGCTTGTTTGCTGATATCGAACTGCTCTATAATGCTATGTTCGGGATCTTCAGAATAGGACTCTGTAAATTTCTTAAATGCAGTGACCACTTCAGGAGACTGAATAACCTCTTCGGCGAAGTTGTCCAATTCGAATTTATCCTTTTCCTTAAAAAATTTGGAACTGCGATTCAATAATGCAATCTGTTCGGCAGGATTCACTTCAAATTCCTCGGGCATTTTATCCTTCAGAAATTCTTTTGTCAAATGCATGAACTGCTGTGTATGGTGATAGCTGTCTTCCAAGGCTTCAAGACCAAGGAAAGCATCCGTCCAATATTGAGCTTCGGCTGAGTTACCATTAGTTTTATCAATCACTAATACATGGTAACCTTCTGATGGATCAAGGCTGAAAACAACGCAAGCTTTATCTATACGATTTAATCTATATCCTGATTGGAAAACTACCTCGCTATGTTTGTCTTTCCATTCTACTTGGGCGAATTGGTCTTCCATTTCAGCCTTAACAAGAACGATGGCATCGCAGAATTCGCCATTTACGCTAAGCTCGCGAATTCGAGCCATAAATAAATCTCCAGCAAGAATTTTTGGATGTGTTGAAACATCATAAAGATGAGATGCAATTTCGACACTCGCCTCAAGGAAACCTTCTCCACCTTCGAACATGCGTTTGATGCGAGAATAAACTTCGCTCTCTTCCATTGTAAAGCGATAAAATGCTTCTGGACGAAATGAATTCATGAAGTAATCCAAAAGTCTTTCTTGATCGTCATCGGCGACGGTTAAAAGACTCTCGCTAAGCGTTAAAGGTTGATCGTTAGAGGGATTACCAACGAAATGGACTGCCATTTCATGCAGGGAGGCACTTACAAATTGAATCATGAGGCGAAGGTAAATAGTTTGGCGACTAAAGCATTGTATTAGCTAATGAAAAAAGTAGAATTTGGGACTGAATATTGACTTTGACAGAATAAGGCAGAAATTGGTTTCTGTAGGCTAATTTCAAACAATTAAAAATCCGTAGATTATTTAATGAAGCCTCTACATTTTCGGGTTTTAAAAAATCGTTGTTGCTAATATTTAGGGTTCACTTAAAAAGTCAGAAACACGTCAGATGCAAGACAAGAGGATTTTATGACGTACAAATAGTACTTCAAAATACTCTTAACGAAGCAGATGGCGTGTTGCTGGCTAAGCCAAA
>Ga0209284_10003244_pt1 | contig 20411 bp, 12 predicted proteins | sample FRY03_FD_187211 | JGI IMG/M metagenome (GOLD analysis project Ga0209284, IMG submission 187211) | Freshwater microbial communities from Lake Fryxell liftoff mats and glacier meltwater in Antarctica - FRY-03 (SPAdes) (version 2) | ecosystem: Environmental > Aquatic > Freshwater > Ice > Glacier... | reverse complement strand
CGCGTCTCCTCGGCATCCTCGATTTGATTTGCGCACGTCCTCTGGACTTCGCCAAGGCCGAGACCTTCCGCAAGCGGCTCCTCCCCGGAGCGCGCGAATACAAGGAGGTCTTCGCCTTCGTGCGCTGCGGGGGACCGCCCACCAACAACCACGCGGAACGCACGCTGCGACAGCTCGTCATCTTCCGCAAGGTATGCTTCGGAACGCGCAGCGCCAACGGATCGGAGAATGTCGCGGTCTTCGCCAGCATCGTGGAGACAACAAAAATACGCGGGTGTTCCGCGCTTGATATCTTCGAGGCACTGCTCACCGAAGCACCAGAAACGGCCCACGAGATGCTCTTCCCGGCGGCGGCGAGGGCGGGGTGAAATCGGCTAAACTGTTACAAGGATGCCGGTCAACGCCACAACAGAAGACGCTGCCGAACTCACTCCGGCAAAGCTCGCCACTCTGATCCGTGCGTTGCAGCCGCGCCCGGCTTGCTTCGATGATCGGCTCCTAGCCGCAGATCGAAAAACCGCAGCCTGACCGAAGTTGTTCGACGCCAGTGTCAAGGCGGTCAAATTAACGACGCTTACGATCAAATGACCACGCTACAGATTTGATTCGTTCAATCTCGATGTCCACCTGATAGAATCGACGCCCGAAAAGTTCATAGCCGAATCGAATACAGGCTTGATGAGTGTCGTCATGTAGGAAAACAGCAAATCCTCTGCCAGCAAAGTCTCCAAGCATCCACCACATGATCCATGCGAGCATGAGGAGACAGAAAACAGCGGAGACAGCGATAAAGATCGTCCCGCCGTTCCCTCCTAGGATGATGAAAATTAAGCAGATCTGGAACAAGCAACAAAATGCGCCCCGCCATCAACCAAACCTCGCGGATTTTGGTATTGTTATCTCAAGATGAGGCATCGTGGTTCTTTCTCCATCCATCAGTAGATTTCCGTTCTCAATTAAGAGCGTAGCGGATCTGTCAAGCCTTCTGAGTTTTCGGTGGAAGAATTCCCAGTAAATGCACGGCGGGAAACGGCCGAACTATTCATGGTTTTGTCTGCTTGAACATTATTGTCGTGGGTTGCCTCATTAGCATCGAACACCGAAAGTTGCCGGCTGGGTCGGATCGGTTCTATTACTGGAATATACTCAATCCTCCTTCACCTTGATGTTCACGTCGGCCTTAACGGTCACATCGATTTCAGCCACAAGCTGGCATGGATTCCCCGTCTTGGGATCCTTCGCCTTGATCAAAAGGGTATGTGAGCCTTCTTGCGCAACCAGTGTGATGTGACTGCCCTTCACCTCTAGCTTGTTACCCCCTAGCGTAGCTTCAAGATCTTGGGCGTCGACGAGACCATCCTTTGCGTGTTTCAATTTTGCCGCCAATACTATTTTGATGCCGCCGTTCTCAACCTGCTCGCGTGAAAGTTCTTTGATGGCAATCTGCGGGACGGAGCTGTTTGGCGGATCTTCCGCACCGCGGCCACTGTCATCAGGCTGAGGCATGATGTCGCCTGCCTGGTAAACTGGATCCTTTTCCCATTTGACCTCTTTGTCCCCACCTTCAGGCCTTTTGCCTATGCCTAATGAATCGTCGATCTTGTCGCGGGATTGACGGTTGATGGCGCCTGGCTCAGGAGATTGTGTAATCGACTTCTTTGCCTCTTCACCGCCCGTTTTGAGTAGTTCATGAAGCTCGGAAACACTAACGGCAAAATTGAGAGCCTGTGCCATGTCCTCCACAATACCGCCTGTTACAATTCCAACAACGGTCGCTTCTGTATCTACAACCGGAGATCCGCTAGAGCCCGGAGAAACCGGAGCGGTAATCTGAATAACATCCACGTCCTTATCCTTCCTCTTGGCAGAAACAATACCCGTGGTGAAAGTCCCCTCCAATCCGTGCGGGCTGCCCATAACGGCAATTTTATTACCCACTTCCAACAGGTAATCCTCTGGCGCCAATGCAAGATAGGGGAGAGTGCGTCCTTCAGTCTCGATCCTTAGCAAGGCGAGATCCCTAGGCGCGTCAGACGCCAAGACCTTGACAACACTGAGCGGACTGCCGTCAGCAAGCAGGGCAACAAATTGGCTCCCATCAGCAATTACATGATGATTAGTTACAACTAGTCCATCGCTTGTGATCAGAAACCCCGATCCCTGACCCTTGTAGTCACCCTCGGCATTCCCGACCGCTATGGTAACAACGGCAGGACGTGTCAACGTAGCCAGCTTCGCCTCGTCTGTGGACGCAGGACGTGGTGCAGAAGGCGTGATTTTCCCTGATTCCGGGATCTCACTTTGTTTCTGAGGCCCATCAATGACAATAACCTTTGTGGGCGGATCAGATGGCCTCTCTGCTGGTAGCGGTTCATTACCTGCTCCCGTGATCGGTTTGCCGTTCTCATCCTTTGCTATCGGTCTGTGGTCACCTCTTGCGGGAAGTGGGTTGCCATCTTCTCCCGTAACAACTTTGTCATCCTTATCGACAGCCAATGGGTTGCCTTGTGGATCAGCAGGTAGAGGGTTGCCATCAAGATCATAAATAGGATCCCCCTCCGGACCTGTCGCAACAGGCAAGTTGTCCGCACGGCCCGGAATGAGCTTGTCGTCGGGACCCATCACAACTTCGTCTTCGGCATTCACGGCCAAGGCCCCATTTTTGTCAGCCGGAAGAAGTTTTCCATCAGGCCCGGTGACTGGATTTCCTTCCTCATCTGTGGCCACGGGGAATTTATCCACTCTTGCAGGAAGTGTTTTATCGTCGGCGTCTCGAACAACTACATTGTCTGGATTGACAGCGATGGGATTGCCCTCCGGATCAGCCGGTAGAGGGGTGCCGTTTGGATCTGTGATCGGTTTGCCGTCAGCTCCAACGGCTATTGGAAATCCATCTTTTCTCTCCGGAAAGGGCTTCCCGTTCTCATCACGAACAGGATTTCCTTTGACATCCTTGCCGGGAGTAACATTCTCCACAACCTCGTCGCCCGGTTTCTTGATAAGATCGTATTCGTTGAGAGCCCAAATTCCTCCAAGAAGCAAGAGCAGGATCAATGCGATCCATGGCAGCCGCCTGAATGCGCCTGCACCGACTGACTCACGCGCAACCCTCCGGGGCGCCTCTTCCGGAATAACAGAAGTCCCGAACTCTTTTTCACAACCCCAAATCACCATCAATTTGGGATTCCATCTCGAGCCATAGGTTCGATATAGCTCCGGATCTTTGAGTGGATCGGGCAGCTTGAACTCCTGAATGATTTTGTTAGTTGTTGAATCAATGTGTGGTGATTCAGCCTTTTGTTTTAGGGCTTTGATGGCCGCTTCGAGTCGGAAGCGTTCCTTGGAGGGCACTCCTTTGGCCACCTTGCTTTGCGACGACACTTCCGTGCCGTTGACGAACATCTGGCAAAGCACATCCTCGCCCCTCTCATCCACCGACATGATGGGGAGGAAGTCTCCTATGTGCTCACGAATGATCATCTGGCTCTGGTGCTCCCAGAACTCACCACCGGCCTGGAAAGCTTTTAGCTTATGATAAACTTCCAGATTGAGTTGCAGGCCTTTGCCAATGATGGGCCGAATGGCTGGCTTTGATTCTGTTTTCATTGTGTTGTGACCTCCGCTTGTTTCATGATTTTTCCGTTCTCATCTTGAATGCACCAGCTTCTGACGCTTTCGACATCCAGTGAAGACCCCCCAGTTCCATGGTAGCTCACCATTGTCCTCTTATCGAAGGGCTCGTCAGGTTCAGGAACGGAAATCTTAACCAACCCCTTGCAGCTGCCGTTGAATGCCCCTGCCCACAGATTCGCATTGTTCACTGCGTCCCCGTTCGATACCATCCTGTCCTTGTTCCAACGGAAAAAGGCGTAACTAAAGTCATACAGGACATCACTGAGCCTTTTCTGCCAATCTTTGCCCAAACGGACAGCTGCATTGTAGCTGAAGAGGCAAGCGATCATGAGCACGACACTATCGTTGGGCTCGTCATGTAGGATTTCTTGCTGCAAGTTCTCTCTCCAGTTAAGCATGTCCGGCTGGGAGAGGAACTCCGGCCACATTAAGCTCTCCAGCTTTTCGTTGGCGAGCAGCTGATTCGTGAGGCTCTGTTTTTCAGCCAGAAGGCCGTCCCTGTCTCGCGTCAGGGCCGCCTTTTCCTGGGTCAGAGCGTCTCTTCCACCAACAAGTGCGGTGTTCGCTTGGTGCAGCGTGGCCATCACTCCCTCCAGCTCTGCGACTTTCTGATCATAAGCCCCAATCCTATTATCTCGATCTTCGATTACTTGATTTGCCTGCAACAGCTTCTCTTTGCGTTCCTGCAGCTGGATCTGGCACTCTTCCAGCTTCTGCGTGGCCTGTCGCAACTCTTTCTGACCAAATTCCGCCTGGTCATTTATAGAGCTGATTTGTTCTTGCAGCTCAACCGCCTTTTCTTGATTTTCCCTTGCAATAGAATCAAATTGTTCGGCGCTGTCCCTATATCTATCCCTCTCACCGACTGCGATATTCCTCTCATTCTCGCAGCTTCTTATCCAGTTTATAGCCTTGTTGAGCTCTTCGCTCGTATTTTCCAATTCCGCGCCAAGCCGCTCAACATCGGCACGTAATTTGCCTAGCTCTGTATCTTCACTAGCGTCCACAGTCACGTGAGCAGATGCCGGAGCCTGCTCCGGGTTGACGACTATATCTTGCTGGACAGGATTAACTTCCTGCTCACGCGGTGCCGGTTGAGCATAATCCTTGGCCGCCGCATGACCGGACTCCAAATCCGACCAATCACTTCCTGGGCTTGGCTCCCCAGTAAGCTTTTTCTGTGACGCTGAAATCCGAGCCTTAACATCCTCAATGAGCTGCTTGACCTCGCGCAGTGACTCGTGGACCGAAGAAAATTGTGGACCCAGCTCCGCTGCTACCTGTTCAGGTATTTTCGCCCCGTCGTCTTTTTTGCCGCCTATACGCATGATCTCAGTATTACCATTGAATTTCAAATCTACCGGAATCGATCCAGAACTCGCCTCCTTCAAGGGTGCAGAGGTGAAGATTGAGATCATCCTTCGTCACCTCTACCTCACCATCGAGTGCTCGTGCCGTATCTCCCAGCTCCAGACCCATTTCTTGACCCGTCGAGGGGTCAACTTTTCTGACAATCTCTATTTCCAAGCGAGTGCCCGCCTTCTTGGCAATCATATCCTCCGGATTTTTCCAAACGAGCTTGTATTGCTGTTCCGGCCTAGCGGCACCTGTCAAGTATCGCATCCTGCCGACGTAGCTGTTGACCAGCAACTCGACCCGCTTTGAATCCTGCTTGTCATCCAGATAAGGGTCGGCACCAAAGCCGGTGGCCTCGTCATCGGTGGGCATTAGCCCCCAATAGTTTCTGACCTTGGCAGCCTCCGGATCGGCACAAGTGATAGACCACTGGTCGATCAGGCCATTACGAATTGCTGAATAAAGCGCGGCGCCAACAGCGGTGACGGTTTTTGCATCGGTAATTCTGTGATTCGACGACATCGGATACCAATCACCGGCGAGGTAGTTTTTGAGTGGAACGATGCGCTGTGGCAAGATGGGCAGGATCTCATCAAGTAAAGTCTTGACGGGGGGCAGCTCAGAAGGTTTTCCGCTGAGCGAGACTAGGTCGACATCAAAGGCCGTGACGTATTTGGCCAGAGGCTCCAAACCCGGACTGAGCGAATCACGAATACATCCTTCGACAAGTTCCGGGTCATATTTGATGGGAGTCAAGGGATCCACAAAATTGCTGCCCAGATCCGCAGCTTCAAGGAAGCCGTTGAGGTCACTGAGTGCGGTCACATCCACTCTTTTTCCTTCCTCGCACTCCAACTCGTCCAATGCCCAAGGCGCCCCAGTATCGGGATTGCCGTAGCGATCTTCGGTCATATCCAGTAACCACTGCCTGACCAGTGGCAGTAACACCAACTTCACAATCCGAGACCATTTTGCCTTGTCTGCCACCTTCCGGTGAGGAGCCATGAATACCCGCTCGAGCACTTCGGCGTCCTCGTGGTCTTCGTCAATGCCCTTTGCTGCGGCGAATGCCGGAACAAGAACACGTTCGATGATTTCCTTGGTCAGCCTGTCGCCGGCATAAGAGTTCGAGTCCTTAAAGATCGGCCGGTACTTCAAGGCCACACCTGCACCGGCCAAATCATCACAGTATTCTACAACGGATATGTCGGTGGTCCCACCGCCAATATCGATGGTCATGATGCGCACCTTTGAGTCTGCACCTTTGCCGCGGCCATAGAGCTCAATCCAGTTCTCACCGATGTTGCCCAGCCTCCGAATCTCCGAATAGACCAGAGGCAACTGGGAAGCTACGGCCTCATCCAGCTCAAGCGATAATTCAGGACGCGAACCACCGTTATTTACGGAGTTCGGGTCGCTGAAGTGAGTCAGGGTGAAAATGTCGATCGCCCGCTGCCACATTTCCTTGTAGGCGTTCGATTCCTCGGCAATCCAGCCGGACGGGAATGTCACGCAAACATTGCGCAGTCTACGGGGAAGGAAGGGATCATTGCCCGCCCTCCACCCCTCTGAGGTGATCTGGCGGTAGGCGAGCTCCAGAATCGAGAGAGCAGCCCAGCTCATGGCGTCTTTTCTCGGGTAGGCAGGTTGCTGCGGATTCGCGCGCGGCCTGAGAGCGACTTCCTTGTGCTCGTTGGGCGGATACTCGATGCTCCAATCTTTGCCATCCGGATAGGTGAAGCGGAGCATTGAGCCCTGCAAAACGGGCAGCGCCGACTGACTCTTTGCCTTTGGGTTCCAGCGATTCAACACCATAGTCCAATAACCGGTGCCCATCTTCCCGATAGGAAGCGAATCCCAAGCATAGCGCTTGGGTGAGCTCAAGGTATAGTTGCCACCCTGATCCAGATTGATGGAGCCCAGGACTTGTCTTGCCTCCTCACCCATGATGCAGGGCGAAATCTCCACGAACATCTGGGGAACATACTCAGTCATCTTAACGTTGCGCTCCACCTTCTTGCCCAAAAAACCCGATTTGGAGGACTCCTCCACGGTATACTTGCGCACGGGCTTGAAGCTCAACGACGGAGGCTCGTGGTCAAAGAACATGGGCTCGTGCAATACAAACCATGAGTCAACGATGTCACCGACGCTATTCCGATGCTTGCCGTCACCTTTAACGTATTCACGCCCCCTCTTGGTGAACTTGATAGGGTGACATACAGCGGCCAGCTTGCCGTCCTGCGCATTGCGATTTTCCAAGGCAAGCGCAACGGTTCTGGTGTTCCCAAAATCAATAATCAGATCAACGTCAATGGCCTCACCAACCGGCACCTTCCAGACGACCTTGAATTGGGCCACATCGATGGTTTTGCTTCTATCATCCGGATCCGGGACGGAGATGGTGATGGGCGGGCTCTCATCGTCATCAGGCAGGCTCTTGGAATCCCGATACGCATAGGGGGATTTAGACCAGTCCTCACGACTGTCACTAGGAAGTTCAGTCTCGGGAACTTGGCGCTCGGGCGCATAGATTGAGCCGCGATCTATGCTCCCAATATTGCTTTCCACAACGATCCAGATTCCCGGCTTGCCGTTGTTGTCCATTCCGTAGCGGCCACGGACCCATTTGAAGTCCAGCTCGAGCCAGGGTGTGCGCTCGATTTTGCAGAGCTTCACCAGCTTGGGAAATGAGCTCTGCAGCTCATTGGAGAGCGGGATAAAGGTGTAGTGGTGCCCGCTATTGGCGAAGACGTAGATGGCGTGAAGTGTATCGGCACTCATAAGAGCAAAGTGTTCTTGCGCAGTTAAAGTTTTAGTAGATCAAGCAGCTGGGTATCGCCCGGTTGGATCCCGCGCTCCCCGCTGGCGCTGGTTTTTAGATATTCGAGTTTTTGGAGGAAGGGTTTGATGATCCCAATAAAATAGGTCGAGTCCTCAATTCCGCCGTTGCCGGAAAATTCGCTTTCGGCAAGTGAACGCAACAGAGCATCAGTTTTGTCTGCCTCCCTGTGTTTCTGCTCCTGGCTGCCGTTACCCAAAGACAGCAACATGTTGTTGATCATTCCTGCGAGGAATCTCCGAGATTCGGACGCCTCCGTCCGCCCCTTAATGTTGCCAAGGTTGGACTTGAACCAAGTGAGCAACTGCTGAAGATCTACATCTTCGATCAGGTAGGTAAGCAAGCGCACCATGGAATCGGGCGCATCCAGTGCTAGGGTTCCATCCAAGACCTTCTTGGATTTTTTCTCGCGCCAATCGACCAGCTGTTTGTCTAGGAACACCCTCAGCTGCGTTGCATTAGCGCCCTTTGCCGCACGCATCGGCAGTTGATCGAGTTCATCAGGGTCGACATTGACAATACCCTGTACGATGAGCCCCATATTGGCGCATGTTGTCTCTGCATGACCTTGTTCGAGGCGCGCCTTGATCATGGTAATCACCTGATCGAGATCTCGCTCCCGCAATGCCGAGGCGTCCTGCTCTCCGGGCAGCGCCTCCCTAAGCAAGGCTCCGAACTCTTTGGCCAGCTTGTCAGCCTTATCCTGTAGGAGGTGCTGCCGGCGGCTATTCCGGGCCTGAGTAGTCAGCGCTTTAAGGAAATAGTCACGGCCGCCATTGAGCGCCATCTCCTTGAACGATTCCGCCGTATCTCCAAACTGACGCTGAAACGCGCGGTCACTCAGAATCGATGAAACGATGGAATCCAGTTTGGCAGCATCGGCTTGAAGCACTCCATCGGGGAACTGAGGATAGTTGGTGGCGTAGGTGTTGACAATTCCAGGGTCTGACAGGTAAGCCAATCCCCTCATCTTGTCGAAGACCTGTTCAAGCCCATGACCTACACCGGAATGAGCAACGTCATTGAGGAGAACTACCGAGAAGGTCAAAACCAGGTTGAGTGGCAGATCCTTGCCCTTTGGAGGCCACGAGTTGCCGAAGGATTCCCACCAACTCCGGATCCCGCTGTTGAGTTGAACCGGATGCGAAGGGTAACGATTCATGCGCATCAACAATGAAAAACCGTCAATGTTGAGATCGCGCGAGCTGGTCACAGCGATGGATGCCGTTTTGCCGCGCTTGAGGACCTTGGTCAGGATCAGCTTGCCGTCAGCGGTGAGCTTGTCATCGGTGAGCAAATCTTGGCCCTTGAACTCGTTAGCCACCCCCGGGAAGTCCAGCAGGTCCGCCACTTCCAGAAGCTCGGCGGCAGCTGGCGAGTTGGCCCTGATCACATCGGCGCGCAGGGGAACCACCAGCTCCCACACCAGCCCCTGGAACAGAGCGAACTCGTCGAGACTAGCGAAGAGCTTGTGGGTTAGGCCTTCACCGATATTGACCCTGCCGTCTGTGATTTCATAACCAATGCTGTCAATTAGGCTCTTGACGACGGGTACTTGCTCGGCGAGCTCCACCGCACTGATATTGAGCAGCTGCGCCGCGAGAGGAAAAGACAGGTAGATCGGCAGATCACCGAACTTTTCATTCAGCATCTTGCGAGTGCTGCTCAGCTCCCGGAAGCGCTTCGAGATGCTCGGCCAGGAATCCCAGAAAATAGTCTCGGAGAAGGCTCGCGCAGGCTCCATGCCGCTGACAAGTGACTCGCAATCCAATATCGCTCTTCTCAACGACCTATGCCAATCCCGCTTGAGGTTCTCGTAACGATCCAGATTGGAATGCACCAGCATCTCGAGCGTGTTGACGATGTGCACCAGGTTATCGAAGGCCTCGCGCTTTGCGGGTCCTTTGGCCTTCGAGTCGGAGAGCAGTTTCTTCAGTGAGTCGGGGTTGAGTTTGACCACCTGGTCATTCTCGTCGGTAGCCTCGGTTTCACTCAGATAGCCCACCGCCAATGCGTGCATGATCTGTTGCTCGGAAGCAAAAATAAGGTGAACCGGAAAGCTGGCATTGGGTACGCGCTCGGACATCACGAAACGAGTCACACACCCGGATGCGTCCGCACCCTTATTGAAAGGGTTGAGCACTGTGACTGCTCCTCCTTGGAGGTCCCCTACAAATCGCACCGGTTTGGATTCCGACCAATGTAGGGCTGATCCAGTTCCGTATTGATCGCATTGGCCATCGATGCAGCTTGCGAGCAGGGTGCTTTTTCCGGACTGGGAAGGCCCCCATATTCCCATGGTTGCCTTGGCGGTGTCTGCTTTTGATTTCGCGATATTCTTGGCTGCCACACCAAGCCTTTGCACGTTGTCCAACCAAGCACTTCTGCTCAGGGTGTAGGCGCCTGCGCGCTGCCCCCCATATTGCCAATACCATTCATTCAGTTCAGGTTGGAGCCTTACGATGTCAGCGAGCGTTGCAGTGGTTTGCATAGTTATGCTACTTATTGAATAGACTGCGGTTTATAGTCACTTTATTGTGACTCTGCTTGGCATCGTCTTGCTTTTCGGCAGCGGGCTTGCCCGCCTTGTTTGGATCGGAAAGCTCGCTTTTTGGGGCTGCGCCAGAGGCTTGCTCCTTTGGCGCCTGTTCGGACTTGACTCGCAATGAGGCTTCCAGCTCTTCAATGCGGTGCTTGGCTTCCTCCAGCTCCTTGGCGGCAGCCAAGGCGTCTTCCCTCTCGCGCTTCAGGCGTTGCTCTTCCTGATGCTTTTTATTTTGCTCCTTCTCAAGAGCCTTCTTAGCTGATTGGGTGGCGGCCAATGCGTCTTCTTCTTCTTGTCTCAGCTGCTCCTCGTCTTCCTTGTGTTTCTCCTCTACCTCAACATGAGGAGCCTCCGGCCCTTTGACATCCTCACCGATTAGGAGAGACCACGGGTCGTAGTCGTTGTTCTGTTGGTTACCGGGGATCATTTTGGGCGCTTGGTCAGTTGATTGAATCCATTTAGCTTGCTAGAGGTTACCCGCCATAAAGCGACTGGCTCACAACATTGCCTCCGGCTATTTCGAGAGAAAAACTCTTGGCCTCCAGGGGTAGTGAGAACTCGATCAATGCGGGCAAGCCATCCGAGTATTCCTTGGCGACCCCGCCCTTGTCATCCATCACCCTGCCGCTGGGGGCCAGGATCATGTTTTCATCGACGAGTTCGGCAAAGATGTCTGATATATCCCGCATCTCCTCGGCAATCTTATGATCCCATACATCAACAGGCAGATCCCGCTCGTCCGGCAGATCATCCAGCTCCTCAAGCTGTTTGCGATCGATTTGTGAGCCCACGCCGATCAGCACCAATTTGACGTCATTGCATTTACCCGCATTCAGATCATGGGAAAGCTGACATGTGAAATCCTTGACCTCCTCAAAGTCATCTATGGCTCCGTCTGTGATGAAGACGTAAAACCCCATTTTGGCATCACTGAACCTGTCCAGAAAGTAGCGAATCGCCGGCATCAAATATGTTCCTTCACCCCATGAACTGGGGCCTGAGTATTCGGCCTTCTTGGCCTCATCACCCGTATAATCGCCTGCCACCTGAATCTCATCACCTTTGGCTCCGCATGCCCAATAAATGACGGTTGTGCCGCCATCTTCATCGAGTTTGTCGGCCAAATAAGGAATGGCCTTACGCGCAATTTCCTGGATCTTATTTTCAGACTCAGTCCGGCGCAACAGCCCCAACTTCTCCATGGCTTCAAGGCCGCTCGGAGTGAATTCGACCAAATGTTGCCCATCCCTCTCTATCCTCGAGGCATAGCCCTTGGAGTGAAAATCGTCTATTTCAGCAGATGAAGGATTGCGAGTCCACTCAAGCCCGGATCCAGCTCCAAACTCATCCCTCATGGAATATGAACCGTCGATCGCCACCCCGGTTTGCCAGTTTTCGCCGCCGGAGGATTGGGATGGGTCGATGAGCACCGTAAGCACGACGTCGAGTTTGTCGCCCCGCTTGGTGATGTTGAGCTCGCCAAAAGCCCCGTTGAGAGACTTGTTGGGTATTTGGTAATTGCGACCTTCGGGCAGGTCGGCGTGGCTTTTTGCAGCGGTCATGTGTTGGGTCGGTTGGATGTTGTGCCTGTATGGCGTTTATACAGAGACGGGCTGTATCACTTCGTTGCCGTTGGGCAAAATCAGGGTGAAGCTGGTGGATGTTTTGGGCATCGTAAATTCGATCAGTGCCGGCAAGCCGTCCGAATAGCTGTCCCGGTCAACAGGCTTGACCGGGTTGCCGTAGGAATCCCGGATCTCCGCGTTGGGTGAGACTGTTATGTTTCGGCTGACCACCTCGGCAAAGATCTCTTCGAGCGACTTCATGGTCGCCGCCAGCTTGTGATCCCATATGTCGATGTAATCCCCCTTGGTGTCCTTGATACACCCGTAGGTTTCGTCTTCGTCAAGGTCATCGAGGTCCTCAAGGGCCTTCCATGCGGGCGACTTCTCCCAGTCCGGACTGTCATCAAGTTCAACGAAACGGCTGCCAACCTTGTCCGGGGTCAATTTTTCGGTAGTTTTGCTGTTTGTGTAATAGAACTCGTTGCCGAGGCCGATGATCACCAGCTTCGTGAAGCCTCTATCGCCACTGGCGATGCCCTCACAAAGTTCTTTGGTGTATTTCTTCACGTCTTCGATGTCGTCAATCAAGCCATCAGTAACGAAAAGATAGATCCCCCATGGCGTGTACCTAAAGCGTTCCTCGGTGAAATACTTTATCGCGGGCAAAAGGTTGGTGCCCGAACCCATGTCTTTGGGTTTGGCGAACTCGTATTTGACAACATCCGAGGCGTTCATGTCGCCGATGACTTCAATTTCTCCGCCTAACTTGCCACAGGCCCAATAGATCAGCGAAGTTTCACCATCGCTGTCGAAGTCGGCCAGATACTCGGCCATGGTTCGGGCAACGGGCTGCACCACATTGTTGTTTGACCCAAACAATGAGGAGACGGCAACCGGGCCTCCGAACATGGGGGCCATTGATCTGGATCCGTCGATCGCGAGGCCCGTCTGAGCTCCTTCGACCTCGGGTTTCATAAGAATGGTCGCCTTGACGCGAACCTGCTCACTCCCTTCCGGGAAAACATTGACTTCACCGTAGGGTTCAACAACTGATGATAACTGGGACATGGTAATGGTGGCGGGGGTGAAGCCGGCTTCAGGTTAATTTTGGCAGATGTTCGATGAGTGATCTCAGGAAGGTGGCAATTTCCATTGCCCATGGCTCCTCACTGCCCCGGGCAACTATAAAGATCACGAAGGCACCATAGATTGCGAGCAATGCGAAGGCCCTCCATGGGCGGAGGGGAATGAGGGTTTTACCTGCTTTCTTGATTCGTGGACCGACGAAATACAGCAGGAAGCCGATGATTGTAAGGAGGAGGAGGGCGCTGCGCAGTTCGGTGGACTGGGTGGCAATCTCGGGGGATAATTCGATTTTTCCGTAAATCAGCGTGTAGAGAAAAAGCGGGAAGCCAAGGGCAAAACAGATATCGAAGATATTGGACCCCAGTGCGTTAGCGACTGCGTCGTCGTAGTCCCCGTCCCTTGCGTCACGAATCGACATCACGGTGTCCGGCACGCTTGTCGCCATCGATGCAAATATAACCGCGACAAACATCGCCGGCATTCCAAGTCCGGTGAAAGAGTGCCCAAACAGTTCGTATGAAGGGTGAGCAGCGCTGCCTGTGCCCAACCACTCGCAGGCCTTGACCAGAAGAAAGCAGGCAATCGCAATGACAGAAGTGGAGGCAAGAAGCAGTGGCCACGGGTTCCAAGTTTCGTTTTTGATCTTGTCCTTGTGATGCTCTTTGATGAAGGCGCGCTCCAGATCCAAGAGAGGACCCAAGGATAGCCAAAAGAAGACGTTTGCAACCGGCCCCCTCGATATTTTGTCTTCATCCTCCTCATCGGTATCGTCATCCTCTGTAGAGTCGGCCGATGTTTGAGTCCCGTCCGCAAGTTGATTTTTCCGCATGCTCCGGAACATGTACAACAGGTAGGCAACGTAAAACGACATCAGCACGAGTCCCTGCCACCAAACTAAACTGGTTCCTGAGAGAATGAAAATCAGCAGTATTTCTCCAGCGATCAGAAAAAGTCCGTCACGCAGAATGACCTTCGGACTGACATCAACCGAATTGACCCTTTTCGCCGCCGATAATGCAAACACTGCCACAAGGATACAAGAGGCCGGGATGATCATCCCGTTGAACAAGGCACTCCCGGCAGTGGTTCCAATTCCCACCGCGAAGCCTTCTTTGTCGGAGAGGACGAAGAGTGCGATCAACGTGGTGAATAGTTCAGGAATCGAACTTGCAATCGCATTGATGGTTCCGCCCCTTACCCCTTCGGAAAGATTTCGGCCGGCGTATTCAGATGCAATTTCAAATCCGTCGCAGGCGCGCCAGATGATCAAGCAAGTGAGAAAGATGAGGAGGAGAGGGATAAAGATGCCCATAAATTAGTTGCAGTTTTAAAGAATCCAACATTCTTTGTTTTTGTTAGGCTCTTGTCAAGTGTAAAAATACGCAACTATTCAGCACGGCCAAATCGCCGGCATCACTACGATGCAGCCAGGGACACTCGCCGAGGAGTGGCGAGAACGCCCCGAACCGCAAGGCGGAGGCACCGTCCGCCTCGGTCCCTACTTCAAGCACCAAGTCTGGAAGGACGGGCGAAACGCCAGCCGACGCGTTCCCACCAACGAAGCGGCTCTGCTGCGCGAGGACATTGACAACGCCAAGCGCTTCGTGCAACTCACGGGAGATCTGGCCCGCCTCAACATCGAGCATACTCTCGCCCTGCGAAGCGCCCAAGCCGCCACGCCCGACTCCGGCGAGGGAAAAAAAACTCCACAATTCGCAGGGACAGCAAAAAATTCGCAGGGACAGGTTGCAGTGGGACAGCAAAAAAGCTCCATTTGTTAAAGAAATCGCGCCTCTTGCGTGTCGTGGCGGAATTCATTGCACCTCTCACTGTCCTCCCCTTCACGCGGGCCTCCGCCGATCACTCCTCCCGGGTCCGGCGGGAATTGGCGGCCGCGGGTCATACGATCGGCCCGCTTGACATCCTCATCGCGGGCCATGCTCTGGAACATCAGCTTGCACTCGACACCGGAAACGCCCGCGAGTTCTCACGCGTGAACGGCCTCCGATTGGAAGACTGGACCTGACTCGTGTTCAGGTTCCCGGCACTTGATGAAATCTGCATTGCATCACTCCGGAGCCGCCGCTGCCGTGACGCCCGGCGCATTTCAGACCGCCGCCTCTTTTGCTCGCTTTCCTGCCGCTTCATTCGCCATAGTATTGCTCATGCTCCCACATCCGAACCTCATCCTCCGACTGCTCCCGCTGTTCTTCCTCGTTGCCACTTCGCATGCCGCCGAGCGTGTTGGTGCCGCCAAGGCCACGTTGCCGGACTTTTCGCCGGGGGCTGAATATGCGGATGACCAGCGCATGCATCAGGGCATTCCGAGCATCGAGCGGGCGCGGAACGGCCGCCTCTGGGTGGCGTGGTATGGCGGCGGGCTTGGAGAGGATCAGCATAACTTTATCATGCTCGCCACCAGCGGCGATGACGGAGGCTCCTGGTCGCCGCTGAAGCTGGTCATTGATCCCGATGGCGGAGGGCCGGTGCGGGCGTTTGATCCCTGCCTGTGGCATGATCCGCAGGGGCGCTTGTGGTTTTTCTGGAGCCAGAAAGACAAAGTCTCCATGCACAATTTCGCCATCATGACGGAGGACGCCTCGGTGGAGAATCCCGAGTGGTCGCAGCCACGTTATATCAGTGCGGGCGTGATGCTGAACAAACCCACGGTGCTCAGTTCCGGCGAGTGGCTGCTGCCCACCTGTATCTGGCGCGACGAGCGCAGTTCACGCATCCTGCGCTCCACCGACCGTGGCGCCACCTTCGAGGAGTTCGGCAGTGCGACGATCCCCAAATACGAGGACCGCAATGGCGACGAGAACATGATCGTGGAGCGCAAAGACGGCTCGCTCTGGATGCCCGTACGCACGGGCTACGGCCTCGGCGAATCGTTTTCCAAAGATCGCGGCAAGACGTGGACGGACGTGGCCCCATCGCCCATCCGGCACGCGGAGTCGCGTTTCTTCATCCGCAGGCTTGCCAGTGGCCGGCTCCTGATGGTGCGTCATGCCGCCACGGTGCGCTCGCATCTCACCGCCTATCTCTCGGAAGACGATGGCCGCACCTGGGGCAAGGGGTTGCTCATCGATGAGCGCGGCGGCGTCTCCTATCCCGATGCCATCGAAGGACCGCCCGGTGAGATCCGCCTCGTTTACGACTACAATCGCAAGACCAATGAGAAGCACATCCTCATGACGGTCTTTCACGAGGACGATGTGCTGCGCGGCAGCTTTGACGAAGGGGCGCGGCAGCGAGTGCTCGTGAACCGGGCCACGGGGAGGAATCCCGTCACGCAGCCCTTCGACGTGGCGGTCTTCGGCGCCACCCCTTCGGGCATCGCGGCAGCCATCGCCGCGAAACGCGCGGGCATCCCGCATGTCACGCTGGTCGACCCTTCCTCGCATGTCGGAGGCCGTTTTGCCGAGACGATCGGCTTTGGCGAGATCCAGCGCATGAAGCCGGAAAGTGTCGGCGGTCTGTGGAGCGAGCTGCGGGCGAAAGTGGACGCCCATTATGGCAAAGCGACCGAGACCGCGGAGCCGCATGTCATGGAGCAACTCCTCCGCCAGTGGCTCAAAGACGAGGGGGTGGTCTTTGCGGATCGTTTTCAGCCGGTGCGTGCCGACAAACAAGACGGCCGCCTCGTGCGGGTGTATGCCGACTGGAGGGGCCGCATCGAAGCCTCCGTCTTCATCGACGCCACCTACTACGGCGATCTTTTGCCCATCGCGGGCGTCGGTTTCACGATCGGACGCGAATCCCGGGCGCAGTATGGCGAGTCGCTCGCCGGAGTGCTGCTGAAGCTCGTGAATCCGCCCGGCCCCATTGATATTCCCGTGATGAGCAGCCCCATCAGTGGTTTTGCCGCCGATGGCAAGACGCTGCTCCCGCATGTCCACGGCCTCACCACCGACGTGCGTGAAGGCGACGGCGATACCCATCTACAATGCGCCAATCTTTACGCCTGCCTCACCAAAGATCCCGCGAACCGCGTCGAATTCACCGCGCCGACAAACTACGATCCCGCCGAGTTCGAGCTGCTGCGCCGGGAGATCATCCGCCTCGGCAAAGACGCCAGGTTCGGCTTCGGCGGCGGTGTTCCGGGGGACAAAGCCAAGATGAATGACGGCGTGAGCTACCTGCTCCACTGGGGCCTCGCGGGTGGTGCGGATGGCTATCCCGCCGCGACACCGAAGGAGCGCCGGCAGATTTGGGAAACGCACCGAGGTTACACGCATCGACTCCTCTGGTTCCTGCGCACCGACGCCTCAGTGCCCGAGCCCATCCGGCAAAATCTCCAGCAATGGGGCCTGCCGAAGGACGAGTTCATCGACAACGGTCATTGGCCCTACGACCTCTACGCCCGTGAAGGCCGCCGTATGCTCGGCGACTTCGTGATGACGCAGCGCGACCTCTTTGATGACATCAGCAAACCCGACGCCATCGCCCTAGGCTCTTTCCCGGTGGACTCGCATGTCGTGCGCCGCCTCGCCACCCCGGATGGCAAGGAAGTCATCAATGAAGGCGGCTATCTCGTCATCCCGCCTCTTTATGAGATCCCGTATCGCGCCCTCACGCCAAAAGCCGCCGAGTGTGACAATCTCCTCGTCACCAGCGCCCTCGGCAGCTCCCGCGTGGCCTTCAACTCCCTCCGCGTCGAGCCCACCTGGATGATGCTCGGCCAGGCCGCCGGCATCGCCGCCGCGATGACGCAGAAAGACAAAACACCCGTGCAGAGTGTCAATGTCGCTGAGCTGCAAAGACGTTTGCGGGAAGCGGGCGTTCCATTTCGGAAACCATAAACCATTAAAATTTGCCCCACCCGCTTTTCCGCCCTGCTGCTCGCGCCGCTGGCTGCGAGTTTCTCTTCAAGCACTGACTCTGATGCATCGACTCTTCCTCCTTACCGCGCTGCTGCTCGCTCCCCCTGTCACGTTGCATACCGCTGAAGCGCCCGCCGCCTCGGGCGATCTCGGGCTGCAAGCGGCGCGCGTGATTGTTTCGCCGACACTGGATCAAATTGCGCCAACGAAGCGCCAGGGTGTTGCGGGCGTTGAGCGCACGTCGAAGGGAAGGCTGTGGACCGTCTATGGGCGGAACGTCGAGAGCACGCGCAACTATCAGGTCGTGAGATTCAGCGATGATGACGGACGCATGTGGTCGGAGGTGAAGCTGATGATCTTGCCGAACGAGGGCACTCGCGCCATGTCCGCCAACGTCTGGATCGATCCGCAAAAGCGCCTGTGGTTATTCTGGGGTCAAAGCGCGGGGATGCAGGATGGGCGCTTCGGGGTGTGGGCAATGACGACCGATGAACCGGATGCGAACGATCCCAAATGGTCCGTGCCGCGCCGCATTGGCGACGGCATCATGATGAACAAGCCCACCGTGCTCGCGAACGGCGACTGGCTGCTCACCTCGTCTATCTGGAAAGCGGACAACAGCATCAAAGTCTATGCATCAAGCGACCAGGGAAAAACCTTCAACCTGCGCGGCACCGCCAACGTGCCCGACCCCAAGACACGCGGCCCCGATGAGCCCATGATCGTCGAGCGCAAGGACGGCTCGCTCTGGATGCTGGTGCGTGTGCAGGGATTGGCAGAAACCATTTCCACGGACCAAGGCAGGACATGGACTCCCGTGCAACGCATCGCTCTCAAGCATTGCACTTCGCGCTTCTTCGTGCGCCGCCTGCAATCGGGGAGTCTGTTGCTCGTGAAGCACGGTCCGCTCGACAAGCGCGTCCCGCGCGAAAAGCTGACCGCCTACCTTTCCGATGACGATGGCAAGACCTGGCTCGGCGGCTTCATCTTCGATGAACGCGAAGACGTGACCTATCCCGACGGCGTGCAGGGCAGCGACGGCATCATCCGCATCATCTACGACCACAAGCGGACGCCCGATGGCGAGGTTCTCATGGCCTCCTTCACTGAGGACGATGTGCGCGCCGGACGTGACGTCAGCGGCAAGGTTCGGCTTCGAGTTAAAGTGGCGCGGCTTACCGGCCAACAATGAACCAGTTGAAACAGAAACACCATTATGAAAAACATCCTTCCCACTCTCCTCAGCGGCCTTTGTATCATAGCCGTTCCAGCGCACTCTGCTGACACCGTCATTGTGGACGGCGGCCAGCCGCGCGCGGAGATCGTCATCGCGGAGAAGGCGTCGCGCATGGTGAAGCTGGCGGCGGAGGAATTGCAGGCGGGACTGAAGGCGATCACGGGTGCGGAGCTGCCCATCGTCACGACTCCGGGCGCGGAGTTGCCAGTGAAGGTGTATGTGGGACGCAGCGCGCATACGGATCGGCTTGGCGTGACCGCCGAAGATTTGAAATACGGCGCGTTCCGAATCGTGTCCGGACCATCGCATCTGGTGCTGCTGGGAGACGACGTGATTTTTGAAGCGAAGGGGCCGGTGCCAGGGCTGCCGTGGCCGAACAGCATTCCGGCGGCGCAGCAGGAATGGGATCGCATCACTGGTGCGACATGGGGCAATCCGACCAACCTGGTGACGAAGGGCTGGCACAAGAATCTTGGGATTTCCATGTATGATGAGGGCGGCTCGCTCAATGCGGTGTGCGAATTTCTCCACCAGCAAGGCATGCGCTGGTATCTGCCGGGTGAGCTGGGCACGGTCGTTCCGCAGATGAAGACGATCGCATTGCCGACGATCAATAAAACGGTGCGCCCGGACTTTGCGCTGCGGCACTGGATGTGGAGCAGCTACAATGGCGGAACGCGCGATCAAATTCTATGGGAGCGGCACCTTGGTCTCAGTGCGGGCGGCGAGGTCATCGGCGTCTCGGCCGTGGTGCATGGCCACCAAAATGTGCATATGCGAAAGGCAATGCAGGAAGCGCATCCCGAGTATTACGCGCTCATCGGTGGGAAGCGCGACACGGATCATCGCGAGAGCGGCACGGCCTGCTATTCCTCGAAGGGACTGGAGGAGGAAACGATCCGTTACGCGCGCGCGGTGCTGGATCATTTCGGCGAACCGGCGGTATCGCTGTGGCCGCAGGACGGGTTCCGCAAATGCCAGTGCGATCTCTGCCGCGATCAGTCACCCTCGGACCTCGTGTGGGGTTTTATCAACCGCGTGGCGACGGAGGTTTACAAGACGCATCCGGACAAGCTGGTCACCGGCGGTGCCTACACTCCCTACGTCGATCCCCCGGCGAGCGTCGCCAAGTTCAGTCCGAACGTCGTGGTCTTCATCGCCTCGATCCAGCGACCCGGTTTTGCCGATGATGGCAACTGGAAGCTCTTTCAGGATCGCATCGCCGCGTGGCAGGCCAAGCTTGCGCCGGGGCACATCATCCGGAACTCGAACAACCGCTACACGCTTTCCGCGCCGCCGAAGGAACGTGTGCCGTTTCCCGTCA
>Ga0209284_10003243_pt1 | contig 20413 bp, 31 predicted proteins | sample FRY03_FD_187211 | JGI IMG/M metagenome (GOLD analysis project Ga0209284, IMG submission 187211) | Freshwater microbial communities from Lake Fryxell liftoff mats and glacier meltwater in Antarctica - FRY-03 (SPAdes) (version 2) | ecosystem: Environmental > Aquatic > Freshwater > Ice > Glacier... | reverse complement strand
TTATACTATCATTTTTAATGTATATATTATTTTTTAATAACAAATTTATTCTACTTATAATAAAAATGAGTACATAATTAATTTATTTAAAGAATATTATAGAAATGTTAAAAGTTATAAAAATAAATAATTATGTACTCAAATGTAATAGCAAAAACTATAGAAATATATAATTATGTCCTTCATTATTTATAGAGATGTGTTATAATAAAGAAACTTCTATGTTAATGTATATAATTGGTATTGCCTTATCGGCTATTTTATATTTTACAGGAGATAAATATGATAAACATATATCATTATTTGTATTTGTTTTCATACATATACAATTAGCAGAGTTTTTTATGTGGTATGATGAAGATTGTACTAAAGGTATTAATAATATTGCGACATATTCAGTTATGATTATTTTAGCATTACAATCAATAGCTATTATAATTGGAGCAATAATATTTAAAACAACTCATATACCTATTAATATATTATATGCTATTCTTACTATATTTATAATAGCAGTATTTTATTCTACATTTTCAAATTTTGAACTATTACACAAAAAGTGTTCAAAAAATAAGAAAGATCATCCACATTTAATTTGGGATACAAATCTCTATGTTATTGTTAAAATATTATATTTTTTAATATATTTTATATTTTTATTTTTTAAAGACTTCAATAAAGGTATTGTTGTAATAACAATACTAATAATACTATTATTAGATAGTATATATAATACTACAACATATATAAGAGAGTATGAAAGTATGTGGTGTTTAAAGTCTGTTTCAGTACCATTTTTTATAATTTTATATAACCTTATAAGAAGTATATTATAAAGTATTAGCGTTTTAATTAAAAATGAATAAAAATAATATTTTATTTTACTATAACTATAAAGTGAAATGTGTTATAATATGGAAACTTCGATATTAATGTATATAATTGGTGTTGCCTTATCAACTATTTTATATTTTACGGGAGATAAATATGATAAACATATTGCACTTGTTGCATTTGTTTCTATACAAATGCAATTAGCAGAGTTTTTTATGTGGTATGACGAAGATTGTACTAAAGGTATCAATAATATAGCAACATACACCGCATACATTATTTTAATTGCTCAAGCATCGTTTATTATAATTGGTGCAATAATATTTAAAACAACACATATACCTAATAATATATTATATGCTATTTTTGCTATGTTTATGATGGCTGTATTCTATGCTGTATTTTCAAATATAGAAATATCGCGTAAAAAGTGTTCAAAAAATAAAAAAGATCATCCGCATTTAATTTGGGATTTAGATCTCTATTATAAAAATTATGTTATTACTACAATCTTCTATTATTTAATATTTTTAATATTTTTATTTTTAAAAGACTTCAAAAAAGGTATTATTGTAATGACAATACTTGTATTATTATTATTAGATAGTATATATAATACTACAACATATATAAGAGAGTATGAAAGTGTGTGGTGTTTAAAGACTATTTCGGTACCATTTTTTATAATTTTATATAACCTTATAAGAAGTATATTATAAAGTATTAGCATTTTTCCTTAATATATTCAATATTCCATCAACATCTTTGATAAATTTTACAATTTCAAAGTTTTGTCATACATATATTCTTACATATATAATAGAATATATGGTTGAATTATATAAAAAAGAAGGTAAGGGTGTTGTTTCTGCTTCTATGAGATGTATTTATGTTGGTTCTAAAAATAAAAGGTATATTAAACAAAAAGGCGAATATGTTCGTATAGTTAAGAGAAAAGGCGAATATGTTATTTCTAATGATAAAAAAACAAGAGGAGGTAGCGAAGAAGATGAACAGAAGAACATATTTTTATTCAAATCTTTTTTTAGTAAAAATAGTAATATATCTAAAAAAGAAATTAAATTAGCAAAGGAAGCTTCCTTTTCTGATGAACAAGCAGACCTTTTTTTAGAAAAATATTATAATTTACATAAAATGTTGCCTGAAAAGATAGCATTTCTCATATTTTTACACGATAGCAATATTATATTATCTTTAAAACTTGGTTTAGAAAAATATAAATTATATATAAAATATAAATATGAAATTATAAAAAATAAATTAATAAATGATTTTAATTATAAACAACAATTTAAAGCAGAAAAAATTGCAAATGAAAAGAAAAAATTATTTGAAAATCAAAAAATTAGCGAACTATATTCAAATGATTCTATATAACAAAAATAAATATACTATTATACACTAATAATTATATAGTACGAATCTTATAAATTACTAATTGTGTTTCTTGTCAACCAAACATTGTATTCTTCAGGATTATCATTCGTGTTTTCATGATATCTATAGTGGATATAACGAAGATATAGTTCCCAATCTTCATTACTTACGTTTGCGGGAGTGTTTATCATTTCAGTATTGTCGTTAGACATTTATATGATTATGATTAATATTAAAATACCTTATCAATTTTTATAATAAATAGAACATAAAAATATAAAATATAAAATATAAAATATGTAATATGTAATATGTAATATGTAATATGTAATATGTAATTTACTTTTTTTTATAGCAACATTTGTTACTTTTTTATTCTTCATCCTCCTCGTCCTCCTCATCCTCCGCATCTTCATAATCAGTCTCTTTTTTGACTTCAACCTCTTTTTCTTCCTCATCCTTTCTTTCCTGGATGCGTGCGATAATCGCCTTGTGTTTATCCCATTCGAGTTTTATCTTTCCCATACGCTCGTTGTTTGCGATACCAGGATACATTTCCATAATGCGAGGCTGGATATCCCTGACGAAAATGTTATACTTGGATAACTTTTTTACTTTTTCTTCTCCATTTTTATCAATTTTTTTGTTTTTCTTAATATCTTCTTTAATTTTCTTATTAGCTTCCTTCACAGCATCTTTAGCCTTTTTAACAGCTTCTTTTTTAATTTCCTTCAGCTCTTTTTTCATATTCTTATAAACATCATCAATTTCCTTGATATCCATTTCCATGGAATTCATTGATAACATCTCAATGAGTTTCTCGGTTATGGGAAGAATGATGTATTCAGAAGACATTTTTTAGTTTTTGTTCGTTTAACTTGTTTGGCTCGTTTAGCTTGCTTGCTTTGCGTTAATACGCGGTTTGTCTATTGACTTTTTTGATAAGCTTTGTTCTTGGTTTTGCGGACGATAAAAATATTAAAAAAAGTTATCAATTTTATATTTTTTTTGCAAATTTTAGAACATATTTATATATTTGCTTATTATTCTCTAAAACGTTATAATATTATAACATATTTGATATCGACAATAACAATATTAACATTTACATATTTTTTAGAAGATATTATGCAATAATACAAAGATTATACACTATGTTACTCATTTTCCTTAAGTAGTATAATATATAAAGCAGACCACCTTATATTTTTAATGTTTATAGTGAATATATTTTGAGTACGTAAGTATGTAATTAATTATTTAGACCAATATAATTATATTAAGAATATATTATGGATAGATGGCATTATAATACAAAATGTAAAAATATATATATCAAAGTATTAACCTTTATTCTGGGGAAAAGATAATATATATACATATAATTTACATAAACTTTTTCAGTTCATTATCTTGGCATTTGTAAAACTTGTCGAAACAATTTTTCCTTATAGGAAGTTTAGCATATGTAAAAAATCTATCTTCATGTACATAATCTCCAACAAAGCGTCTTTCTACTATACACGATAGCCCTCCTCCACAGGGACAAATCATTGATGTAGGCATATTAGCAACTGTATTTTTCATTGTTATAATTATTTTTTTATAAATTTGAGATCAATTTTTATTATTTTAAATGGTCTTATAAGTTTAAAAATTATGTACTCATTTTAATTATTACCACTATTATGAATAATTCGCCAATCTTTGAGAATATATTTTGAGTACATAATTAATTATTTCTATAACTTTTAACATTTTCTAAATATTCTCTAAATAAAAAAATTATGTACTCATTTTCCTTAAGTAGTATAATAATACCAATAGTTTTGAAGAGTATTTACCATTTTCTTTATCTTGAAATAAAATTGTACTGAAAAAATTATTCAAATATTAAAATTGATAACATTTTTTTAAAATTTATAATTATCCACCAAAACAAGAGGTGAATCAACAAAGTCAATTGACTAACCGCGTATTAACGCAAAGCGACGAAGAAAAAATATAAAAATGGCTTACTATGGAACACAACTTCAAAAGGACGCTTCTGAACTATTTCAAGACTATAAATCAAAAATGAGTGTTTGTGATAAATATGTTTTTGAGATTATTATTGGAGAAGATGGAGAGAAAACGGTAAATTGTGACGATGAAGTAACAAATTTAGAAAAAATAGAAAATATATTATATGAAATGGTTGATCAATGGTATGAATATGATGAAAGATATGATGCGGATGATGGATGGGATGATAATGTTGAATACGACAAATATATGATATTTGATATGGACGAATATTATGTTTTCAATGACTTTGATGGTAGAAACTGGATATATGAGTATGAAATAACAGACTTTTACGATTTAATTCTTAAAAAACTGAAAGAATACAATTCATTGGTTAAAATCATTAATGACGAAATTGAAAAAATACAGCTTGAAAAAGATGTATGTGCAGGTATTTCACTCGCCTTCCTTCTAATTGTATAGAATATGATGATGTTTTGTATGTTATATATATATTGTATATTTTTATATTTTTTTTCCATACAATATCATAATACAAATGAAAAAATATTTATAATTCTATTCAGTTCTTATAACATTCTCATTCACATTCACATTCACATTTTTATATCAGTTATTTGAAACATTGTATTCGTATTTTTTATAATGAATTTATTGTCTATAATATATTACATATTACAATACTATTTTTACATCATCAACATTAACACTTTGCATAATCTTCATAATCTCTTTATCTAATATAATATCAAAACTATATTTTATTATCTCTATATCTTCTTCGTAATTATCAAATAAATTACGTTCTTGTTTTCCGTATAGTGGCATATTTTTATATGGATGATAACATTATTAAATATTCCTATCAATTTTAATATATATTATAACAAATTTATTCTTAATAATTTTATATTTTATATTTTATATAAAATATAAAATATAAAATATAAAATATAAAATATAAAATATAAAATATAAAATATAAAATATAAAATATAAAATATAAAATATTTTATATAAAATATAAAATATAAAATATAAAATATATGTATTGTAAACTAGTCTTTTTTTATAGCAACATTTGTTACTTTTTTATTCATCATCCACAACATCATCATCAACCTTATCATCCTCAACGGGATCATCTTTAGCTACTTTTTTGTCTTTAGCTACTTTTTTGACTTTAGCCACTTTTTCAACGACATCTTCGTCGTTTTTATCCTGTTCTGCGATGTTCGCCTTGTGTTTTTCCCATTCAATTTTTATTTTGCTAAAACGCTCTTTGTTGGCGATACCAGGATACATATCCATAATACGTGTTTGGATATCCTTCACGAAAATGTTATACTTGGATAACACTTTTATTTTTTCTTCTCCATTTTCATCTAGCTTTTTGTTTTTTTTCTTGTTTTCTTCTTTAATCTTGATATTAGCTTCCTTTTTATCTTCCTTATCTTTTTTAATAGCTTCTTTTTTCATCTCCTTTAGTTCTTTTTTCCAGTTCTTATAAACATCATCAATCCCCTTAATATCCATTTCTGCAATATTAACTGAAATCATCGTGATGAGTTTATCGGTTATGGTAGGGATTGCTTCAACTGAAGTCATTTTAAAACTCTTGACTATTCGTTTGCTTTGCTTCCTTACGTCAAATACGCGTTTAGTGTATTGACTTTGGTTTGATTTACCTTTCTTGTTTGTGTTGGCAGATAAATTATTATTTTAATTTATCTTATCAATTTTTTTATTTTTTTCATTTTTTTAGAACATATTTATACTACTTAAGGAAAATGAGTACATAATAATTTTACTTTTATAATTTATAGAAAAGTTTAAAACTTATAGAAAAAATAAATTATGTACTCAATTTGTTCTATTATTTTTCATTTACTTTAAAAAATGATAATATAAAATAAAATAATAATTTATCCACCAAATCATAGGTGTATCAGTAAAGCTAACAAGTGAATAAAAAACTTATAGCAAGCTCTCTAAAGCGACGCAAAGCGTTCAAAAGCAAACGCAATCAACCAGATGACTTCTAATGGTAGTTATTTATTCTGTAAGACCAAATTTTCAACACCTGGTATTTCCGTTATAGGAATTGTAGATGAGATACCAAAGAATATCAACCCAAACCTTGAGTATTACAAATATGTATATTTCTCTAACGAAAAGCTTTTTGTTATGGAGAGTTATCTTGACAAAAACACTGTCCGGATTAATAACAACTTCGTTAGTCCAAATACATACGCAATTACTATTAATCAGTTTAAATCTTTGATTATCAGTACAAATGACCATTTTGACAAAAAAAAAGAGAATAAAGAAGAATATGGGTATATATATTGTATGACTAACGAGTCAACACCCGGCATCTTCAATATTGGTTTTACAAATGAAGCACCCCTAACTTTGTTGAAAAAAGCAAATAACAGTACTCGTAAAAAAACCAAGGGTATGCGGTTTAAACTCGGCTTTTATAAATATGTATCTCTCCCTCGTGAGAAAATATCAGCAATCAAGAAACAACTTAAACAATCTACCCATGCGATGAATAAAAACTTCACTCGCCCTGACACATACACCATCAATATTCGCGAATTTAAAGATTTGTTCGCAAAGGTTGATGATTATTATGACAGCACCGACACATCATCCGGTAGCGAAAGCGAAGCTCTTTAAATTACATATTAAACTTATCTTAATCCCATATATATATCTATTTTTATATTTTTTTATATTTATATAATAGAATAAAGAATATACTATGCTTTATATTGTTTTTTATTTACTTGAATTATTAATATCTACATATGCCGCATATTTATCATACTCTTGTATAAGTCAACAAACTGGAACATTCTCCCAAATATTATTTACATTATTAGCATTCTTATTGGGACCTATCTATTTAATATACTATTTTTTCACCAATTATTTAACTGGTGGTTGCAACAAATAAATTACATATTCTTTTTTTCATAATAGTTTTTTACTACTTAAATAAAAACTATTACATAATATAAAAAATACTTACATTAGAATATAACGTATATTCATATTAAAAAAATAAAATATTCAAAATATTACCATATCATATACATTAAAATTATAAAAAATATATAATATGAAATATGTTGTATGAAATATTTTGTATGAAATATATAATATGAAATATGTTGTATGATTACTTAATCCATGCTAACAGCATTCATTAAACCATATTTTCCATTCATTTTTGCTATCATAGCATTGTGTTTTCTCCATTCTATCCCTATTTTTCCCATACGTTCTCTATTCTCTATTCCAGGATACATATCCATTATTAGAGGTTGAATATTTTTGAAGAATATGTTATATTTTGATAATTTCACAAACTTTGCTTCCTTATTACGCATCTCGTCCACTCTTATTTTCTTATATTTTTCAATATTTTTTGCTTTATCTTCTTTTGCTTTTATTATATTTTCTTGTCTTATCTCTTTCGCTTTATTAATTGCTTCCTTTTCTTCTTCTTTCGCTTTCTTAATTGCTTCTTTTTCTTCTTCTTCCGCTTTCATTATATCTTCCTTTTCTTCTTCTTTAGCTTTCTTAATTGCTTCCTTTATCATTGCCTTCCTTCTTTTTTCCGCATCAATCTCTTGTTCTTTTTTCAACTTTTTATAAAACTTATCAATCTCTGCTTGGTTTTGATTTTCTTTATCAACTGATAAAAGTTCAATAAGTTTTTTCGCCGTTATAACTTTAGGTTTAGTAGTAGACATCTTTTTTATGTCTGTCTCGCTTTTCTTTTTATTGCGCGCCTCTCGTTTTTTGATTGTTTCTTCTTTTTTGCTTGGTTTAGTGGATAAATTATTATTTTAATTATTGTTATCAATTTTTATTTTTTTTTAAAATTTTTATTACATTTTTATTCTTTTATTTTATTTACTATTAACTTTAGTTTAATATATAATGTTGTCTTTTTATAATTTGCTATATTATTTAATATCAATAAACGACATCTATTTTCTCTTGTTTTCTTCCCTATTACTAATATTTTTCCCAAACTATCACAATCTATTAATATCTTATTCTTTGAACTTACTGAATTATAATCTAATTCTTTTATCTTTTCTATTACTTTTGATAAAGGTATATTAAATTCGTCCTCAAACTTATTTTTATATTTTTCGTTTATCCCTTTTCCCAATAATATTTTTGATGGTTTTTCTATATTATAATTCGTCGTTGTCATTAATACATTTAAATGCATTATTGTATTTATCAACATGTTATCTTTATTATATTTTATTTATCATCTATCAATTTTTCATTTATTATTTCTTCATACACATCTATTTCATATTCATATATCCACCATCTATCCTCATCAATATGATTTTTACCCATATCATATATCATATATTCATTCCCATTTTCCATATATTCGTCATCATATTTTGATAAATTATCTCTCATTATTTTTAATATTTTCTTACAATTCTTCAACTTTTCTATATCGTCTACTTCATAATTTTTAAACATATAACACACAGTATTCTGTAATTCTAAACTTTCGTTTGACATATTTATACTTTTTTTTAATTATCATATCAATTATTATAAAAAATGATTATATAAGATTTATAATTTTCATAATGACTTTCATTAACACGTTTTTACATCTTAATCTTTTAGCATTAAACATTTATCCTATTAATAACATCAATCGTCATACTAGGGTTAGAAATTGCTCTAATACTCTTTATATTAAAAATTACATTAATTCTTCTAAAACTCTTTATCTAAATCAAAATATAACCTCTAAAAATATTTCTTACAATTCTTCGTTTTCTACAATATTAACCAACGATATTGAAAAATATAATAAAATTATATTAAATTATTCTATCAATAGATATAAAAATATCTTTGATAATAAAAATAAATTGATGGAATACTACACTCAAACTTTTGATTGCTAAATATATTAACATTTGATTTTTCAAATAGAAAAAAGAAAAAATATATATAACACATAAATATATTTTTTCTTCTATATAATTCTCTATTCCCGAGCATACATTAATGCTAGTGCTACTCCCGCACATACATTTAGTTCATTTTGAATTTCATCTTCTATTATCTTCTTTTCGTATTCAATCATAAATGCGATCATTCTCTCTTGTTCTTGGGCTTTCTCCACTAACATACGTTCCTTTCTCCTTTTCCTCCATCCTTTCGTCGTCATCGTTTCGGTTGTTTTGCGTATTAAACGCCGTAAGCTTGTTAGCTATTTGTGATACACCTATGGTTTGGTGGATAAATTATCTTTTTAATTTATATTATCATTTTTTATTTGTTAATAAAAAAAATAGAACTTTTTTATTCATACTGATAAATCTTTACATAGTTCATATAACTTTTTTATAATTATAAAGTATTAGCATTTATTTTGATATTATGATATATTTATTTTAATATATCATATAAATAAACATGTTCACGCAACTTTTTATAGAAGCATTTGTTGTTGGAATTTCTGTTGTTATAGTTGGAACAATTATAAGTTTAATATTAAAACTAATTATAAAAAGTGATTTACCGAAAGAATGTGAGAATTGGAATAAATATTATGTAATGGAAATAACATTATTTTTAATAGGTTTTTTATTACATATTTTATATGAAGTATTAGGATTAAATAAATGGTATTGTGTTGAAATTTATTCAAAAACAAAAAGAATTGTATAGAATATTATATATATACATTAAATATATAAATTACGAAAAGTTTACATTAATCATCTTCTTTTTTCTTCTTATATTTTTTTGTAAGTAATACTTTCGCAAGTATCTCTATATTTCTTTATATTTAAATATTCATTCGGTAAATCTATATCACATATACAATTATTATAATTGAATATTGATGAATGCGATTTTACATTTGTAAATAAATCCAATTTTTCTATATCATAAAGATTTATGTAATTTATTATATAATCACTTTTTTTCCATTTGTTTTTCTTATTCGTCCACCCATATTCTTCATCTGTCTTATCGGCATTAATTAGAACACCTATATTCCTGAAATCTGCAGATACAAATGTCGCTACCGCTATTACTTTTCCTCCTGTACGTGAGGGTACAAACCATAATATATCGCCAGTCTTTGCTTTCTTCCTAAAGTTATTATCACAACACCATACCTTATCTTTTGTTGAATTATAAAAGTTTTCTCCACCAATCCCTATTCTTACTATATAATGTTCTATATACTGCATCTTCGTTGCTCCGCACTTATTTTATTCTTTTCTTATTGGTTTGGTGGATAATTATTTTTTTTTAATATCTATCATTTTTTTAAATTTTCAAGACATATATATTCAATATATATATATTGAAAAATTATAGTTTTTTTAACAATTGATTATGAAAATTCTTTCATATTTATAATGTTAGTTTTATAATTTTTACTATTCTCACTCATAATAATATAAATTATTTGTTTATCTATTATATCAGGATGAACATACCAATCTTCATATGGATTAGTACTTTTATTATTAATATATGAAAATACCCTAATATATCCTCTATTTTCAAATATTTTTCTTGATTCTAAACGTGTATTCATAAAATTTGTATTATATATATCATGTTCAAAAGTAATAGTTGCAATTTTATATTCATTCATTATTTCTATATTTAATTTTTGTAAAGTTTTTAAAGTACTTCCATTATCTACTTCTAAGTCTATTTATAAATAATCAATATTTTTAGGAACATTATTATTTATAAATATTTGTTTATAATCTATAATTGTTGCATCACATAAAATATGTATACTATTTGGTCTGTTTTCTATATATTTATTTATCCATTGATTATAACATTAAATCATTATACCTTTCCAATAATATTCTCTTTCTAAAATATAAGTATTATTTATAAAAAAAATATCTTTTTATATAAAAATACATATATTTTAATGTTTTATCCTATCGCATACGATCTCTAACAGCTACTAGGTCAAGATCGCGAATACGATAAAGCTCTTTTTTATTATTGGGAAGTATTCTTTCAACGATAAAAGGAGATCTACCTTCCCGAATTTCTTGTAAAGCAATTTGTCGCAATTCCATATTACTTGATATTTTAAGATTATCATGCTTAACAAACATTGGTGCCCCAGATGCTAACATTTGCGTTCGCATTCCAACAATTTTATCAAACTCATAAATAGTCATAATAGGTTTTGAAATTTTATTTTTATTTAAGTTATCTTGCATTTTTGATACATCTTCTATATTAGCTGATTTATACGACAATGTAGCCATTATGATATACTATATACTATTATAATAATATCAATTTTTATTTTTATATCTTAATACAAGTAATAAATAGATTAGAAACTATATAAATTATTTTATTTGTTTCCATGTTTCACCACACGCTTCGCAAACATATAGATATTTCATATTTTTAGAATCATATTTGATATATATCAATTGTTTTTCTTCCTCTGGAACATTGCATTTAGTATTTGGACAATTGATTAGAGGGTCTTTAATTCTTCTTAATGTAGGGTCAAATCGCAGATATTGATTTACATGTTGATTATATAACAAATCGTCTTCACTATAAATAGTCTGTGATATCCTGATAGCGGTATTAACTGTTTCAACTTTTTCAAAAAGACAATGTTTACAATATTTAACTAGTTGTTTTTCTTGATTTGACTTGGCATAAATCATGTTGTCGCAAACTTCGCAGAACTCCATTTTATATTATTAATAAGAAAATTATAAATCTTATATAATCATTTTTTATAAATACAATAAAAACAATATATTATTATCAAATTATATATAAATGTATTATATTTATATTCTTGAATTACAAGAAAATAAATATTTCATAGGAAAAACGACAAATCCATTTTTTCGCATAGATGAAAACTTTTCAGAATGGGTTAATAAATATAAACCATATAATGTTGAATTGTTAGTAGCAAATTGTAATGAATGGGAAGAGGACGAATATACAGAACAATATATGGATAAATATGGGGTTGATAATGTTAGAGGAGGTTCTTATATTTCTAATGAACCATATTTAGAATTGGGTAAAAAGTATAATAGTAAATGTTTGAAGTGTAGAAAAAAATGTCAATCGCCAAAAAAGTCTTGTTTTAAATGCAACGTAAGGTCTGGGAATTATTCAGTAAATAACATATCTTTTAAATAGTATAATAATATAAAAAATTGATTAATTTAATATACATTATATAATATCATGCTTTACATTTATGTACTTGAATTGCAACAAAATAAATATTATGTTGGAAAAACATCAAATCCTTTATTTAGAATAGATAGTCATATTAACTCTAAAGGATCTTGTTGGACTAAAAAATATAAACCTGTAAATCTTGAAATATTAATTGCTAACTGTGACGATTATGACGAAGATAAATACACAAAAATATATATGGATAAATATGGTATTGAAAATGTTAGAGGAGGTTCATATGTTTCTATTGAATTAGATAAAACAACAATTGATCATCTTAAGAAGATGAGTATTAATGCTAATAATCTATGTTTTAAATGTGGAAAGCCTGGGCATTTTGCTAATAAATGCTATGCTAATATTTCAAAGACTAATAAAAAATATGATGACGATAAAATATATTGTTATTATTGCGACATTGAATGTCATAGTGCGGCTGCGTTAATAAAGCACGAGAGTAAATGTAGTATGAAAAATGATTCTAAAAATATTTCTTGTTTTAAATGTGGAAAGATGGGACATTATTCAACTTATTGCTATTCTAATAAAACTATTAAAAAAAAATGTGATATTTGCGGTGGGTCTCATAAAGAGGTCAATTGTATGTATTCTTAAGTATAATAATGCTTTTAATTATTTTATATTATTTATTTTTTTACATCGTATATAATGAAATAAAAAATGATATGTGTGTATGGAAATAAATATAACATACAAATGTCTCAAAAGTTAAGCAAAAGTTTAAGCGAATATTACAATGATGATAAATGCTTGAACGATGATAGTAAAAACTCTGAAAAAATATTAAGTTTGGCTATGAAAGAGGTTTTACCATACGCACAAGAATTATTTAAAAATATTTCGGGAACAGTTAATACTAAAAAAACAATGACTTTATACGAATGTCAAGAATATTTTCATAATGCTGGCGGACCTAAACCAAATCCAGAAAATAAAAACTTCTCAATGCGTCCAGATGGTGGTATTTTGATACTATCGTTAAATGGAAAAGATATTCCAATATTGATTGTTGAAGATAAGGTTCAAGGAACAAATGATACTAAAAATGGTAAAAGACAAGGTACCGGAAATGCTATAGAACGTGGAGCAAAAAATATAAGAGGTGCTGAAATGATATTTTCTAAATTATCTATATTTCCATATGTATTATTTGCTTCTGGGTGCGACTTTCATGAAAGCGAAACAATAAGTAAACGAATTGATATGATGAATATGGGAATTACAAATCATTACATTGGTATAACTAAATCTTCTACAGACGAAAATATTAATGCTCTAATTGAAGATATTAAAAAGACAATAAATATTAAAAAAGTATGTGGTTTCGGTATAGCATCTGTATTTATCAAGGCTCATAAATGGGACGAAATGGTACATGGTGCATCTATATGGAAAAAAGAAGAAATTGTAAATATATGTAAAAAGGTTATAGATAATGTATATGATAATATATCTACTTCTTTGATATCAAATACATAATTTCAATAACCTTATCATTTCTATTCTTGAGATTACGACTACCTTTATATGTATCATATTTAATTTCATATTTTTTTATATTGTATGGTTCAAATAGTGTTTTCCAATCTTCTGTCTTTATTATACCTTCATTATTATATGAAATGAGAAGATATATAGACTTTGAAAGACCATTTTCTAATAAATGTTTCATAGAATCTATAGCTTTTAAACGCGAATTATAATTAGATTTATTCCAATTTGATGGAATACCTGATACTTTTGATAAATCAAATGGTTCTTCGTTTGTTGCTATTATATTTAGCATAAAATAATTACTACCATATGGATGTTGATTATAAGGAGGATCTAAATACATAATATCAATATTATCAGGCAAATCATTTACCAACACATTTATATCTTTATTTGATGGAAACGAGTTATATTTTTCATTATTCCAAATAGGCAAATCTAACACAATCGGTTTTTTAATTCTTGAAAGAGCAAACTTGCCTTTTCCACCGAAACAACCTATATTATTGTCTTTATAGAAACCTTTAAAAACACCTGCAGTATTTACATTAATACTGGCTTTATTTAGTAGAGGTGTTATACAATAATCTTTTACATCATCTTCAACATTTAATTCAATGTATTTTCTAAGAGTATCTATAATTAAAGCATTTTCTCTTGTATAAAAACATCTCTCGCCTTCTTTTATATCTTCTGTATCTTTTGGAGCATAATTTCTACTTATAATTCCTTCTACGTAAGGACCATTGATTGACAATAGGTTCATATTTGAAATATGATTTATAATTCTTACAATTTGTTCGTCAGTTGGTTTTACTAAATAACATTTAGCCATCAAATAAGAATATAGTTCCATATCATTTGTATAAATATCATTAGAAACATAAGATAATTCTCGTGAAACAACAGATGAACCTGCAAAACCATCTACAATATTTATTTTATCTTTATTTAATAAAAGTCTAACCTCATCTATTATTTCTTTAATATTATTAACCAATTTTCTTTTATTACCAATACACGTTAGCATTGTTTGATAAACATAATCTTTTTTCGTTTTGATATCTATTTGATTAATATCCATATGACTATATTTTAATATATTAAAATATTTATATATAATATTGTCAATTTTTATTTATAGTCTAAAAAAATAAATGCTAATGCCTATTATTTAGGCAAAGCTTTTAGAACTGCCACTTGCTGCTCTTCTATCGCGACAAGCATCATTCTTTTCTTTTTTTGCTGCTGCTAATGTAGGATTTGCCTTTGCTTTATTCAAATTTTTTACCTTCTTTTTTTCTGCGTCTGTTAGTTTATCAGGAATTTTTTTATTTTCAGGTTTATTTTTGCCGCCCATATTATTCTATTATATTCTATATTAATATAATAATATATTAATTTTAAGTAATAATAATTTGAACGAATAAAAATGTAAGTTAATATTTGCAATTATTTAGCAGCATATATTCGTTATATTTAATTATTTCAGCATGATAAAAATATCCTCCTAAAAATGAAAATATATGCCATAGTTGATGGCTATTTCCAATGATATCAAAATGTTTTACTATAATTTTTTCCGGTATTTTAGCAGTATATATTATAAAACCTATTCCGTAAAATGTAAATGGTTTAGCAAAATTATATATAATTAGTTCGCTTACATTCCCATTTGTTAACATTTTAATATGATAATAACTAATTATTATATTAACACAATAAATGCCAAAATATAGTAATATATAATTATATCGTTTTATGATGTCAATATAAAATAATGCTATAAAACCAAAACTAAAATATATAAATGAAAAAATCATATATAAATCTCTAATATCTTTATAGCACCAAAACCAATAGTAAAATATTAGTATATTTGATGTTGTTATATTAATTATAATTGAATATAAATCTAATTTTAACAATACAATAAACCAATATTGGCTATATGGCATATATATATGATATATAGTAGATGTCCCAAATGATATAATGGATATACCTTCATATAGACTTAATATATGGAAGCATTTATTAAAGTTTTTAATAAAAATAAATGAAAAATATGATAAACTTAATAAATGTGTCCATATATTGATGGTTTCATTATGTATATTAAATATACTAATAAAGCAACTTAATTTATGTTCTTGCTTTTTTCTATATCCAGTTAATATATTTTTGTTTATTGTCCATAATGGTATATATTTAGTCATTTGATATACAACTTTATAATATTATTAATTGTTATTTTGTTAAATATTACATATATTTTTTAAAAAGGTTATACAATAGTAGTATAATTGGTAAAGAAACATTGCGCATACACCATATACTTTCAAACTCGCGTATATATGTTTTAACATTATATAAACTATGTAATAATAATGAACCAGATACTAATACTAATATTACAACCTTATTAAAGTCTTTCATGAAACAAAATATTAACATTGTCATTAAATATGAAAAATACATAATATTTACATCCATATCCCATAATAAAAAAGGGTGGTTTTCTTTATTTTGAGAACATTTTTTACCATTCTTATATCCTTCGTATTCATATATAGTAGTTATTACTAAAACTATTATAAAACTTATCAAAATACCATACAATACTTTATTGTTTATTGTTGTAGTTTTAAATATTATTGCACCTATTATAATTGATAAACATTGTAATACGAATACAAAATAAAGAAATAAAGTTGCCATATGATTTATACCTTTAGTACAATCTTCATCATACCACATAAAAAACTCTGCTATTTGTATGTGTGTAAAAGCAAATACAAATAAAGATATATGTTTATCATATTTATCGCCGGTAATATATAATAAGGTTCCTGCGATCATACCAATAATATATACAGAAATAGATGTTTCCATATTATAACACATTTATATAGTCCTTATAAAATACATAATTTAATTTTTAAAATTTTATTTAGGTTTTAATTTAATCATCATATTTATAAGTTATCATATTTATTAACATCTCCTCCTCTTTGCGTAGGTTCAATCATAAAAATAGGACATATAAGTATATTAGCGAACTCTTTTGCTCTATTTTTATATATTTCTTCAACTAATTTATCTTCACATTCTTTCAATGATACATAAACTTTTTCATCATTTATATTGACACAACAAAGTTTTTTTATAATATTTATTTTAAAAAATGTTTTAAAATTATTAATATGACAACCAACAACTTCGCATCTATCATTATCATTTTGAATTAATACATCATAATTATCCATATTTTTACTGTTTAAAAAGTTTTCAAAATCTGGAATATAATATCTTCCAGTTATTTTAATAATAAAATTACACGATTTAACCAATCTTGAGTTTTGAAAAGCATAATTTATAGAGAATGATTCATTACATCCTTTATCTTTACTATTATGTAAGTTTAACTCTATAGAAGATAGATTAGTATCATCGTTCAATGAAATAAACTCAAACCTATCTTTAAATATTATAAATTCTTTTTCTAATTCTTTAAATTCATATCCATTATTTTCAATTAATATAATTTTTAAGTTAGTATTATGAAGCCAACTTCTTATTGATTTTAAATAAGTTTCTAATCTTTCTTTACCGTTTTTTTGAAAAATATAATTTTTATTCTGTGTATTTACAGTACTAGTTAAAATAATACAAGTATTACTCATTGTATATAAATAACTATTATCTTTTATATACGATATTGATATATCAAACCTTACGAAAATATATTCCTTGTAATAAAATAAAGATGTGTTATAATTGATTATGGTACATGATTTACTTTTTAAAAAATTTATTTTAGAATATAAGCTTATGTTGTTTTTTCAATTTGTCATTTAGATATTTTGCTCGTCTTTTTTCATTAATTTTATCTTTATTTTCTGCATATTTTTTTGATTGTTTTTTTTTTGATGTATCATCTTTTTCTATTGATTTTTCAGGACTTTTTTTCATAATACACGAACACAATACGAAACAAGCAAGTTCTTTATAATTATCATTAATGTTTGGTTTTACAATAAAAATTTTATTATCTTCTTTATAAGCTTCTATTGCTTTGAAAATCCCGAATGTATCTACAAACCTTTTAATATCGTAAATATCTTCATTTTCAAGTTTTTGAAATATCAAATAAGACAATTTGTCATCATCTATTATCCAATATCCTTCTGCGTCAATAGTATGATCTTTTATCATTTCTTTTATTATTTCTTTAATGATAAAAACCATTTTTTTGATATGATACGATAAGATGTTATATTATATATTTGTGTATAGTTATCATTTTTTTTGAATATTAAAAATATTATAATACGATATAGTTTAAAAATGAGTACATAATTTGATAAATTAAAATAAATATAGAAAGTTTGCAAGATTATGTTTGCAAGATTATGAAAATAATAAATTATGTACTCATTTTCTGGATATATAAACTTATATAATACTAAACTATTATTATATATAAATGTTCTATGCTATTGATAAGGTTTCTGGTGAAATAATATTATCAATAAATATTAGATTAGATAATTATAAAAATAGTTATAACAAATCATTAAGATATAATTGTTGTGGTTGTGATGAAAAGGGAGATAAATGTAATGATAAAAATGTTACATTTGTTAATTCAAATATGAAACTATCTCATTTTCGCCATTCAAAAAAAGCCGTATGCACTGCTTCTAAAGACTTTAAAGTTTTTAATACAGACTTTTATAAAAATTGGTTTGAACTATTTAAAATAGACTATAGAAAACCTTATTGGTTCAATATCAATTTAGAACAAATAAGAAATGATGAAATTATCATCATGATTAGATATAGTCATCAAACTATAGAAACTATAAAAAATGTAGAAAAATATGTAAATGAAAATACTAAAATAATATGGATTTTATCATTAGAAAATAGAAAATATAATAAAATACATTTTTATAATGGATGTGTATATATTGACTTTATAGGTAATAAAAATGACATACCAATATTTGATAATAATAAGTCAATTGTATATTTAGATACTGGATTTAATATTCTATTAAAAGTAAAATTGGAAAGTTATTGTCATAGAGGACAAGAAATTGAATTATATTATATAAATGACTTTTGCGAACAATATGATATTTTATTAACAGCGTATCCTTATAGAAAAAGATTTGAATATTTAGATACTTTTTTAAAAGAACAAGAAAAATATAACACATATATTAAATATTTACTTGAAGAATATAAAAACTGTGAATATGAATTGAAAACTACTAAAACTGTTAAGGAACAAATATTTAAATTACGCAAAATATACGACAAACTAATTTATTCAAATTATAATTCCGTATTTGATTATAACGACATGTATGACTTTTTCAATAATAAGGTTAAATACGATAATGATATTAATATAATAAATATAGAAATGTATAAATATTACGATTTATATAAATATAATATACTTGAAGATTATCTAAAAAATAATGTTATTGAAAATGATAATATATTAGGAAAATTATATGAATTAAAAAAACAATATAATTATATATTATATGGTTATAATACAATATTGCATAAAAAATTTAAAAAGATAAACAATAAGCATTTAATACAAGAAAATGAAAAAATACATTCAGACTATATTTGCATATTAGAAATAATAAACATTATTAAAAAATGTCGTTATTTTAACGAATACTTGAATGAATACAACAATATATTAAACATTATTAACAAATATGACGATCTATGTTATTATTACATAGACAGTTTATTTAAAGACAAAAAACGATTAGAGTATCAAAAAGAAATATATGATAAAAACCTTATGTATTTAAAAACATTGGATTATAAAAAAAAAGAAAACATTATTACAATATGCCGTGAAGAGCTTAATCAAATAAAAAAAAGCAAGGTATGTACAAACGAGCAATATATAATGTATAGAACATTTTTAAATTCTTATAAAATAAAAATTATTTAATTATATAAAAAAATTGATTTATTATATTCTAATATATTACAATATATATGTCGCTAAATACAAGTTGTGAAGTAGTTATGGACGAAGGTTATGAAAGTGTTAAATTAGGCAGTATTTTTAAATATGAAAAAAAAAGCAAAAGAAAGTCATCTTTTGGAAAAGAAATTGGAAAGTATAACTTTTACACATCATGCGATAATGTTAAAAAATGCGATGAAGCAGATTATAACGAAGAATGTCTTATTATCGAGTACAATATAAAAGCCAGTATAGAAATAGACAATTGTTTTAGTTGTTCTGAAAATAACTATATTATTAAGACACCAAATGCAAAATATATTTATTATTTAATTAAAG
>Ga0209284_10003242_pt1 | contig 20435 bp, 19 predicted proteins | sample FRY03_FD_187211 | JGI IMG/M metagenome (GOLD analysis project Ga0209284, IMG submission 187211) | Freshwater microbial communities from Lake Fryxell liftoff mats and glacier meltwater in Antarctica - FRY-03 (SPAdes) (version 2) | ecosystem: Environmental > Aquatic > Freshwater > Ice > Glacier... | reverse complement strand
AGCAAAAATGCACACCCAAAATCTAATTGAAGCGATAGCCCACAATCTGTATAGATCTCCAGGGATAATTGTGTCCAATTCAATAAAAATAGCAAAATAAGAGCAAAAGAAGCGGGAAAATCGATCTGAAAACGATAAAAATGCCAAAAAATCGATTCAAATCTAAAAAATTGACAAGCTAATGACAAGGGATTTGGGAAAACATAATTTTGCAACGGTCTTAAATTGTTTTTATGAGCGTTTGCAAAAATATCGCAACGCATGTAAAACTAAAAATCCAAAGTGTCAAGCGGTCTTTTTATTGGATCTAAACCTATAATAGTTATGTGCGTATCAACCTCAGTTGTTTAGTTTTTTTCTGTAGAGCGCCATTTTCACGTTCTTTTTTGCTGGTCCTTCCTGTTATTTGCATACTTTTTCTGCAGAATGGCAGTAATCCTTCATTACTACTGAGGTTTCCGCCATTATATCTTTTGGCTTGAGGTGACTCGTGCACCTAAAAGATTACAACGCTGGGTGGGTTGTGGACGAATGAAAAAAATTGCGTTGTGGCAATTAAGAGACCTCTTTTACCGAGAGGCACACGTTTTCATAAAGCTCCGGGTGTTCAATAACCTGATGGATTTTGCGGGCCACGTCTTTCGGACTGCTAAGCTCTTGGTTTTGGTGCAGCGCGATAAAATTACCGACAGAAGCGAAATCAGTGGAGGCCGTTGCTCGAATTTGCGCTTGCATAGGAGTATCTACAACGCCTGGTGCAATGCTTCGCACAAGAATAGAGCTGCTCTCTTGGATAAGCTCCAATTGTAAGGTTTCAGCAAACATATCTAAGGCGGCTTTGGATGCACAATATTGCGCCCAAGACGTGATGGCCCGTTTGGCTGCTCCAGAAGAAATGTAAATGATTTGTTCGCAAAAGTTCTGATTTAGCACTTTTTTTGTTAACGCAACAGCTGCCAAATAATTGAGTTGAAACACGATTTTTGCGTTGTGTTCCGATTGACCTTTGATAGGCAAAACTTCGCCTAAAACACCAGAATTATATATAAATATGAAGCGCTCATCAAGGGCAGGAAAAGAGAATTTTTCTACCGCTAGTTCGTGGCTTAAATCTAAGGCCAAGAAGCTGTAGTTTTCATTCTGAATAGAACTTTTTCTTCCGATGCCAATTACCCGATTTCCGTGACTCAGAAAATGCTCGCACAAGGCAAGTCCAATCCCTGAAGAAACGCCTACAACAACAAAAGTGCTCATTTAGGACAAAGCTTGTTTCAAGTCTTCGATGAGATCGTCGACATCTTCAACACCCACGCTCAAACGAATCAAAGAATCTACAACGCCCGTTTTTTCGCGTTCCACTTTTGGAATAGAGGCATGCGTCATGGTTGCTGGGTGACCAATCAACGACTCAACGCCACCGAGTGATTCGGCAAGCGCGAACAAATTCACTTTTTTCACAATTTCCAAAGCACTCTCCAAAGAGTTGTCTTTCAACGTAAAAGATATCATTCCGCCAAAACCACGCATTTGCTTTTTAGCAACATCGTGATTTTTGTGGTGTTCAAACCCTGGCCAGTAAACTTTTCCAATTTTCGGATGATTGTGCAAGAAATGAGCAATTTTTTCACCGTTTTCGCAATGGCGTTGCACACGTAGGTGCAGTGTTTTTATACCACGAAGCACCAAGAAGGAATCCATGGGACCGGTAACGGCACCAGAACTATTTTGAATGCGATACATTTCCGCGGCGATGGCATCATCGGTACAAACCAAAGCGCCCATCACGACATCCGAGTGACCTCCCAAATATTTGGTAACCGAGTGCATCACAATATCTGCACCCAAATCTAAGGGCGTTTGCAAATAAGGCGTAGCAAAAGTATTGTCAACAGCCAACCAAGCGCCGCAAGACTTTGCTATTTCGCTCATCGCAGCAATGTCAATGATGTTCATCATCGGGTTGGTCGGTGTTTCCACCCAAATCAATTTTGTTTTGGCATTCACCAAAGCCTTAACCGACTCTGGGTTTTGCATATCCACAAAGTGAAATACGATGCCGTATTTTGCAAAAATTGTTGTAAAGATACGGTAAGAGCCGCCATACAAATCGTTTGTAGAAATCACCTCATCACCAGGATTCAGCATTTTGATTACACAATCAATGGCCGCCATACCTGAACCAAAGCAAGCACCATGTTTTCCGTTTTCAATGGCTGCAATGTTTTTCTCTAAAGCATGACGCGTAGGATTTTGCGTTCTTGAGTACTCATAACCCTTGTGAATGCCAACACCCTCTTGGACATAGGTGCTGGTTTGGTATATCGGAGTCATAATTGCACCCGTTGCTGGGTCAGGAGCTACACCTGCATGAATTGCTTTGGTTGCGAAGCGCATTTTATCTTTGGCCATTGAAATAGATTTTGCTGCAAAATTAAGATTATTTAGGACTTTGTAGTAGATTTCATGGAGCTACATGGAGACGGTGCACTAACTTTCACCATCTAAATTCACGAGTATGAAATTCTTTGCTACATTATTTTCATTTTTCGTTTTGACCTGTGTGTTTTCCCAAAACATAATTGGTTTGACAGATTTTTATATTTTCAAAGGACTAAAGTTTTACCCTACTATACCCACCGAGACAGGGGGGCATTTGGCTGTCAACTATAAACAGATTGGGGCATTTCATTATCAACCAGTGCTACAAAGATTCGAGAATAATCGCTTGCAAAATGAACTTTCCATTCCTTTGATTTCAGGTTTTGAGGCTGAGGTGGATAAAGATTTTTTTCTTTTAGGTGGCAAGCCAGTGATTTTAACCCAAGCTCAAGAACGAAATAAATTTGATTTTCACGTTTATTCATCCTCACCTGATTTGGATGTGGTGCACGGACCAATTCAGATTTTAACTGTGCATAAAGAGCAATTTGAGTCTTTGGAATTGAAAAGGGTTTCTTCGTCAGATGAACAATTTTTTGCCATTTGTGTGATTCTTGAGAATGGCCAAAAAGGAACTTTAACACTCCATTACACAGTTATGAATCAAGATGTTGAAAAAGTTTCTGATGGGGTGGTAGTGTTACCTTTTATCAGTGCGCGAACTGTCTTGGATCATTTGGCTTTGAGTAATAATGGCAGATTAATGTCGGGTTTTAAGATGTATAATGTGAACGTGGACAAGAGCTGGTATGGACGAGCAGCGTTGGAGACTTATGCGGTTTATGACTTTGGTAAAACGGAGAAAAATATCTACACTATTCAACTTGATTCAGGACGTGTTATGGACGCGAAATTTGAGTTTACAGAAACCGAGAATATTGTTGTTTCAGGTACTTGGGAAAATTCGAAAACCAAGAAGTTTGGCTTGTTTGGTATGCAGTTGAATCCTGAAAAAAACACTATTTCTGGCCAGTTTCATCAAGAATTACACACCTGGCCTGAAGTGCAAACAGATTTAATTTATCATGGTTTTGAAGAACAGGCTATCAATTTGCGCATTAAAAATATCGAAATGATGAATCGTTTTATTGTGAGAGAAATTGTTGAGGCTCAAAATGGTTTTGTTGTTTTGCTGGAAGAAGCATATTTCTCAGGTGCCGTGAAAGAACGCTCAACTGGGGCGTATCTTGATTTTAGATATTTCCACAACAATCATATTGTTGCTATGAAATTTGACAAGCTGGGGAATATCCAATGGATAAGTGTGGTGATTAAAGAGTCTATAAGCTCCAACATCCATGATGATATAGGATCTTTTGGTTTTGTGATGACTGAAGATAATCTAGTGTTACTTTTTAATGACAACAAAAGAAATTATGACAACAACGGCATCTATAATGGTAACGATTTTAAAGGTCTTCTAAAAAAGTCAAATTATGTGTTGGCCGCCGCTCAATTGGAGTTAAATAGTGGTGAGGTGAAGCGGATAAAACTACATGAATGTCATGAGATTGAAGGCTATGTGGTGCCAAATATGACAAGACAATTTGCCAAAGATTTCAATTCTATTATCACGATAAAGCAATCAGTCAGCAATGACGTTATTCGTTTTGGCGTGTTGCGTAAATAAACACTTTACAACTTAGATGAAATATGCTCCCGAGTTTCCTGCATCCAAAATTCCGCCGCTTTTTCATTCAAAGCTACAGCAGAAATAACGGGATGAATATAAACATGAGAAATGCCCGGCCTTGCACTGTTTTTGAAGTACTGCGGTTCTGATAGCAATAGGTAATGATTCTTCAAAGTGATAGGCACAAGGGGCACTTGGTTTTTCTGAGCCAGCACAAAAGCACCCAGTTTGAAGGATGCCATTTTTGGCGCTTGATTGTCAGGAATACCGCCTTCAGGAAAAATGACAATACTATATCCCTCTTGCAGTTTTTTCTTCGCCAAGAGCATGGATTGCGCCGACTTGCGCTTGTCAGAACGATCAACAGGGATGTGTAAGTATTTGAAATACGTGCGAATCAATGGGTATTTCAAAATTTCACTTTTGCCCATAAATACAAGGTGACGCATCGGTAAGATTTGATACATCATAAAAATATCCAAATATGAAGTATGATTGGCGATGACAATGAGCGGTTCGTCTAGAATTTTTTGCTTGTTTTTATTAACAAAAATCATAAACAACAAACTCAACAGACAACTCCAAAAGAGAAAAACAGCCGTGCTCCATTTGCGTGTTTTTGGGCTGATAACCAATAGCGCAGAGAGGGGATAGAAAACAACCAAGGTCAACGCAAAAACAGCGTAAGTGTACGTTTTGTAGGTATTATATAGGATGATTTTCACGTGGTAAAACTAGACGATTTCAGGGTTTGTTTTACAAGTTTCTATTCATCAAAGTAAGATTGATTAATTTCGTTAAATAAAAACTATCGCCATGAAGTCAGTTTTTATTGCCTCCTTCCTGATATTAGGCGCCAACTCCATTGCGCAGCGCGACAGCATCTGGCAAAAACCACCTGAGATTTCATTTTCGGGTTATGTCGATGTATTTTATGCCTACGATTTTGATCAACCTACTGCACTCAAGCGGCAACCTTATTTGGTAAATCACAACCGCCACAATGAATTTACTGTAAATCATTTGATCCTGCGGGCCAATGTCAATCATGAGAAATATCGGGCGAATTTGGGTCTTCATACGGGCATTTATGTACAAGACAATTATGCACAAGAATCCGCTGCTTTGCGATACATCTACGAGGCCAATGTGGGTCTGTCGCTTTCAAAGAAAAATAAATTGTGGTTGGATGTGGGCATTTTTGAGTCGCATATTGGCTTTGAGGTTGCTCAATCTATAGAAAATCAAACGCTTACCAGATCGCTGTGCGCCGAACTTTCACCTTATTATTTTGGTGGGGCCAAATTGAGTTATGACCCAAATAAAAAGTGGTCTTTTAAACTCTTGGTCTTGAACGGTTGGCAACGTATTCAGCGACGCGCTGGGAACAGTTTGCTCTCTTTTGGCTCTCAAATTCAGAATAAACCCAACGACAAATGGTTGTTCAATTGGTCTACGTTTGTGGGAACCGACACACCCGATGAAGCAAGATTGATGCGCTACTTTTCTAATTTTTACATGCAGTTTAAAGCGAACAAAAAATGGGATTTTACCTTTGGTTGGGATTTTGGAATGCAAGACACTTCAACGATATTTGGGGGCATGAACAATTGGACAAATGTAACATTGATCGCTCATTATCAACCATCCATACATTGGAAAACAGCATTGAGACTAGAGCATTTTTCAGATCGCAATGCAATTGTTCTTTATCAGGATTGGCCTTTTTACAATAAAAACGGGCTTTCTTGGAACATCGATTATGCGCCCAACCCAAATTTATTGCTACGTTGGGAAAATAGGCTCGTAAGAACTTCTCCAAAAATATTTGTGCATTACAACACATTTACAAATAATAACTTCGTGAGTGTAATTTCTTTGGCTTTGAAGTTTGGGAAATAAGATAACAAGGGCCTGTCGAATTAAAAATCTTGACTAAAAGTTGTTTTATTTCGAAATATTTTTTACTTTTCGGTCACCAAATCCTAAAACTCATGGGCCATAAACAGTTTTACCATTTCATTTTCGCGCTGTTTCTAAGCCTGAATGTGTTGGTTTACCTCATTAAAACAGGCCATACCCCATTAGATTATTCCACAAGTTTCTTGTTCACCTTTGGGTGTGCCTATTTACTTGCCATGCTCGTATTCCGAAAATTTGGTTGGAGCAAAGAAAAATCATAAAAAAAGGCTCTCATTACTGAGAGCCAATTGACTTATTTTCCGTGACATTGTTTGAATTTCTTTCCACTTCCACATGGGCAAGCGTCATTCCTGCCTACCTTTGGTTCTGCAATCACAGGTTGTTGCTTGGGACGCTGGTTGTAAGAGCTTTCCATAGCCTGCTGATAACCTTCCCTCCCGTTGAATCTAGACTCTTCAGGCTGCGCATTAGTTCTTGCACTGGCATAATTGTCCTGCTTGATTTGTTGATTTGTTGTTTTAATCTGCTCACTTTCTTCAGAAACTGGCAATTGCGCTTTAATTAAAAACGCTGCAATCTCTTGATTCAAACGCGACATCATGGCTTTGAACAAATTAAAAGACTCCAATTTATAAATCAAAAGTGGATCTTTTTGCTCATAAACAGCCTGATGCGATGATTTGCGCAATTCATCCATTTCTCGCAAGTGCTCTTTCCATTCATTGTCTATCATGCCCAAAACAATGTTTTTCTCAATGTTTGTGATGATAGATTTTCCTTGAGATTGCAAGGCTTCTTCGATGTGTACGCCTAATTGCATGGTTTTTAATCCATCCGAAATTGGCAGCGATACATGCTGATAGCGATTGCCTTCACGCATTTTCACTTGTTGTACAAAAGGAAGCACCGCCTCAATCAATCTCGCATTCTTGCGTTCATACTTTTCCATTACGCCATTGTAAAGCGCATTGGTCAATTTATTTTGTTCAACAGTTTTAAAATCACTCGCAGTCACAGGGCTATCGATACCAAATGTTCTGAAAAGTTCTAATTCAAAATCTTTGTGAATTCTCGTTTGCAAAGCAGAAATCACGAGGTCCTCGCAACTGTCGTAGAACATATTCGCGATGTCCATTTCCAAACGGTCTCCGTAAAGTGCGTTCTTTCTTCTTTTATAAACTGCTTTTCTTTGCGCGTTCATTACGTCGTCATACTCCAAGTTTTTCTTACGAATACCGAAGTTGTTCTCCTCCACTTTTTTCTGCGCGCGCTCAATCGATTTAGAAATCATTCCATGTTGAATCACTTCACCCTCTTTGTGACCCATACGGTCCATCAATTTGGCAATGCGTTCCGAACCAAATTTTCGCATCAAATCATCTTCAAGAGATACAAAAAACTGTGAAGAACCTGGGTCACCTTGTCGACCAGCACGACCACGCAACTGTCTGTCTACACGTCTTGAATCGTGTCGTTCTGTGCCAATAATGGCCAAACCTCCTGCTTCTTTGACGCCTGCACCCAATTTGATGTCGGTACCTCGACCCGCCATGTTGGTAGCAATCGTTACAGAACCTGCTTTACCAGCATCGGCTACAATTTCGGCCTCTTGTTGGTGGTATTTGGCATTCAATACTTTGTGTTGAATATTTTTCATTTTCAACATTCGACTCAATAACTCGGAAATTTCAACAGTCGTAGTACCTACAAGAACCGGTCTACCCAAAGCAACCAATTTTTCAATTTCAACAATCGATGCGCTAAATTTTTCGCGGGCCGTTTTAAAAACCAAGTCGTTATCGTCTAAACGTGTTATTGGCTTGTTGGTAGGAATCACCACAACATCCAACTTGTAAATGTCCCAGAATTCTTTTGCTTCGGTTTCGGCAGTCCCCGTCATACCAGCCAATTTATGATACATGCGGAAGTAATTCTGCAAGGTAATCGTAGCGTACGTTTGCGTAGCTGCTTCAATTTTTACGTTTTCTTTGGCTTCAATGGCTTGATGCAATCCATCAGAATAACGGCGGCCTTCCATAATACGGCCTGTTTGCTCATCTACAATTTTTATTTTACCCTCCATCACCACGTATTCCACCTCCTTTTCAAATAAAGTGTAGGCTTTCATCAATTGATTCATGGAATGTATGCGCTCAGAAATCACAGAAAAATTGCGAATCATGCCGTCCTTTTCATCTAACAAACTTTCTTTGTCCAAGCCCTTTTTGTCTAATGCTGACAATTGAGATGCAATGTCTGGTAAAACATAATAATCTGTATTTTCCCCCGAAGAAAGCAAATCAATCCCTTTATCTGTTAAGGTAATGGAGTTGTTTTTTTCATCAATAGTGAAAAGCAATTCTTTGTCAATAATCGGCATGAGTTTGTTTTGCTCTGCCATATATACGTTTTCAGTTTTTTGCAAATGCGCTCTGATTCCAGACTCGCTCAAGAACTTAATCAGCGCCTTGTTTTTTGGCAAACCTCTAAATGCACGAAGCAGAGCTATTCCGCCTTCTTCCAACATTTCTTTGATTTGTTTTTTGTCTATTACAGACTCCGGATTGTTTATGGGGGCTAAAAGCCGTTTTGCTTCAGTCAAGAAAGTGGTAACAAGTTTGCGCTGTTCGCCAACCAAATGTTCAATTTTCGGTTTCAAAGCATCAAATTCCTGTTGGTCTCCTTTTGGAGTTGGACCAGAAATAATCAAAGGGGTACGAGCATCATCTATCAATACAGAATCGACCTCATCCACAATGGCATAATGGTGTTTGCGTTGCACCAATTGCTCAGTATCGCCCGCCATGTTATCGCGCAGGTAGTCAAAACCAAACTCATTGTTTGTTCCAAAAGTAATATCTGCTAAGTAAGCATCTCGCCTTGCTTGCGTGTTGGGTTGGTGCTTGTCTATACAATCAACAGTAAGCCCGTGAAATTGATACAAAGGCCCCATCCACTCAGAGTCACGTTTGGCCAGATAATCGTTCACCGTTACCAAATGAACACCTTTACCCGAAAGTGCGTTTAAATAAACTGGCAATGTTGCCACAAGCGTTTTACCCTCACCTGTTTGCATCTCTGCAATATTTCCTTTGTGAAGCACTGCGCCACCCATCAACTGAACGTTGTAGTGGACCATATTCCAAATCACTGGAGAACCAGCAGCAGTCCAATTGTTCAACCAAATTGCTTTGTCCCCTTCTATGATAATTCCATCTCTTTTACTCGCCAATTGACGGTCAAAATCTTCAGCAATAACTACCAACTGACCATTTTCTGACCAACGGCGTGCAGTTTCTCGCACTACAGCAAAAGCTTCTGGTAAAATTTCTAGAAGAACGTCCTCAATTTGATCGTTTACCTTGCTTTCCAACACATCTATTTCTGCGTATAAATCTTCTTTTCTTCCGATATCTATTTTTGGATTGTCAACTTCTGCTCTCAATCCGCTTAATTTCTCGTTCAGTGGAGCTGTAGCACTTGCCACACGTCCTTTAAATTCAGCCGTTTTGGCTCTCAATTCAATATCAGAAATGGATGTGAATTTGTCAATAAATACCTGAGATCTATCTACGAATGGTTGAAATTCTTTTTGGTCTTTTACGGACTTATCACCGAAAATTTTCTTGAAAATGTTTTTTAACATCTTGGATATTCTTTAATTAAAATAATAGCTCACAAAAATAGCGTAAAAACCTTACTACGCATCGAAGCGTCAATTTTAGTTTAGACGGTTTTCGATTTCCAAGCAATCACATTCTCAAAAAATATGCGAGAAAACAAATGCTGACATCGTGGCTTTTGTGTAGGTATAAAAACAAAAAAAGACTGCCATACAGACAGTCTCTAGCGCAATTCACTTGCTATTAATATTCGTCCTCATTGAAGAAGAAGTCATCTTTTGTGGGATAATCTGGCCAAATTTCTTCGATGCTTTCATACATATCCCCCTCATCTTCTAATTGCTGTAGGTTCTCTACAACTTCAAGAGGTGAGCCATTACGCATTGCAAAATCTATTAATTCGTCTTTAGTGGCAGGCCATGGGGCGTCTTCCAAATAAGATGCTAATTCTAGTGTCCAGTACATAGGTATATTTATTTAAAAGCGTTTTCTAAAAGTCGCGCAAAAGTATAATAATTTTTGTAATTTGCAACTAATTTGAAGAACAAATTGCCGTGAATAAAGTTCTGTGGTTTCCAAACTATTTTTTAGTTGGCTAGTAGCGTTAAGTCTGTATAAAAATATGCGCAAAAAAGCCTCCCGAAACTAGTCATAAGGCTGTAAGAATGCTTAAATACGTTTTTAATTACAACTTTATGTAACGTTGTGTTTGCTTGTTCACCTGAATGAAGCAAACACCCGCCGTTCAACCACTCTCGTTTTTTCATGATCTCGTTTTTTAAAATTTGTCACAAAACTCAACCCTATTTTTTGAAAATTGCGGAACGACTTTAAGAAGCGCCACACTAAATGAATGAATACTTATTTCAGCTTATGCCATCTCGATATTTAAGGAAATAAATAGTACCTTTAATCATGCAAAAGACACTTTACACTTTGGTGGCCATAATAGCTTGTGTTTTACTATATTCTGTGCATCTCCTCAATCAAGTTCCTGTAGATTCTGGTGATGGCCTGTCGCACTATTTTATTACACAAAACGTCTTTTTCGAACCCATCAACTTACTCGATCATTGGGGCAAACCCCTGTTTACATTATTTGCAGCGCCATTCGCATACTTTGGATACAACGCCTACATCTGTTTCAACATCATCGTTTTTGCGCTAACCTTATTCATGTCCTATCGAATTAGCCAATTGCTAAACGTAAGATCCTTTGTCGTCTTGTTATTTCCCGTTGTTTTGATGGCATCCTTAGATTACACCTCTAATGTTTTGGGTGGCATGACAGAAGTGTTCTTTGGGTTTTTGGTAATAATAAGCGCTTGGTTCATGCTGAAAAAGCAATGGTTTTGGTTTGCACTTCTTGTTTCTTTTACTCCTTTTGCGCGAAGTGAAGGCCAACTAATTATTCCAATAGCTGCATTTGTGCTCATTTATTATCGTCAATGGAAAATTATTCCTGTTTTATTTTTGGGTTTTGTGATATATGGAGTTATTGGGTTTTTGGTGTTTCAAGATTTTTGGTGGTATTTCACACAAAATCCCTACCAAGGCGCGTCGGAAATTTATGGACAAGGCGAATGGAATCATTACATCAACAATTGGTATTTGCATCTGGGTTTATCCGGACTAATTGTGCTTGTTTTAGGTGTATTGGCATTTACTTATTCGCTCTTAAAAAGAAAAATCAGTGCTGAAAAAACGTTGGTCATTCTTTATTTTTCAGTGATTTATTTAGGTATTATTTGTGTCCATGCCTATTTGTGGACTCAAGGAAAAAGTGGCGCCTTAGGTTTGAGTAGATTAGCCATTCATGGTTTGCCCGGCGTAATTCTTGCGAGTATCATTGCAATTGACTCACTTCCATGGATACGATTAAAAAATATCGGCACCCTGATCTTGTTTACGAGCAGCCTCTTTTTCCTGTTCAATTTTCCTGTGGTGCATGAACAACCCTTTCCTAAAAAAGCACAACCCGATGAGCAGGCTATACTAGATGCTGGTAGTTTTTGCTCTGCGCATTTAGCAGAACACAAAAAAACTATGGTATATTACTACCACCCACTGTTGGCTTATGCTGTTGGGGCAAATTTGAAGAACTTGTCTGGACGATATATTCAGAAAAATTTTATGTTTTTCGAAGCTGAATATAAAAAAATGAAAGATGGCGATTTGATTGTTTGGGATTCTCACTTCGGGAATCGAGACATGAATTTTCCGGGCGATAAATTTTATCTATTTGATGAAATAATGCGCTATACCCCCTTTAATCAGTACGTGCATAGCGGGCAAGAAACTGCGCATGTAAAGATTCTACAAGTTAATAAATCAAACAAAAACGAAGTTAACATTCAACGAGAAAATGTGTTTCAAGGTCCCGTTTCTATAAACAAAGATTCACTTTACACAAACATTGCTCTGCTGCATAATAATTCTGAAGAGATTCAAGTTTTTGAAATAAACGTCAGCAATGTTGATTTGACGCTACCAATGGTTTTTCTTGTTATCCAGCACGAGGATTCAGGGCAAGCTTTGACTTATGAACTTGGAGAAAAAAATCTTTGGAATTTCTCTTTGCCTAAACACTTATTAGGCGCATTTAAAGTGTTTGTCCACAACCCAAATGAAACTCAGACAGGCGTAGAAATTAACATTTATAATATAAGAGCCTCTAATAAAACAACTCAAACACTGGAAACACTTGAAATACAATGAGCGTGAGAGCGAAGCCCAATAGGGTAAGTATGACAATAACAAGACCATGTTTTCTGCGTTTATTTTCATAAACCCGCATTCTTGCTCCAGTAGGCAAGGTTTTATAACGATACATCAAAACAATACCTATGGTAAGCCCCAAAGTAAAACCAATAAAATATAATGACCAGTTGAAAAAGGTGGATAAAGCAGATGCGTAACCAAGATACACCATCCATTGATCATCCGTTTCAGGTTGTTTGAGTTCTTCTAAGCGTCGATTTTGAAGTTCTTTCAACTGACTCACGTCGATGGCTCTACCGCGATCAGCAAGTAATTTTTTAGCCAAAACAAAATCGAAGGCACTCCATTTGTCGCGTTGCACCAAAACTTCATACAATTCTTCTTCTGAAAAAGAGAACAAATAATAGTCTGCCGGGGCGTCTTTCAAGTCTTTCTCCATTTCGGTTTGAATAATCAGGTCGGCCTTAGCAAAATCTGACCCGCGCATTTCTACATGCAAATCTGTATTTAAAGGATTATTGGAAAAAGTAACATCGAAAATCAAGGTGTTATTTTTCACGCGACATTCAATTCCATGTTGAGATAAAAACGCTACAAGTTCATCCGCTTCCACGTGATCGGTGAAGCGTCGATAGGTGACAATCTTTCTCAAATCATTCATGGTGGTAAGGCTCGTTTTTTAAAATGGTGAACGCGCGATACAACTGTTCTACAAAGAAAAGACGAATCATTTGGTGCGAAAATGTCATTTTAGAAAGGCTTATATTCGCATTGCCGCGTTGGAAAACATCCTCACTAAAACCGTAAGGTCCCCCGACCACAAAAACCAGATGTTTTGGACCTTGATTAAAAGTGGTCTGGAGCCATTGAGCAAATTCCACAGAACGATATTCTTTGCCACGCTCGTCCAACAAAGTTACAAAATCTGTGGGATTTATCTTTTGCAAAATTAATTTGCCTTCTTCACTTTTGATTTGTTCCCTGCTCAGGTTTTTTGCGTTTTTCAAATCTGGGATTTCTACTTTTTCAAACGCCACATAATTGGACAATCTTTTGATAAATAGTTCTTCACCTTCTTTTAAATAACTTCTAGCCGTCGCACCTATAACAAGAAGTTTAATTTTCATGTACCCTTATTTTCCTCTTCAAAACTAAGGAAAATAAGCATTCATCAGCATATAATCGATATTTCCGCCCTGATTGTGACAACTAATGCAAGAGGATCCTTTCAACTCTGCAGACTCAACTACTTTTCCGTTCTCCTCAATATATCCCCAAATCCAGCCATTGTTGTCTGCATACTCAGAGCCTGGCTTTTTATAAAGAGTTGCATAGCGCTCAAGTTCTTGAGAACTATTATACAATTCTTTCACGATTACTGAGCCATCAGGAAAGATTGCGCCATCGTTTATTTTACCAGCATTATTCAATTGGGTTGCAGCAATGGCATTGTATCTAGTGCGCAGGTAGGGAAAGTCATGAGCGCTCCCAGGGCTTTTTTCAAGAAAGACAGCACTATTCTTATACCATACGTGCCCTGCATTATCTTGGCTCAACTCATAAACTTCACCATCAATTCCCTTAGGTTTTTTCTTGCACGACGCAAATGGAATCATTAAAAAGATCAAAAGGCTAATTCTTAAAATCATATCAGTTTATTTATAATTTACAATATTAAACGATATAAAACATTGTTCTATTGCGCTCCTCGTATATTTGCATCATGAAAACACGCGCAATTGTTATTGGAGCATCTGGACTCATCGGCTCTCTTGTGGTAGAAAAACTTCTCGAGAGCAACTATCAAGAAATTAAACTTCTTGTTCGAAAACCCTTAACTTTCAAAGACTCAAGAATAAATCAGAAAATCGTTGATTTTAGTAATTTTGAAAGCTACTGCGCCGAATTTGAAGGTTTCGAAAGTGTGTTTTGCGCTATCGGAACCACAAGAAAAAAGACACCTGATTTAAATGACTATCGTAAAATTGATTACGACATTCCAGTAAACGCCATTCGGTGCTCAGAAAAAAACAATGTTCAATCATTTATGCTTGTCTCTTCGGTTGGAGCTAATCCCGAATCATCCAATTTTTATCTAAAAATTAAAGGAGAAGTGGAACAAATACTTCAAAACGCACCAATTGCAAATAAAGCAATTTTTCAACCTTCATTGCTTATTGGGGAGCGCAAAGAAAAAAGATTTGGCGAGTGGTTAGCGCAAAAGATTATGCCTGTTTTTAATTTTATTATGCCTTCTGCCTATAAAGCAATTCCGGCTGAAATTGTTGCAAAAGCCATGGTTGATTTTGCCCAAAACAAAGAAAATTCAGCCCCTGAATCAGTGGTAATCTTGCAATACGCACAGATGATTGCAGTAGAAAAAAAAATTAAAGCTTAGATTCGGGATTAATTTTGACTATCCACAATTGAAATGAGGTATTCTTCTATTTTTGCGCTACGATACACCACTATAAATTTCGTTGAAAATGAAAAATTTAATTTTAATGTTAGGATTGATTTCAACAACTAGCATGTTATCTGCACAAGACACCGTTAGCGTGTTGTTTATTGGCAATAGTTTTACTTTTATGAACGAAATGCCAAAAATGTTTAAAGAATTGACGCAAAGTAAGGGCAAAACTGTGCATGTTGAATATGTTGCCGAAGGAGGGAAATCTTTAGACTACCACAGCAAGCAGACACGCACATATACCGCTATTAACAGCCGACGATGGGATTATGTGGTGTTGCAAGAATTGAGCAATACGCCAGCACAACCAGATTCCAAAACTGAAACCATTTCGCTGCCGTTTTTTAGAATATTGTCCGATAGTATCCGAAAAAATTGTGACTGCACACAGATCATGCTCTACATGACTTGGGGCTACAAAGCGGGTAATGGGCAATGGGCAGAAATCAATACCTATGAAAAAATGCAAGCACGTATTTCAAATACGTACTTGCGATATTCAGATTTAATCAATGCCCAATTATCACCTGTTGGAGCAGTTTGGAGCCAAGTTAGACAAAATTACCCCGCTCTAGAATTGTACGACCAAGACAACTTCCATCCAAGTCTTTTAGGCTCTTATGTGTCGGCGGTTACATTCTACACTGCCATCTTTGGTGAATCACCTTATGGTTCCTTGTATTATGCAGGACTAGACCCTTATACCGCTGAGATGATTCAGTTGACGGCATCGCAAGTGGTTTTGAACAATCTAAACCAATGGCGTTTGGTGTATAACAACAGTCAACTTTATCCCGCGTTTGATGTCATAGTAAAAGGGAATCAAGTCAAATTTGAAAACCGTTCAGTAGCATTCAGCTCCTTGGAATGGGATTTTGGCAATGGCGTGGTATCCCGTGAAATCAATCCAAGCATAAAAATGGCCAAAGGAAAATACACAGTAAAACTAACAGTAAAAAACAATTGTAAATCCCGCGTGTTGTATCGGAACATAGTGATTGACTAAATTGACATGAAATTCGAGGATATACAAACCATTCAAGATTTAGAATTTGACCAAATTCGGAAGCAAGTTGCTGGGTATTGTATCAGCGAAACAGCCAAAAGACAAATAGAAAATTTACTGCCATTCAAAGAGGTAAGTAACTGTATAGGGATTTTGAACGCCACCTCTGAATTGGTTGAAATCAAGAACTCGAAAATTGGTTTCCCACCTATCGAATTTGAAGAACTTCAAAAAGAAATCCGGCTTTTAGATATTTCTGATTCTGTTTTGCAAACAGAGTCTCTATTAAGAATAATACTCGCTTCAAGACTGATAAATGACATCATCAAATCACTTGAAAAACGTGAGAACCAATATTCTACAGTAAGTCGTTTGCTGAGCAATGTTTACTATTCAAAAGAGCTGATTGAACTGATTGAAAAAGTAATTGAACCTTCAGGTAAAGTAAAAAATGACGCCTCACCTGAACTGGCTCAAATTCGAAAAGAGACACAACAAGTACGCGTCAAAATCAATCGGAATTTTGATAGGGAGATGAAGAAATTTATCAAAATGGGGATTCTCAGCGACACAAAAGAAACGTATTTGAATGAAAGACGCGTTTTGGCTGTTGTAAGTTCTCACAAGCGACAAGTGCCAGGTCATGTGCTAGGCTCATCCAACTCTGGAAATTTTACCTACATCGAACCATCGGTGAATATGACTTTAAGCAACGAATTGGAAATGTTGTTTGATGATGAACGCAAAGAAATTCACCGCATCCTCAAAGCGTTGACAGCTAAGTTGGCGCAACATGCTGTGTTGATTACGCAATACCAAAAGACCTTAGTAAAGATTGATTACATCAATGCGCAAGCCCGCTTTGCCATACAAACTGATAGCGTTTTACCCGGTTTAGAAGAAAAGGACACCCGCATCGAACTCAATGATGCCTACCATCCCCTGCTATTGCAAGCCAATCAAGCCAAAGGGATTCGCACCATTCCGCAGACGATTCACATGAACAAAAACTCAAGAATGTTGGTGATTAGCGGCCCCAATGCTGGAGGGAAAAGTATTTCACTGAAAACGGTCGGACTTTTACAAATCATGTTGCAGTCCGGGTTGTTGGTACCTGTAAATCCGAACTCAAAAATGTCGTTCTTCCACCAAATTCTCACAGATATTGGCGACAATCAATCCATAGAAAATCAATTGAGCACCTACAGCTATAGATTAAAACGGATGAAATATTTTTTGGAACATGCCAATCGTCGCACGCTGCTGCTAATGGATGAATTTGGCACAGGCTCTGATCCAGAACTTGGCGCCGCGCTATCAGAAGTTTTCTATGAATCTCTGTACAACAAGAAATGTTTTGGCGTAATATCCACCCACTATAGCAACATAAAAATTAAAACAGAACAGTTGCAAAACGCGGTAAATGCCTGCATGCTCTTCGATATGGATACGCTCACCCCTTTATACATTTTGCAAACTGGCCAACAAGGAAGTTCGTTTACCTTTGAAGTTGCACAAAATATTGGGATTCCCCCGGATTTAATTCAACAAGCAAAAGACAAACTCGGTAAGCAAAAAGTGCGCATGGAGCAATTGCTTTCTGATATGCAAAAGGAAAAAGGTCGTTTGGAGCGACTAAACAAAGAGTCGATTGAAGCTAAAGTACAGGCACAAAAAGCAGAGAAAACCTTCCAAGAAAAAGAACAAAAACTAGCCGAAAAGTTGGATGCCCAACGCGTGTTTATTGAGCGCAACAATCAGTTTGTTGTTTTAGGTAAAAAAATGAACGAATTTGTAAATAACTACCTCGTCGGTGCTCGAGGAAAAGCAAAAAACACAGCCTTATTTGAAGAAATCAATAAGTTCCTGTCCATTGAAAAAACGAAACGAGAAAACGGGATAAAAACAGAAAAGGCTAAAACGGCTGCTCTCAAACCAAAAAAAGCCCCATCAGCAGTTACTGGGCAGGCTGAAGCACCCTTACTTAAAATCAAAATTGGATGCCGTGTAAAAATTGACAACAGTAAAAATCTCGCAACGGTAGAAAGCATCGACGCAAAATCCAAAATGGCAACTGTCGTTTCTGGCGCCTTACGGTTCCAAATGCCAGTTGAGCGATTAAAGGTAGTGATGGAATAAAAAATTGGCACAAAAAACCCCACCTGAATGAACAGATGGGGTTGCAGTATATCAATTTTCTTATTCCTAGAATCTTGCAGAAAGACCAAAGTGTATAATATTACCGCCACCAAGACCAAATTCCATGTGCGCGCCAATAGTTTCAGTAAAGAAATAGCGCGCCCCGAAAGCCAATCTCATGGCCACTGGAAACACACCTGTAATATCTTCAGGAATATAATTTGGGTCGTTGGAATTTGTACTACGAACAATACTTCTGTATCCTGCACCTACAGCAACGTATGAGTCAAAACGGTCACTGTTTCCAAAGTGGTAGTTGATACGTGGAAAAACACGGATACGTCTTACACTGTATTCGTAGTTGTATAAATTTACACCGTCATCAACATTCCAAGTGGCCGTATGAATCAAATAATTAGCCTCTAGACCAATACCAACTTTGTCAGACGCCATATACTCAAATCTAGCACCAAGAGCACCAAAACTCTTAAATGTACCATTTGGACCCGCGAACTCTTTAACAAAAGCTTTAGACATAGACCCAAAACCATAATACACATCTACACACATTCTACCTTGATCCATAGCTTGTGCATTCAATAGATTTGTGCTTAACAAGCTCAAAGCTCCAATAAAAAATAGTCTCATTTTCTTCATAAATAGATTTTGTTTGTTTGTATGGTACAAATCTAATAACTTTTACTTATTCCAAACAATTGTTGCTATACCATTTCAAAATAGTTTTCTCCGCAGGCTTATTTTGGGGCGTATAATCAGAATTTGCGTCCAAACCCGTGTAGTGCTTTGGCTCTGGGTACCATTTCCACAAAAATCCGCCGGCAAACCAAGGTTCATTCCAAACTGCTCTAAAAATTCCTTCATAGCTATTCACCTGAGCAGGTAAATTGACATTGAGCGAATCAGAAACCCATTCAATTTCCCATTGTTTCCAAACTGGACGATCAATACTTCGGTATCCAAATTCAGTAAAAACAATCATTTTACGCATCAACAAGGCAAATAGGCCCAATTCTTGTGCAAAGGGTTTCCATAAATCATGTACCTCTTCGGCGCTTGGTGTTTTGGTGTCACAAATCGGAAAATACGCATCTACACCGATGTAATCCAATTCATTCCAATAAGGAAAGCCCTGATAATCATCCCAATTCGAAGCATACATCAAACCGCCATGATAAAATTTACGTATTTGTTTGATTAAACGAAGAATGAACTTTGGCCGTTTCTTCACCACAGTTTTCAATTCCGTAGCAAAACAGAACATTTCAATTTTGTTGTCTTGTGCAAATACAGCCCAGCGTATTATAAAATCTGCATAATTCTTCTCAAACTCTATCCAACCTAACGAATCAAAATCTAAAGTGCCTGCCCAACCCGTTCCTTCTACCCAAAAATGCGGTTTTAACACCAATTTTTTGTTATACCTCCGTGCATCTTCAATTACAGTAACTAAATTTTCAGGTCGATCAGCCCACCAATTTCGCTCACAAGGAAACAAAATCGTTGGGTCGGTATTGCTGTTCATGTAAGCAAATGGCGTTAGTGCAATCCATTCTGCTCCTATTCTATTCAGGGCTGGAATACCACTTTCGGATTGTGGACCTTGTCCGGCAGAAGCAAAGTTGACTCCTGTAAATTTAGCAGGTTGAGCGAACACAACCGTGGACATAAAAAGTAATACAAACAAAACCAACCTCATCTTCTATACTGTTTTAGTTTCGATAAAATCTATTAAAGCATGTATCACTTTGATGTGAATTTCTTGTGCACGATCTGCATATTCCGAAAACGGAGCGCGTATTTCAACATCTAATAATGTAGCCATTTTGCCGCCATCCTTTCCAGTCAAGCCAACAACCTTCATTCCTTTTCGCTTTGCGGCTTCTATTGCCAAAATCACGTTTTCGGAATTGCCACTTGTAGAAATTGCCAACAAAACATCATTCTTTTGACCCAAAGCGTCCACCATGCGTTCAAAAACATGTTTGTAACCGTAATCATTAGACACACAAGACATGTGCGAAGCATCCGACAAAGCAATAGCTGGGAGTGCCCGTCTATTTTCCCGGTAACGACCGGTCATCTCTTCAGCAAAATGCATGGCATCACAAAGCGAACCGCCATTGCCGCAACTGAGGATTTTGCCTTCTTGCTGCACCGCACGAACCATAAGTTCACCTGCCGCTTCTATGGCTTGTAAATTCGACTCGTTGCCCAAAAAATGTTCTAAGATCGCTTGCGCCTCTAAGAAATGAGCTTTAATCTGTGTTCTACTCATGAAAATGATTGTAATATAACTTGGCAAAGATGCAAAAAACAACAAGAAAATTATGTAACTTAGATTCAACTAATAAATGCAACTTTTAGATTTGAGTGTTTAAAATAATTTTTCAAAACCGAAAGAGGTAAGATACCCCCTTCGTGTTTTGATGGAAAAGTGTTATTTTGCCCCCTCAAATCGCC